>Ga0335078_10005710_pt1 | contig 18399 bp, 19 predicted proteins | sample Lox_Sample_32_FD_206711 | JGI IMG/M metagenome (GOLD analysis project Ga0335078, IMG submission 206711) | Soil microbial communities from Loxahatchee National Wildlife Refuge, Florida, United States - Lox_Sample_3.2 | ecosystem: Environmental > Terrestrial > Soil > Wetlands | place: USA... | reverse complement strand
GGGCGGAGACCTGTTCGATATCGCGGCCGGCTATCCGGCTCGCAAGCGCGTGGCGCTAGGAAGCGACGACCTGGAGCGCTACGCTCTCGGCCCCGTGAGCACGTTCTACCGGCGCCTGATCAAGCGCCTGTATTGGGCCCGTAAGAGGCTCGACCGCAAACTGGGACAGTTGCCGCCCCAGGAAACCATTCCTCCGAAGCCCTCGGCGGACGAACTGACCATGGCCAACCGGTAAGGAGCAAAACGTCGTGCCAGTGGACATCGCCATGCCAACCTTCAACTGCGCGGCCTGGCTGGACGTTTTTGTCGAGTCGCTCGTGGCGCAGGATTTTACGGATTGGCGTCTGATCGCGAGGGACGACCGGTCGAGCGATGACACAAGACGGCGGCTGGGGGAATGGCAGGAGCGATTGGGCCGGCGGATGACGATTCTCCCCGATTCGGGCGCGCGGAATCTCGGGCTGATCGGCAACTATTCGGCTGTTCTGAGCGCTACGACTGCCCGTTGGGTAATGTCGGCCGATCCCGACGACGTCTGGCTGCCGGGCAAAATCACGCGCACGCTTGCCGCCACGCAGGGGGCGGAAGAGGCGGCGGGCGCGGGCGTGCCGGTGGTGGTGTGTACGGACGCGGAGGTGGTGGATAGCGGCAGCCAACCGGTGGCGGACTCCTTCTGGCGCTGGTCGCGCATGGATCCGGAACGGATGTCGGCGCTGCCGCGGGCGGCAATGGAAAGCGTGGCGCTGGGGTCCACCATGATGATGAATCGCGCGCTGCTGGACCGCGCCCTGCCGATTGAAAAGGGAGCGGCGTATCAGGATTGGTGGCTCGCGCTGGTGGCCGTGGCTTTTGGACGCGTGGTGGCGCTGCCGGAGAAGACGATTCTTTACCGGCGGCACGAAGTGAACGCGACGGCCGATCCGTACGGCGGAAGCTTTTTCGGGGCGATTCGCCGAACGCTGGGTGCTCCGCTGGCGCCGCGGCGGAGGCTCGAAGGTTTGTTGGTACAGGCGGCGGCGCAGGCGCGGCTGTTCCTGTCCCGCTATCGAAACTGTCTGCAGAATTCCGAGATTGCTGCCCTGGAGGCGCTGGCCGGGCTTCCATCTCTTGGATTAGCTGGGCGAAGGTTGGCCGTGCTGCGCCACGGGTTGTGGTTTGGTTCGCCCTTGAAGAACGCGGGCCTGTTGGCCCTGTTGTGAAGAGCAAAAGGGAATGAAGGTTGCGCTACTCGATTTCGGTATTGCCCCCGACTCGGTCGTTCAACTTGCGAACGCGTTGGCCCCTTCCGCCGAAGTATTCGCGCTTTTCGCGAAGACGATCTCGGCAGAAAAACAGGCGTTGCTGGACTGCCGCACTCACTGCCGGGTCTTCAATAAGCCGAGCCGCGATTTGCATCCGCGGAGCCCGGCGGCCGTGTGGAAGATCTTTGAGGCCATAAGGCACATTTCACCCGATATTCTCCATGTCCAAGAGTCCCGGAATCCCTGGTTTGAATTAGGCCTCATTGCCTATGGACCGAAGGCAAGCCTTCCCGGCATCGTCACTACGGTGCACGACGCGCGGCAGCACCCGGGAGACCATCCCATCCGTCTTCACGAGCAGACGCGGCACGTAAGCATCAGACGCGCCGGGGTGGTGATTGTTCATTCGCAGCAGGTGAAGATCGATCTGATAAGGCGATTCCGTCTGCCGGAGGGTGGAGTCCGCGTTTTGCCGCACGGTGAGTTGGGAAGCCTATTTGCCAGGCTCTCCACGCGTGCGGTGCCGGCGCGGGAGCCCGACACAGTTTTATTCTTCGGCCACATCGCACGGTACAAAGGCCTCGACCATCTGGTGGACGCCATGCCCTTGGTGCGCTCCGCACGGCCTGCCGCGCGGTTGATCATCGCCGGCGCGGGGAGCGGTTTCGAGGAGTACGCGCGCCGCGCGGGACCACCGTGCGAGATCGTCCCCGGGCGCGTGCCCGACGACCGTGTGGCTGAGTTGTTCCAAAGGGCCACGGTGCTCGTGCTGCCCTATGTGGAAGCATCGCAAAGCGGGGTCGCCCATATCGCTGCTGCGCTGGGCACTCCGTTGATTGCCACCGCAATCGGCGGATTCGTGGAACTGATCCACCATGGCGAGGACGGGCTTCTGGTTCCGGCTGAAAACACCCCGGCCTTGGCCGCGGCCATCGTTCAGTTGCTGTCCGACCAAGGATTGGGTTCGAAGATGGCGGAAAAAATGCGAGCCCGGTGTTTGGCCGATCTCGGCTGGGGCAGTATCGCGAAGCGGACCACCGCCATTTATGACGAGGTCCTTTCTGGACGGGGAGTAGAAGAGAGATGCGCCTAAACGAAACGTCTATTCCCGGATGTTTTGAGCTCGTGCCACCGGCCTTCCGAGATAACCGCGGCTCTTTTGTGAAGCATTTTCATCGAGACCAGTTCGAGGCGCTGGGACTGGAGACCTGTTTTCCGGAGGAGTTTTACACGAGATCCTCCGCGCGGGTGCTGCGCGGGTTGCACTGCATGGTGCCGCCATTCGACCAGGTGAAGGTAGTCACGTGCGTCTTCGGGAGCGTCCTCGATGCGGTGGTTGATCTGCGGCGCGGCTCGCCGACGTATGGGAAGTATATTCTGACGGCGCTCGACGCTGAACGATGCAACATGCTCTACATCGGCAAGGGAATGGCTCACGGTTTCTACGTCCCTACTGGCGAGGCAGTCCTTCTCTACCGCGTCTCCACGATGCATTCGCCGTTGCACGATAAGGGAATTCGGTGGGATTCGGCAGGAATCCCGTGGCAGGTGTCGGACCCCGTAGTGTCCAGTCGCGACATGGCCTTGCCGACCCTCCAGGATTTCGAATGTCCCTTTGAATTTCCGTGGGTGTATGCATGATACCCCGGCCGACATCGGTGCTAGTGACGGGAGGCACTGGTTTCGTTGGTTCACGCCTGGTCCGCGCGCTCATTGCTGAAGGCTTCGATGTGCATGTTTTGGTACGTTCCACCTCCTCTCTCGAAGAGTTGGCTCCGGTTTTAGCGGAAGTGAGGCTCGTGGAATTCGGGGGGTCTACCGTTGGCCTTGCGGCTGCGGTCGGCCGAGCACATCCGGACCTCGTCTTTCATCTGGCGTCGCGCTTTATCGCCGAGCATCGCCCTGACCAGGTCAACGAGCTCATCGATTCAAACGTGCGGTTCGGCGCCCAGCTGCTCGAAGCCATGGCAGTCAACGGCGTGCGGCGACTGGTGAACGCCGGCACTTCCTGGCAGCATTTCGAGGGGGCGGAGTACAGGCCGGTATGCCTGTACGCCGCCACCAAGCAGGCGTTCGAGGCCATATTGGAGTTTTACGTCGACGCCCGCAACCTACAGACAATCACTCTCAAGCTGTTCGATACCTACGGAGCGGACGATCCGCGTCCGAAGCTATTTTCGCTGCTCCGGTCGGCATCTCAGAGGGACGCGGTTCTGGAGATGAGTGGGGGCGAACAGTTGGTCGACCTCGTGTACGTCGATGACGTGGTGGACGCGTTTCTGATGGCCGGCAAGCGGCTCCTGAGCGGAGAAGCTCAGCCTAAGGAAGAGTTTGCCGTTAGTTCCGGAAAGCCAATGCCCCTCAAAGATATCGTTGCTCTCTACGCCGCCGTATGCGATGTCGATCTCAGGGTGGACTGGGGCGCGCGTCCCTACCGCGAGCGTGAGGTGATGGTTCCGTGGCACACCGGCGCGGCTCTACCGGGCTGGTCCGCTCGTACATCGCTGGAGGACGGCATCCGGCTTGCCGCCGGACTGGCGGTGGTGAAATGAATCGCCGGATCCTCCATGGAGTGGCCGCGGGGGCAATTTATACGGCTATGGCGGCGGCTGTGGGAGTGGTGCAATTTTGTTTCATCGTGCGCGCCTTGCGGGCGGAGATGGCGGGGTTGTGGCTGCTGTTTGTGGCCATCGGCTCGTGGGTTGCCGTCTTCGATCTGGGCATTAGTCCGACCGTAGGGCGAGAGATCAGTTTTTCGCTGGGCGACCCCGAGCTTAGCCGGGCGGAGCGAGTGCGTCGGATTGGCGAGTTGCTGGCAACCCTGCGCCATCTGTTCCGGGCCGTAGCCGTGTGTGCCGGCTTGGCTTGCGTCGGATTGGGTGAGGCGATCATTTTCTTCGGCTCCCGGTATCGTGGCAATCCGGCCGTGGGGTGGGCATGGTTGATTTTCAGCGCGGGAATCGCTCTGAACCTGTTGGGCGGCGCTGCCCTCGCCGGTTTGTATGGTCTGGGCGAAGTGGCTTCGGAGAAGACGATTCGGTGCGCCGGATTGCTAGTCGGCCTGGCCCTCACCTTGGGAGCCTTGCGTCTCAGGTGCGGAATCGCCGGTTTGGCAGCCGCATGGATGCTGCAAGGGTCACTCATTGCCATGCTCGCCTGGCTCCGGCTGCGGCACCGCGTTCCCGACGCGTTCGGCGCCGGCTACAGGCCGAACTGGACGTCAGCCAGGGCCATGGTCTCTCCCAGCATCAAGCTGGCCTCCATCCAGCTTGGCGCCATCCTCATCCTGCAGTCGGCCAATCCGTTGATCGCGATTCTTATCGGAACTGCCGCTATCCCGTCCTACGAGGCGGCTTCCAAGATCGCGGTCACCATGATGACGCTGGCGCTCCTGATCGTGAACAGCTCCTCGCCATTTTTCTCCATGACTTATGCCGCGGGCGACCTTGCCAAAATGACATTGCTGCTCCTACGGAACCTGCGATTGGGCGTGGGAGTGATGGTGGGGATGGCGGCGTTTGTGGCGGTGAATGGCGACCGCATTATCGCCGCCTGGCTGGCGCCTTCCATGTTTGCTGGCTTCCCCGTCTTGTGGGTGCTGCTTCTAATGGTCCTGCTGGAAGTTCACCACGTGATTTTTGCGACTGGCGTGATGGCGGCGGGGCGGATCGTGTTTGCCGGTCCGGCGCTGCTCTCTGGCGTTCTCAATATTCTCCTGGCGATCGCTCTGGCTGGTAGATTGGGACTTCTGGGAATTGCCCTTGCCGTGGCAGTCGGGCAACTGGTGACCAATAACTGGTATGCGCCGTATGTGGCGATCCGGTTCTTCCACCTTTCCGGCGCGGTTCTGGTGCGGGAGGTATGGGCGCCGATGGGTGTGTTGCTCGCAGGTAGTCTGGCTGCCGACTATTTGATCCGGCAGATGCCATGGATGGCAGGCTTGGGCTTGGCACCACTGGCAGCAAGCGGGGTTCTCTCATTCGCCTCCGGTGCCGGCATGTGGTGGCTGCTGGCCCTACGCTCTACCGAGCGGGCGCAGATTCGTGATTACTTCGGCAACTGTCTGGCCAGAGTCAAGGTGGAGCATGCCTGAGATGCGCGCATGGCCGGCCGTGACGATCGCCATTCCAACCTACAATAGGATTGCGTATATCCGCCAAGCGGTACAGTCCGCGTTGCTCCAGTCGTACCCCGCAATCGAAGTGATTGTGTCCGATAATTGTTCGGACGACGGAACCGCGGAAGCCGTGAGCGCACTTCGAGATCCGAGGCTGGTGTTCCTGCGGCAGAAGAAGAATCTCGGCATGATCGGGAACTGGAACGCGTGCCTGGAGCGAGCTTCGGGAGATTTTTTCCTCCTGCTCTCGGATGACGACCTCCTGGAATCGCAGGCTATCGAGAAGATGGTCGGGGCTATTGTAGACGTCCCGGAGCCCGATCGGGTAGGGGTCTGCTATGCGCGGACCTGGTTGATTGGCGCACGCGGCCAAAAGCTGGGGTTGGAGCCGATTCCTCCCCGCTGCGAAGACGCTCTTGCTTTCGGGCCGGAATATTTCGCTGGGCGTCGGCCCATCTATCCGGTTTGCACGCTCGTTCGTACCGCGGATCTCAGGCGGATCGGCGGCTACAACCAGGGCTCGGTCACCTTGGCGGTCGATGCGATTGCATTCAGCCGCATTCTGCTGGAGAGGGGATTGATTGTCGGTGTGCCCGAGGCTGTGGCTTACTACCGCATCCATCCGGCGAGCGCCAGTAGTTCCAGCCCCATCGGCATGTGGCAGAGCGATATCCGGGCGCTCATTGCACTGTGGTCTGCCGCCTTCGAGAGTAGCCCGAGAATGGTTCGACGGCGGCTCCAGCGCGCCGCGATGCGATACGAAAGTTGGAACATCGCGGCGAACATTAACAAGTCCGCCGATTCCTGGAGGACTCGGCTGGGGGCGATTAGTGCCTATTATTCGTGCCGAAGCAGCTTTCCCGGCTTGATCGGAAAGTGCAACTGGGTGGGCGGAGTGATCAAACTGCTCCTGCCGGAGCTGCTTAAGCGTCAGCTTAGATCGTTCGTGCTGTGGCGGCGGAAGCCCGCTCTTGCTCGATGCGGAGGAGGCTTGGCTCACAATCGGCCAGCTGCATAGAGGAGTGATCTCATGAAATCCATCTCTGTAGTCACCGCCTGCTACAACGAAGTCGACAACGTGGAGGAGTTATACCGCCGCGTGCGCGCCGCCATCGCCTCGCTTGGCCGCTATCGCTACGAACATATCTTCATCGACAACGCTTCCACCGATGGCACCGTCGCCGTGCTGAAGCGGCTGGCGGCGGACGACCCGAACGTCAAGATCATCGTCAACGCGCGCAACGTGGGCCACATCCGCTCGCCCATGCACGCGCTCCACCAAGCCAATGGCGACGCCGTCATCAGCCTCGTGGCCGACCTCCAGGACCCGCCGGAGATGATTTCCGAAATGGTCCGCGAATGGGAGAACGGCTACTCCATGGTGCTCGGCATCAAACGCGCCAGCGAAGAAAACCCGTTGATGTTCTGGGTGCGCAAACGCTATTACAAAATGGTGAACCGCCTCTCTTCGGTGGAGACCTTCGAGAATTTCACCGGCTTCGGGCTCTACGACCGCCGCGTGATGGACCTGGTGAAAACGTTCGAAGATCCTTACCCGTATTTCCGGGGAATGATCGCCGATATCGGACTACCGCACAAGTTCCTACCCTACGATCAGCCCCGCCGCCGCCACGGCCTCACCAAGAACAACTTCTATTCGCTTTACGACATCGGCATGCTGGGGATCGTCAACCATTCCAAGGTCCCGCTACGTCTGGCCACCTTTGCGGGCTTCGCCGGCGCTGCCGCTTCCTTCCTGGCGGGCTTCGGCTACCTGCTTTATAAGCTGCTCTTCTGGAGCCGCTTTTCGGTGGGGACCGCGCCGCTCGTGATTGGCATCTTCTTGCTCGGCTCAATTCAGTTAATGTTCATGGGCATCGTGGGCGAGTACGTTGGCGCGATACACACACAAGTGCAGCACCGGCCGCTTGTCGTGGAGCGGGAGCGGATCAATTTTCAGTACGAACCCGGGCTGCCAAAAACCGCTCAGGAAGCGCCGCCCACCCTCGAAGAAGCCCCACATTTCTGAGACGAAGTCCCTTCCCGCAATACCCAGTTAGCCAGTGGCCCTTTTTCGCACCCGCTCCGCCGCCGTCTATGGCATCGAAGCCCATGTAATCGACGTAGAAGTGGACATGTACAACGGCTCGGCGCGCGATTTCGTCACCGTCGGCATGCCCGACACCGCCGTGCGCGAAAGCCGCGAGCGCATCAAATCGGCCCTTCTCAATTCCGGGTTCGGCTATCCCAACAAAGCCGTCACCATCAACCTCGCGCCCGCCAACGTCCGCAAAGAGGGCGTCGGGTTCGATCTCCCCATGGCCATCGGAATCCTGGGCGCGATGGGGATGACCAAAGCGGCCGACCAGCACCTGTTCGTCGGGGAGTTGTCGCTCGATGGGACGCTGCGTCCGGTTCGCGGGGTCCTCTCCATCGCGGCGTGCGCCAGGCAGCGCGGCATCGCCAATGTGATCGTCCCCGTGGACAACGCGGCCGAGGCCGGCGTCACCGAAGGAATCCATGTATTCGGCATGCGGCATCTCGCCGAAGTGGTGTCGTATTTGCAGGCGCCGGACAAATTCGCACCGTTCGTGCCGCCCGCGCCGGCAGCACCGCCCTCCGACTCCTCCTTTCCCGATTTTTGCGAGGTCCGCGGCCAAGCCACCGCGAAACGGGCGCTCGAAGTGGCGGCGGCCGGCGGCCACAACGTCATGATGATCGGGCCGCCCGGCTCGGGCAAATCGATGCTGGCCAAACGATTCGCCGGCATCCTGCCGCCGCTCACGTTTGAGGAAGCTCTGGAGACCACGCAGATCCACAGCGTGGCGGGGCTGCTGCCGCGCGGCGCCGGCCTCATGACTGAGCGGCCGTTCCGCGCGCCGCATCACACGGTGTCGGATGCCGGCCTGATCGGGGGCGGGTCGGGGATGCCGCGTCCCGGCGAGGTGAGCCTGGCGCACAACGGCGTGCTCTTCCTCGACGAACTTCCGGAGTTTGCGCGCAATGTACTGGAGATGCTGCGGCAGCCGCTCGAAGACCGGTCGGTGACGGTAGCGCGCAGCAACATGACGCTGTCGTTTCCGGCCAGTCTGATTTTGCTGGTGGCCCTGAATCCGTGCCCGTGCGGCTTCCTGGGCGACGCCTCGCGGGAATGCCGCTGCACGCCGGCCATCGTCCAGCGGTATCTGGGCAAGCTCAGCGGACCGCTGCTCGACCGCATCGACCTGCATATCGAAGTTCCCGCGGTGCCGTATCGCGAATTGCGCGAGAAGCACGACGGCATGTCGTCGGCCGAGATGCGGCAGCGGGTGGGGGAAGCGCGGGCCATCCAGCAGCGGCGCGGTTTCTACAACGCCCATCTGCCCTCGCGCCTGCTGCGGCAACTGTGCGAATTGGACGATGCCGGCGAACGCACGCTGGAGATGGCGATGCGCCGCCTGGGACTATCGGCGCGCGCGCACGATCGCATTCTCAAAGTTGCCCGCACCATCGCCGATCTCGCCGCCTGCGAGACCATCGGGGCCAAGCACATCGCGGAGGCCGTGCAGTACCGCAGCATGGATCGCAACTACTGGAGTTAGGATGGAAGGGTGGGCTCCGCGGACACCGATCCTTTTGCCATGCGGCCGATCGGCCGCGTGCGCAGCCCGTACCACGATACTGCGGAGATTCCGAAAGGTCTGGGAGCGCGGCACCAGGCGGAAGGCTGGTTGGATATCCGCGTGGAATTGGAAGCCGGCCTCACGGATATCGAAGGATTTTCTCACCTGTTCGTTATCTGGGTCTTCGATCGCTCCGACGGCGTCAGCCTGACCGCCATCCCCCCCAGCGACAATCGGCCGCATGGCGTGTTCGCCACGCGCTCGCCGCGACGGCCGAATCCTATCGGGCTGACGGTGGTCGAGTTGCTTCACCGGGAGGGGGCGAGTCTGCGCGTCCGCGGGATCGACATGCTCGACGGGACCCCGATCCTCGACCTTAAGCCCTACCTTTCCAGCGTCGCCCCGGAGCGGTTGCGGCGCGGCTGGCTGGCGGAAGCGGAAGCGCGCCGGGCAGCGAAACCATCCGAGCGTTGAGCGGCTCACTCGCCGCCGGCGGACTTCTTCGCGTATCCCACGGTCTGCGCCAGCGTGATGCGCTGCGCCGGCCGCAGGTTCATAGCCTTACCCAGGTCGGCGCGATTCACCGACGCCCGCACCACCGTAGCCAGTCCTTCGGAGGCACAGAACAGGTAAACGTTCTCGGCGATGAAACCGGTATTGGCATGGGACATCGCCATGCGGTCCGCATCGTCTCCGCCAAGCTTGGCGGTATCCGCCACGTAGATGAGATTGACGGGGGCGCCGGCGGGAAATGGCTGCGTGCCGGCCAGCTTGCGCAGGTCCGCGCGCACCACCGGCTGGAGCGCGTTGGCCTTGGCGTCGTAAAGGTACGTTCCATCGGCCATCACCACGTAGACATCGATCTCCTGGCGGTTCGACGCCGAGGGCGCCGTGCGGCGGCCGTCCTCGCGGTTGATGCCCCAGGCAGCCCAGAGCAGGTTCGAGAGCATTTGCTGGGAGAGTTGCTCGGGGCTGAAATCGCGCCCCGATTTTCGTTCCTTGAGGGCTTGCATGAGCGGTTTCCCGCCGGCGGTTTGCGGAGGTGGCAGCGCGACGGGCGCCAATTCCTGGCCCGCAATCAATCCCAGCGGGATCAGCGACAGAGCAATCACAGACTTCCACATCTGATTTTCTCCAGTTGCCAGTATAGCGGATGCCCTGTGCTACCATCGCTTCTCCCGGTGTCCCTATGACCCTGTCCCTATGACCCTGCCACTACTGGAAGATCTTCGGGCCGCGGCGGAAATCGTTCATCGCACCCTCGGGCCCACGCCGGCGATTCGCTGGCCGCTGGTGTGCGAGCGCACCCGCGCGGATGTGTGGATCAAACACGAGAATCACTCGCCGGTGGGAGCGTTCAAGCTGCGCGGCGGCCTGGCATATATGGACCGCTTGCGCCGCGACCATCCCGGTGTTACGGGCGTAATCGCCGCCACGCGCGGAAATCACGGCCAAAGCGTAGCGTTTGCGGCGGCGCGCGCGGGGCTTCGGGCCGTGATTGTGGCGCCGCGCGGGAACAGCCGCGAGAAGAATGCCGCTATGCGGGCGTTGGGCGCCGAGTTGCTGGAGCGCGGAGATGATTTTCAGGAATCGTACGAGGAAGCCGTCCGCATTGCCGCGGCGGAATCGCTGCACCTGGTGCCCTCGTTCGGCCCCGCGCTGATTGCCGGCGTGGCCAGCTACGCGCTCGAATTGTTCGAAACCGTGGCAAACCTGGATGCGGTTTACGTGCCCATCGGCATGGGGTCGGGGGTCTGTGGCACCATCGCCGTTCGCGACGCGCTCGGTCTCCGGACCGAAGTGATCGGCGTGGTGGCCGCCGGCGCACCGGCATACGCGCTCTCGTTCGCTGCCGGCGAACCGGTGGCGACGGCAACCGCCCACACCATCGCGGATGGCATGGCGTGCCGGACGCCCAACCCGGAGGCCGTATCGATCATCAAGCGTGGCGCGTCGCGAATCGTCACGGTAGACGACAGCGAGATCCGTTCGGCCGTGCGGTGCCTTTTTTCCGACACGCACAACGCGGCGGAGGGCGCCGGCGCGGCGCCGCTGGCGGCGTTGCTCCAGGAGCGCGATCGCATGCGCGGCCGGCGCGTGGCGCTGATCCTCAGCGGGGGCAATGTGGATCGCGAGGTGTTCGCGCAAATTCTGGCGGAGGGGCCATGAAGATCGCTGCAGCCACTCGACCGTTCGTCTGGACTGCCCGGGCGCGGGAGCCCACTTATGACGGCGATGCCGGCGAGACGCACTACTTGCGGCGCGCGTTCACCGCGGCGCCGGTGTCGGCCGTCGCTTCCATGATCGTGACTTTGGGCGGTCTCGGCATGACGGAGGCACGGTCCTTGCGATGACGGCGCCTGGTAATCGCGGTTCCGGACCAGGTTGCGTCGACGGCGCAGATTTTGCTGTCGATCATATCGTAGGGCCGCACCATCTCGCGAATGGCGTTGAGCGTCAAATCGCACGGCATCGCCGACGTTCGCTTCGGCCAGCAGATCCAGAGCGTTTTGCCGGGAGTCGTTTGCGCGGATAGCCGCGGGAGGGCGCGCCCCAACGCCGAAGATGATTTCACGAAGTACAGCGCCAGATCGGCGGCGCCCATCTTCTTTTCGATTCGCACGCCCTTGGGCAAGGGGCCGAGAATCTCGCGGATATTCTCCGGCGCTTCGAGGATGGCTACCACCGAGTCTTCGCCAATGCGCAGTTTCTTCGCCAGTGGCGTGCCGGGTACCGTGGGAGCGGCGCCTTGCGCGGGAGCGCGCGCGATGGTGCGGAGGATCGCGGGCGCGACGTTGGGCCAGGTGGCGAATGCGGCCTCGGGCAGCACTTCGCGCACGCGCGCGGCTTTTTCCGGATCGCCCTTCAGAAACACCAGCGGGATGTTGCGCGTGCCTTTCTGCTCGCGCAGCAGGACGCCCATCGTGCGCCCGTAGGAGGGCAACTCGGTGAGATCGATGACGATGGCGTCCGGCGGATTGGCGCGAATTTCGCGAAACGCCCGCGGTCCCAGGGCCGGATAGGCGCTCGCGTCCAACCCTTCGGACGAAAGACGCGCCGCGTATGCGGCAGCCATCGCGGGCTTGCGATGGATCACCAGAACGCGCGGCACGGCGGTTATCCGCGGACCGCGCTCGCGGGGGTGAGCCGGCTGCGAATCTGGTTCATCACGTCGGAAGCCAGGAACGGCTTGCGCAGCACCGGAAAATTATGTTCCTCGCAGAGCGCTTCTTCTTCGGGAGGCAGAATCGTGCCGGTCATCACGATTACCAGCATCTGCGGCACGGCCTGGAGGAACTCAACACCCAGTTCCACGCCATTGCCATCGGGCAGCATGTAATCGAGCAGCGCCGCGTTGGGCTTGTGGATGAGCGCCAGGCGCTTGGCTTCGGTGGCGGATTCGGCGGTGAGCAGCGTCCAGCCGGCGTCGGCCATCAACCGCTCGAGGAAATGGAGCAGGTCGCGGTTGTCGTCCACCAGCATCACCGTGGGGTGCGCCGGCGCCGCCGCGGCCTGGGATTCCAGCGCGTGGATGTTCAGCTTTTCGGGCGGGTCGGCGACATCCACGCGCACGCGCGCGCCTGGATTCACCTGGTTGGTCGCCACCAGCGTGGCCAGCGGTTGCGTCAGAAAACGATGGATGGTGCGGTTCAACTCGCGCGCGCCATATTCGGCGCTGGTGCCTTTGTGCAACAGGAACTGGCGCGCCTCGAAGGGCACTTCGAGCATGAACGATCGATTGCCCAGGCGCGTGTTCACGTGGTTCTGCAAATCGGTGATGTGGTGATCGAGGATGGCCGAAAGAGCTTCGGGCGTGAGCGGCTGATAGGTGATGATGCAATCGATGCGGTTGACGAATTCCGGCGAGAAGCGCTTGCGCACGGCCACCAGCCCGATATTCTGAAGCTTGCCGGTGAGATCGGTGCGCTCGCCGACGCCCTGTCCCGATTGGAAACCGAAATCGGGATTGATTTCGCGGAGCATTTCCCGCGCGCCCAGATTGCTGGTCAGGAAGACGAGGCTCTTTTCGAAATTGACCGACGAGTTGTCGCCCAGGCGCAGCACGCCTTTGTCCAGGACGCCGAGAAGCAGACGCGTCATGGAGGGAGCGGCCTTCTCGATTTCGTCGAAAAGCACCAGCGAGAGGTTGCATTTCTCGCTGGTGACGGCGTTGAGCTTCTGCTGGGTGAGCATGGGCTGCGTTTCGCGATGGCCCAGGTACCCGGGAGGCGCGCCAATCAACTTGGCCACCTCGTGCTCCATCTGGAATTCGCCGCAATCCACTTTGAGGACGTTTTTTTCGCTACCGTGCAGCACTTCGGCGAGCGCCTCGACGGTCTTGGTTTTACCTGTGCCGGTGGGTCCCAATAACAGGAACACGCCGACCGGCCGGCCCTCCGGCGCCAGACCCGCCTGGAACATCTGGATGTAAGGAACAATCACGCGGGTAGCGTTCGGTTGCCCGACTACTCTTTGAGACAAGACAGTCGTGAGATCTTCCACGGGATCCGCAGACGCCTTCTTGGCCCGATTGGAGGAATTCTTTGGCTTTTCCATCCCGTACTCTGCTCTGATTATACCGGCCGACGGGTCTTTGAGACGCGTGCGGCGACGCATTCCGGGGTTGTCCGGCTCTTTCATGAAGCGCCCCTTCTACGAAGAAAACACAGCAGCTTAGCCGCCTGAACCGGTGCCATCAAAAAAAAGTTCCGCGGGAAGTGAACGGCGAAGCCGATATCCACTGATTATCACAAGTAGCGGCCTCGGTGGGGAAGTGAATTCTTTAACCTTGCGGTACTAAATCTATAGATCCAGCCCGCACGGTTCGGCTATCGATGACGGAACGTAATACGGCCTTTGGTGAGATCGTACGGGGAAAGTTCTAAAGTGACTTTATCGCCCGCCAGAACGCGGATGCGATTGCGGCGGAGCCGTCCCGCCAGGTGGGCCAGCACGACCCGTTGGTGCTCCAGTTGAACGCTGAACAGGCCGCTGGGGAATTTCTCTAAAACGGTGCCGGTAACCTCTATGCTGTCCTCTTTGCTCATAAACCTCCACTGCTCGGACGGCGGACCGGCCGGAGCGAATCCCGGCCGGTCCGCGGAATGCTTTAGGCCGCAGTGACGTTGGTCGCCTGCAGGCCCTTGGGCCCCTTCGTCACCTCAAATTCCACCTTGGCGCCTTCATCCAGGCTGCGGTAGCCCTGCGACTGAATCGCCGAGAAATGCACGAAGACGTCTTCTCCGTTCTCTCGCTGAATAAATCCGTAGCCCTTGGCTGCGTTAAACCACTTCACTGTGCCTTTTTCTTTCATCTGCCTATATTCCTTCTTTACTGAAATGCACCCAACCTCGCCGCCCAACCCCCGAAAACAAGAAGAGGGGGATGCGGATGGACTCACGCAGCCCCCTCACAGATCTGTCACGAAGCGGAAAACAAGAGTCAAATGCCATACCATTATAGCAGGAGATCGAGGCGGAATTTGAACCACAAATTCGAGTTCTTTCGGTTTCGGTTCCGTTTCAAGGCACTGGAACCGGTTCATTTTCCGGCGGGCAAGAGCGGCAATGTCATTCGCGGCGCCCTGGGGCGGATTTTGCGCGATACCGCTTCGCCTGCCGCCTATGCCCGCTTGTTCGAGCCGGGGAACCAGCTCGGACCGGCGCCCAGCGGGCTGGCCGATTGGCCGCGGCCTTTCATCCTTCGGGCCGGCGCATTAGACGGCCGAACCGTGCCGGAAGGCGGCCGGTTTTCCTTCGACGTCCATATTTTCGACGTTCGCCCAGCCGTTATCCTCTATTTTCAGGAGGCATTTGCCCGCTTTGGCGGCCAGGGAATCGGACCGGGACACGGCCGGGCGGCCCTGGAGCATGCCGAACAGATCGACCTGGACGACGGAACCAAGCCATTTGGCGATCCGGCCCCGCTATCGCTCGATTTGCAGCCTCGGCCGGAGCCGGTGACGCGCGTCCAGGTGCAATTCGTCAGTCCGACCGAGCTGAAGAGCGAGGGCGCGGTCGCCCCGCGCCCGGAATTCGCCATTCTGTTCGCGCGGCTGCGCGATCGGGTGAGTACTCTGCGGGCGCTATACGGCTCCGGTCCGCTGGAAGTCGATTTCCGGGGGTTGGGCGAACGGGCGGCGAAGGTGCGGCTGAGCCGCTGCCAGCTTCAGTGGGAGAAAGTGGAGCGAAAATCGGGCCGGACCGGACAGGTGCACCCGCTGGGAGGGTTTACCGGATCGGCCGAATATGAGGGGGATCTGGCGGAATTCGTCCCCTGGCTGCGCGCGGCGCGCTGGGTCGGCGTGGGACGGCAGACGGTCTGGGGCAAGGGGGACGTGCGGGTGGTGTGAACGCGAGTCGCTCAGAAGCACTGCCAGTCGAGAAACCACAGGTTTCCGCAGCCGGCCGCGGTCCCCCGGGCGAGGTAAATCGTCCCGCCATCGCCCCAAACCACCCCGGCCTTCTCCTCGCTATTGATTTGCAGGCAATATTTCGGCTCGGCGGGATGTGGCGTGTGCCCCCACCACGGCTCCGCTTGGATGGTGCTGGCATAACCGCCGATCTTGGTGCGCGCCACGTTGTCGAACCCGCCACGCGGACGGCGCGAGCCGGGTACCGGGACAATATCCGGGTCGTCGTGATTGGGATGGTCTTCGCATTCCTCCCAGCGGCATTCGAAGCCTTTCTTGACGCGCGGAGCGCCGCCGGGAGGCGCGATGCGAACCAAGCCTTCGATCGACGGGTACGCCCGCAGAACCCAGTCGGCGCCATTCTCGCGGCTCAGATTTCCCAGTTCGGGTTGGACAAAGAAGGTGACGAGTTCGAGATCGGACAGCAGCGGCGGCCTGGCGGGGGCCGTAGCCAGGTTCATCTGGCACACGAACAGCAGCGGCTTAGCATTCCACACCGGCCATGCCTCGTCCGGCCGGCCGAGGGGCGCGATGCCGAAATTCGACGCCGCAGGATGGCATGTGGGCCGAAAGCCTCCCACTTCCAAGACGGACGCCTTGCGCGTGTTGAGTTGTTTGAACTGGATCGCGGGGCTCATCGCGGTCAACCGATCATCTCCTGGTCCACGTAGCACCAGATCCAGTCTTCGCCGGGCTCGATGGATTGCATGAGCGGGTGCCTGGTCGAGTGAAAATGTTTCGTGGCGTGCTTGTTTTTGGAGGAATCGCAGCAGCCGACATGGCCGCATTCGAGGCAGGCGCGCAGGTGAACCCAGGTATCGCCCGATTTGAGACACTCCTCGCAGCCTTGGGCGCGCGGGTGGGCTCGCGGGCTCTTGTCGAGATGATGGCAGCGCTTCATGTTCCCCTCCGTGAGCCTAGTATACTTCCGCGAGCAAAACCCGGTTCCTGTGGTTTCGCGACCGCTTCTCTTTTGTGCCGGGACGTAGTATAGCGGGGTACGCTAATACCATGATTCTCACGCGGATTTTGTTGGCCTCCTGCTTGCTGGCCGGCGCGCTTGCCGCCCAGCAGCCGCAAGGCGAATTGTTGTGGCCTTCGGGGGCGCCGGGCGCGCTCGGCAACGAACCGTCCGATCAGCCGTCGCTGACTCCGTTTGCAGTGCCGAAAGGCAGCGGCTCGGGATCCGCGATCGTCGTCTGTCCGGGCGGAGGGTACCAGAATCTGTCCATGGACAAGGAAGGATATGCGGTGGCGCGGTGGCTCAATACGCTGGGAGTTTCGGCGTTCGTGCTGAAGTACCGGCTGGGTCCGCGCTATCACCACCCCATCGAACTGGGCGATGCGCAGCGGGCCATCCGCATGGTGCGTTCGCGCGCCGCGGAATATGGAATCGAGGCGGATCGTATCGGCATTATGGGATTCTCCGCCGGGGGACATCTGGCCTCCACCGCGGGAACGCACTTCGATAGCGGGAACCCCAACGCTCCCGATCCGATCGACCGCGCCGGCAGCCGGCCCGATTTTATGGTGCTGTGCTACCCGGTGATCTCGTTCGGCGCGTTCGCCCATCCGGGATCGAAACGGAATTTGCTGGGCGACAATCCCGACCCGAAGCTGGTGGAACTTCTCTCCAACGAACTGCAGGTAACCAAGACCACGCCTCCCACTTTCCTGTTCCACACCACCACCGATGTCACGGTGCCGGTGGAGAATAGCGTGATGTTCTATTTGGCGCTGCGCAAGGCGGGCGTACCGGCGGAAATGCATATCTACGAGCGGGGCCCTCATGGCGTAGGCTTGGCGGCTAGCGATCCGGTGCTTTCGACGTGGCCGGCGCGGTTGGCGGACTGGTTGCGGATTCACGGCTGGGCGGCGGCCAAGTAGGCACCCGGAACGCCACTTTTTCTGCGAAGTCGATAGGCGGCTTCCGGAGTACCATTCCCGGTAAAAACCCCTAAAACCTAGTACTCAATCGCACGATACGGCAAACTTTCCTTGAACTTTGGAACCCCGAAGCCATAACGAGATGAAAATGGTCTTTAATATCATTGACTTGCCGTATGGACCTCGGATTGCATTGGTCGGCGGCCAATACGTTAAAAAGGCCTCGGACCAAAGAGCTCTTGTGAGGGGAGAGGAATGAAATGATAAAAAGACGCCGACTCTTGATTATCTCGATTGTTTCCGTGGGGGTGACGCCACTCGCGACCGCTCAACCGTCGGGCAGCCCGACGCCTTCCATCCGCGAAGCGATTGACGAACAACGGCTCGTTACCTTGTTCCATAACACGCGCCCGGAGGCGAATGCCGCCAACGACCTGGGCCAGGTTCCAGACAATTTTCCGATGGATCACATGCTGCTTCATCTGAAGCGCTCCCCGGAACGGGACGCCGCGCTCGAGAGCTACATTGCGGATCTGCATGACCCGAAATCGCCGAATTTTCACCAATGGCTGACGCCCGATCAGTTTGCCGAGCATTACGGAGTTGCCACGGCGGATGTGGAAACCGTAAGCGGATGGCTTCGTTCCCGCGGTTTCACGGTGAACGGCGCGCAATCGAACGGGCTGATGATCGATTTCAGCGGTACCGCCGGGATGGTGAGGGAAGCGTACCACACGCAGATTCACCGTCTGAACGTAAACGGCGAAGAGCACTTCGCGAACATGAGCGATCCGCGGATTCCGGCGGCTCTGGCGCCGGCGATTACCGGAATCGTCTCTCTGCATAACTTCATGCCGAAGCCGCTATTGGTGCCGCGCACGAATTATACCTACACGAGCGGCAGCAGCACTGTCCATGCGCTCACCGCCGGCGACATCGCTACCATCTATAACATCAGTCCCTTACTCACCATGGGCATCTCCGGAACCGGCCAGACCATCATGGTGGTGGAAGATACTTATCTCTACGCCACAGGGGACTGGCAGGTATTCCGCAAGGAGTTCGGCCTTTTCCGCCCCTATCCGCACGGCAGCCTGTCGCAAGTGAGCCCGACTGGCGGGCTGACCTGCGTCAATCCGG
>Ga0335078_10005709_pt1 | contig 18401 bp, 15 predicted proteins | sample Lox_Sample_32_FD_206711 | JGI IMG/M metagenome (GOLD analysis project Ga0335078, IMG submission 206711) | Soil microbial communities from Loxahatchee National Wildlife Refuge, Florida, United States - Lox_Sample_3.2 | ecosystem: Environmental > Terrestrial > Soil > Wetlands | place: USA... | reverse complement strand
CCGGGCGCTTCTACTTCCTCGAGGTCAACACCCGGCTGCAGGTCGAGCACCCGGTCACCGAGCTGGTGACCGGCGTCGACCTGGTCAAGCTGCAGCTCGAGGTCGCCGCGGGCAAGCCGGTCGGCGAGGAGGTCGCCCGGGCCGTGATCACCGGGCACGCGATCGAGGCGCGGCTGTACGCCGAGGACGTCCCGGCCGGGTACCTGCCGGCCAGCGGCGACCTGCACACGTTCGACATCCCCGCCGACGGTATCCCTAGGAACGGTATCTCCAGGGACGGGGGCCTGCGGGTGGACGCGGGCTTCGCCTCGGGCACCCGGGTCAGCACCTTCTACGACTCGATGCTCGCCAAGGTGATCGGCTACGGCGCCACCCGCGACGACGCCCGCAGGCGGCTCGCCTGGTCGCTGTCCCGCGCCCGGCTGCACGGGGTCACCACCAACCGCGAGCTGCTCGTCGGGATCCTGCGCTCCGCTGAGTTCGCGGCCGGGACCATCGACACCGGGTACCTGGACCGGCATACCTACGCCGACCTCGTCCCCGGCCCTTCTGCCGCGGCGCGCCTGGTCCACCCGCTGGCAGCGGCGCTGGCGGGCGCCGCGGCGCGCCGGGCGGCGGCGCCGGTGCTCGCCAGCCTGCCGTCCGGGTTCCGCAACAACCCGAGCGCGCCGCAGTCCGTCACCTACCAGCGCGGTGCCGGCCAGCGCGGTGCCGGCCAGCGCGGTGCCGGCCAGCGCGGTGCCGGCCAGGGCGGTGCCGGCCAGGGCGGTGCCGGCCAGGGCAGGGGCGAGCCGGTCGAGGTGACCTACCGCATCGGCAGGGGCCGCATCGACGGGACCACGGTCACCGCCACCGTGGCGGGCGAGCCCGTGCCTGAGGTCACCGTGCTGTCGGCGGCGCCCGGCCGGGTCGACCTGGTGTGCGGCGGGGTGCGCCGGATCATCGACGTGACCAGGATCGGCCCGGTCAGCTATGTCGACAGCGCGCTCGGGCACGACGCGCTCACCGAGGTGGAGCGCTTCCCCGATCCCGGGGCCGCGGTGCACGCGGGCTCGCTGCTCGCCCCGATGCCCGGCACTGTGGTGCGGGTCCACGTGGCCGCCGGGGACACCGTCGAGGCGGGCGCCGCGATCGTCATCATCGAGGCGATGAAGATGGAACACGCCGTGCGCACCCCGGGGCGCGGCACCGTCACCGCGGTTCGCGTCGCGGTCGGCGCGCAAGTCGACAGCGGTACCGTGCTCGCTGTCGTGGAGGAGGAAGCCCTCGATGACTGATCCGGTACAGGGTGATCCGGTACAGGCCAACCCGGTGCGTTACGAGGTCGTCAACGGCGTCGCCTGGCTGACGATCGACCGTCCCGAGGCCCGCAACGCGCTGAGCAAGGCGGTCCGTGACGGCCTGTTCGACGGCGTGCGGCGGTTCAACGCCGACGACGGCGCCAAGGTGCTTGTCCTCACCGGGGCAGGCGACCGTGCCTTCTGCGCCGGCGGCGACCTGAAGGAGATGGCGGAGACCGCGCTGCGGGTTCCGCCGCCGGATTTCGCGCCGCAGTTCGGGCGGAACATCCAGGTCGACAAGCCGACCATCGCGGCCGTCAACGGCGTCGCCTACGCCGGCGGGTTCCTGCTTGCCCAGATGTGCGACCTGGTCATCGCGGCGGAGTCGGCGAGGTTCGCCGTCACCGAGGTGAAGGTGGGCCGCGGCGCACCGTGGGCCGCGCCGCTGTCCTGGCTGGTCGGGCCCCGCATCGCGATGGAGGTCCTGCTGACAGGCGATCCGCTGAGCGCGGCGCGGGCGCGCGAGGTCGGCCTGGTCAACACCGTCGTGCCGGACGGCGAGCTGCGCGCGGCGGCCCAGTCGCTCGCGATGAGGATCGCCGCGAACGCGCCGCTGTCGGTGCGGGCGGCCAAGAAGACGGTCTACCTGTCCGCCCGGATGGGCATGGCCGAGGCGTTCGACGAGGCCGAGCGGATCTGGGAGCCGGTGTACCACAGCGACGACGCCCAGGAAGGGCCGGCCGCGTTCCGCGACAAGCGGACTCCCGTATGGACGGGGCACTGATGGGCGCGGCACACCCGGGCGGGGCCATGTCGGGCGGTGCAGTGTCCGGCCGGGCAGTGTCCGGCAGGACCGCGCCGGCCTCCGGGCGTGCGCTTGCCGACGCGCTGACCGACGACCTGATCGCGGAGTCCGGCGAGCTGCGCCGGGTGCTTGCCGGGCTGACCGCGGCGGACTGGGCCCTGGCCACCCCGGCCATCGGCTGGACGATCACCGACCAGGTCACCCACCTGGCCTACTTCGACGACTCGGCGCGGCTGTCGGTGACCGAGCCCGAGCGGTTCGCGGCCGAGGCGGCGCGGCTTGCCGCGGCAGGCGACGACTTCCCCGACCAGGTCGCGGCGCGGTTCCGTGACATGGACCCGGCGGACGTGCTCGCCTGGTTCGACCGGGCGCGAGGCGAGCTGACGGCGGCCTACCGTGAGGCCGACCCGTCCGTTCGGCCGCCGTGGTTCGGACCGCCGATGAGCCTGGCCTCGTCGGTGACCGCGCGGCTAATGGAGACGTGGGCGCACGGCCAGGACGTGCTTGACACCGTGGGGATCGCCCGGGAGCCCGCCGCCCGGATGCGGCACGTGGCCGACCTCGGCATCCGGGCGCTACGCTACGCCTATACCGTCAACGGGCTGCCGCTTCCGACCGAACCGATCCGGGTCGAGCTGACCGGGCCGGACGGCGCGCGGTGGGACTGGGGGCCGGCGGACGCGTTGAACCGGGTGAGCGGGACGGCGCTTGACTTCTGCCTGGTCGTCACGCAGCGGCGGCACCGGGACGACACCGGGCTCACGGTCAGCGGGAGCGTCGCGCGGCAGTGGATGAGCGTCGCGCAGGCGTTCGCCGGGCCTGCCGGGCCGGGGCGGCCACCGACGGGAGGAAGCTGACATGCCCGGCTCCCCCGCTTCCCGGCGCCCGGTCCGGATCGGCAACTCCTCCGGGTTCTACGGCGACCGCATGGAGGCCGTCAGGGAGATGGTCGAGGGCGGCCCCATCGACGTGCTGACCGGCGACTACCTCGCCGAGCTGACCATGCTCATCTTGTGGAAGGCCAGGCAGAAGGATCCCGACGCCGGATACGCCAGGTCGGTGCTCGCCCAGCTCGAGCCGGTGCTCGGCACCTGCCTCGACCGGGGTATCAAGATCGTCAACAACGCGGGCGGGCTGAACCCGTCCGGCCTGGCCAGGGAACTGGCGGAACTGGCCCGACGGCTCGGGCTGCATCCCAAGATCGCCTACGTCACCGGCGACGACCTGCTCCCCCGGCTGAAGGAGCTCCAGGCGGCCGGGCACGCGCTGGCCAACCTGGACACCGGCCAGCCGCTTGCCGACGCCGGCGGGCAGCCGGTGACGGCCAATGCCTACCTGGGCGGCTGGGGAATCACCGCGGCGCTCGACGCCGGGGCGGACATCGTCATCTGCCCGCGGGTCACCGACGCCTCCCTGGTCACCGGGCCCGCCGCCTGGTGGCACGGCTGGCGCCGCGACGACTACGACCGGCTGGCCGGCGCGGTCGCCGCCGGGCACGTCATCGAGTGCGGCCCGCAGGCGACCGGGGGGAACTACTCCTACCTGCACGAGATCACCGACCGCCGCTACCCGGGCTTCCCCGTCGCCGAGGTCGCCGCCGACGGCAGCAGCGTGATCACCAAGCACGACGGGACCGGCGGCCTGGTCTCCGTCGGCACGGTCACCGCGCAGCTGCTTTACGAGATCGGCGATCCTGCCTACCTCAACCCCGACGTCATCGCGCACTTCGACACCATCAAGCTGGAGCAGCTGGCCGGGCACCGGGTGCGGCTGTCCGGCACCGTCGGTACCCGGCCGCCGGACACGCTCAAGGTGTGCGTCAACTTCCCCGGCGGCTACCGCAACACGATGACCATGGTGCTCACCGGGCTGGACATCGAGGAGAAGGCCGCCTGGGCCGCCGACGAGCTGTTCGGCATCCTCGGCGGGCGCGACCAGTTCGACGACGTCGACGTCCGGCTGCTGCGCTTCGACCACCCCGACGCGCCCGCCAACGAGCGGGCGACCGCGCACCTGCGGGTCACGGTAAAGGACCGCGACCCGCGGAAGGTGGGCCGCCGTTTCTCCAACGCGACCATGGAGCTGGCGCTTGGCGGCTACGCCGGGTTCCACACCACGACACCGCCCACGGCGGAGAGCGCGTACGGTGTGTACTGGCCCGCGCTCGTGCCGGCCGCGGAGGTCGAGCACGCCGCGGTGCTGCCGGACGGCACGCGCGTCGTCATCCCCGCCGCGTCCGCGCGCGCGGACCCGGGCGGGGGCGCGGACGCTGACCCGAGCGCGGGCCTGGGCGGGGGCGCGGACGCGAGCCACACCGCCCCCGCCGCCGACGCGAAGCGTGCGGTACCGGATTCCCCTGCCACCGTTCTGGATCCTGGTGGCGGTGCTTCCACGCCGGGCACTGGCCTGGTGCGCGCTCCCCTGGGCCGGGTGTGCGCGGCCCGCTCGGGCGACAAGGGCGGCAACGCCAACGTCGGGCTGTGGGCCCGTGACGCGGCCGGGTACGCGTGGCTGCGGGAGTACCTGACGACCGGGCGGCTGCGGTCGCTGCTGCCCGAGGCCCAGGATCTGGAGATCCGCCGGTTCGAGCTGCCGAACCTGCACGCGCTGAACTTCGTGATCGCCGGGCTGCTCGGCGAGGGGGTGGCGTCGTCGACCCGGCCCGACCCGCAGGCGAAGGGGCTCGGTGAGTACCTGCGCTCGCGGCTGGTGACGGTGCCCGCTTTCCTGCTGGACGGCGGGCTCAGCGAAGGCGGGTTCAGCGAAGGCGGGCCGCGGTGACCGGGGGCGGCGCCCGCATCGGGCCGGCGCCGCGGCGGCGCGACCCCGAGCGGCGCCAGCGGATCCTCGCCGCCGCGGCCGGCCTGGTCGCGGAGCGCGGTTACCACGAGGTGGCGATGTCGGACATCGGGGCCGCGGCCGGCATCGTCGGCTCGGGCATCTACCGGCACTTCGACGGCAAGTCCGCGGTGCTCGTGGCCCTGTTCGACCGGGTGATCGACGACCTGACCAGGGACTCGGGCGAGATCATGGCCCGCGGACTCGACCCGTCGCGAACCCTGACGGAGCTCATCGACGCGCACGTGCGGATCGTGCTCGAGGACCGCACGCTGATGCGCGTCTATCACACCGAGATCGCCAGCCTGCCGGCCGACGACAGTCACCGGCTGCGCCGCAAGCAGCGCCTCTACATCGAGGAGTGGGTTCACGTGCTCGAGCTGCTGCGCCCGGAGGCCGACGACGCCGCGCTGCGGTCGCTGGTGCACGCCGCGATCGGCGCGGTGCACTCGACGCTCTTCTACGCGAGCGGCCTGCCGGGCGAGCGGCTGGCCGCGCTGATGGCCGCCGCCGCCCGCGCGACGCTGTTCGTCCCGATCCCGGAGTGAGGTTTGTCCCGTGAATGGAGTCAAGGGTTGTGCAGTTTGACGAGAACCCGGACCACGCGGCCATCCGTGACGCGGTGGCGGCGATCGCGGCCAAGTACGGTGGCGGTTACTACACCGAGCGCGCCGAGCGGCACGAGCCCACCACCGAGCTGTGGCAAGAGCTCGGCCGCCAGGGATTCATCGGGGTCAACATCCCCGAGGAGTACGGCGGCGGCGGCGCCGGCCTGACCGAGCTTGCGCTGGTGTGCGAGGAGACCGCCGCCCAGGGCGTACCGCTGCTACTGCTCTTGGTGTCGAGCGCCATCTCTGGCGAGGTCCTCACCCGCTACGGCAGCGCGCAGCAGCGTCAGGCCTGGCTCCCCGGTATGGCCTGCGGCCAGCGCAAGGTGGTGTTCGCGATCACCGAGCCCGACGCAGGCTCCAACACCCACCGGCTGTCGACGACGGCACGCCGCGACGGGGACGAGTGGGTGCTGCGCGGCACCAAGTACTACATCTCCGGGGTGGACGAGGCCGACGCGCTGATCGTGGTGGCCCGTACCGGCACCGACCCGGTCACCGGAAGGGGGCTGATGTCGCTGTTCCTGGTGCCGGCGGACAGCCCGGGACTTGTCGCGAGCGAGCTGCCGGTGTCCGCGTCGCTGCCGGAGAAGCAGTTCACGCTGTTCTTCGACGACGTGCGGCTCTCGGCCGGCCAGCTGATCGGAGAGTTGGACGAGGGCTTCCGCCAGGTGTTCCACGGGCTGAACCCGGAACGCATCACCGGCGCCGCGATCTGCGTCGGCGTCGGCCGGTACGCCCTGGCCCGCGCGGCTGCGTATGCCGCCACCCGCTCGGTGTGGGGGGTGCCGATCGGCACGCACCAGGGCATCTCGCACGCCCTGGCCAAGGCCAAGATCCAGGTCGACCTGGCCGCGCTGATGACCGCGAAGGCGGCGTGGCTGCACGACCACGGCCGCCCGGCCGGCGAGGCGGCGAACGAGGCGAAGTACGCCGCCGCCGAGGCGGCGATCGCGGCGGTCGACGCGGCGATACAGACACACGGCGGCAACGGGATGAGCACGTCTTACGGGCTGGTGCCGCTATGGGGCCTCGCCCGGCTGCTGCGCATCGCCCCGGTCAGCGCGGAGATGGTGCTCAACTACGTCGCGCAGCACTCACTCGGCCTGCCCCGGTCGTACTGAGCCACCGGCACCCGGCGGTGGCGCCAAACTGCTGGTCAGGAACACATCACGGATCATGGTGAACCTGCGCTACCCGGATCGCTCACATCTCAAGACCGCTTGCGCAATCTGGACGCAGGCCACACCCATTGCGTTTCCGCTCCCGTCTCCGACCTGACGCGGATCGTAAGTAGCGAGTACAATTCCGGCCAACAGGCTGGTGAGGTCCGCCTGATCCTTTTTATCCTCCGGCACCACGATGAAAGTATGCTCTACACCAAGGACGCCGGTCATGAGCCCGAGCATGAATTCCGCGTCCGCTGAAAGCCTGAGGTGGAGTGTATCGGGCCCGGGGCCATCCTTCGCGTCATGCGGGACCGTGCTCTCCTCCGGCGTGAGGACCAGCACACGATATTGGCACTGACTGACAGCCTGCCGGACACCGGCCATCGCCTGCGTGTTGGGAAATACACTCTGAGCGGATTCACGCGAGACGACATTGTCAGTGCGGCCGGAATAGACGAATACAGGGATGGGGCAGTGCCGGTCGTCGAGGGTGGTTGCATTGACGATCTGCCGAAGGACGACGCGTCGGTCCTCACCGGCCTGGCGGGCGAGGACGTCGAGTTGGCCCGCCTGCGGGTGGTGTCCGAAGCCGGCGACGACTCGGATAGACCGAAGGTATTCGGAACCCTCGTTTGGGCAGGAAAGCATGACGATGAGCCGTATCCCGCCAAGCTGGCGGCCTTTACCTTCCGCTAGCATCCAGGCCAGGTAGCGTTGCAGGATCAGCCCGCCTTGGCTGTGGGTCACGATGGCCAGCGGACTGGTGCTGACGGTTTGCTCAGCCAAGTAGGCGGGCAGTGATTGCGCGATGTCAGAATCCGTGGATCAGCATGAGGTCCGTGTCCACTGTCTCGGCCTCCCGAGCGTATCTCCTTCGGTATTTCCTGATCCTAGCTCAGCGGGCGGTTCGGTCCAGCTGAAGTCGCCGCTCGTTCGCAGGTCGGCCTGATCAGGCACAGAATTGCCAGTGAGCAGAACATCCCGGGTTGATATACCCGGGAGCTCCCGCTAGAGCCTGCGGAGAACGGCTACGACCTTGCCGAGGATGGTTGCGTGGTCGGTCTCAATCAGGCGGATAAGCCGGGTTACGCGGCATCAGCCACGTGTGGTTGTTCGATAGGCTGAGCGTTTTTATCGTGGCCTCGTCGTCGATCATCGCCGCCACGATCTCACCATTCTCGGCCACCGACTGCTGACGCACGACCACCCAATCGCCGTCGGCGATCGCGGCGTTGATCATCGAATCGCCGATCACCTTGAGCATGAAGAGCGCCCCGCCGCCGACCAGTTGCTTCGGCAGCGGGAAGATGCCGTCGACTGACTCCTCAACGTAGTTCGGCTTCCCGGCCCTGAGTTGCCCGAGCAGCGGCACCTTGACGACTTCCCAGGAAACGCTGTCCGCGGTTGTCTCATCTGTCGCCCAGGCTTCCGGCTGGGTAACCGGCCGGGCGCATCGCCGCGCGCTTGCACGCCGGGGTGCCGAGCCACGGTTCGGGTGTGGCGCACGGTGTGTGGCGGAACCGATGTTCGATCCATGTCCCGGGCTGCCCCTGTGCCTCACCAGAGAGCTTGGGTCTGGCACCGTACGGCGTCGCAGGGGACGTCTGCGAGGCTAAGTTTTTGGCCGAACCGGGGGCGGCATCCGCGGACAGCCTGAGGTGGAGTTTATCCGGCTCAGCGTCATTCTTCGCGCCACGCGGGACCGTGCTCTCCTCCGGCGTGAGCGCCAGCACACCATATTGACACTGCTTGATAGTCTGCCAGACACTGGGCATCACCTGTGTACCGAGTTCTGGTAGTTCATGCCATGATTGGATGGGGGTTAGAGGCTGTGAAGTATTCGGCAATCCCAGCGCGAGTTCTTCCGCCGCCGACCGCGCCCCCTTACTGGAAGCCACGAATACGCGCATCTTTCCCGATCGAGGAGATGGCTCTGGTTGTGTTACATGTGACGGTTCTGGCGCTATTTCTCTCATGGCGTTCGACGGGTACCCGAGAGCCTGGCTCAGCATTTTAAGGAAAAATACAATATTGGTTACACTGAGTTGCTCGTGGATTAGTCCGATTATTTCAGCCGACCCCGCTAGATAACCGTAAAACAGATACGATTGAGGCGGTTCAACCGCGCCCAGTTGAACCGCCTCAATTATTTTCCGCGCGTCCGCGTGCAGTATATTCAAATTGGCCAGCAATAGCGTATTGTCAATACCTGTGACGCGGAATGGCTTCCGATGCGCGATGACCCAGGATCGCAGCTTCTGCACATGGTCACCAAGCCCCTTGAGCCGGGCCTCATCTATTCCGGACGCGACGGTTCCTGTCGGGTCCGCTTCGCGCATGGTCGGCAACGCCGAGTACGCCACCGTCTCGATGTCGGACAGGCACAGGCACAATGCATCGATGAGTTCATCGGGCGCGGGAGGAGGTTCCGCATCCTGGCTCACAGGCGCCTCCAGACCCGCTACTGGAGACCATCTGGCGAGACGACACGGGTGTGACAGCGGCACTTGGCCGGGGTCACCGGGAAACAATGCTGACGGTGCCAGAGCCGTTGTGGGGGCCAGAGGCAGCGGCACTCGTGGAGACACTTCGGGGCTGCTGGGTGTTCCACTTCCACGACACGAGCCGCAATGCACCCGTCAAGCAGCAGGGCTACACCGCCAACAACCGTTCCTTGCACTCAGATGCGGCAAATCTCGCGGCGGTCCTGTTGCGCTTGCGAGACGGCGATCGCGGACGTTACCAGCGGATCATCAGGACGGTAAAAGCAGGTCGCGCCGTTCTTCAGGGACTTCGTGCTCGAGCCGGAACTCGCCCCCGACCGGGTCCGACTGAGATGGCAGCAGGAGGGCAGCGACACGGTCCTCCCGGCTGACGCACTCTCTGATGGCACGCTGCGGTTCATCTGCCTAGCCGCGCTGCTCGGTCAGCCCGAACTGCCCGGCCTCATCATCTTGGATGAACCAGAACTCGGACTGCACCCGTTCGCGATCGTGCAGCTGGCCGGGATGCTGCGGGCTGCCAGCAGGGAAAGCCAGGTGCTTCTCGCCACGCAGTCGGTGACCCTGATGAATCAGTTCGAGCTAGGCGACCTCATCGTCGTGGAGCGCCATGATGGTGCATCCGTCTTCGAACGGCCAGACCCTGACCGCCTGAGCGAGTGGCTCGCGGACTATTCGCTCGGCGAACTGTGGGAGAAGAACATACTCGGCGGTCGGCCCCAGCCGGAGCCCAGCTGACGGTGCGCCACCTTCACATCCTTTGCGAGGGCCAGACAGAGGAAATCATCGCCCGAGACGTCCTGGAGCCGTACTTCGCTGGCACAGATTTCTACGTCGCCTGGTCTATCTTCACGACCAAGCGTCCGGCTGGCGGTTCTGCGTTCAAGGGAGGCCTCTCCAACTGGCCGAAACTGCATGCCGAACTGCGGCGACTCCTTCGTGACAGTTCGACCACGGTACTGACCACGATGCTCGACTATTACGCGTTCCCGGCAGATGCACCGGGAATGGCCAACCGGCCGGGCGAATCTCCCTACGTCCGCGTCAGGCACGTCGAGTCGGCGCTGGCCAGCACGCTCGGTGACGTGCGCTTCCTGCCACATCTCGCATTGCACGAGACCGAGGCTTGGGTACTCGCTGACTGCCGTCGGCTCGGTGAGGTGATGGGAGATCCAGGTCCTGCAGCCGAACTGGAACAAATCGTGCGGCTGGAATCCAGCCCGGAACTGGTCAACGACGGCGTCGATACTGCTCCGTCGAAGCGGATCCTGAGTGCGTACCCGCACTACACGAAGACGATAGATGGCCCTTTGGTCATCATGGACGTAGGTTTGGACGCGATCCGGGTTCCTGTCCACATGCGGACGACTGGCTGAGAGAGATCGAGGTAAGGATGTCGCATCCGGCTGTGCGATGACCTTGCCTGCAATGAGCCCCGGTTACTCCTGGTCGTAGTGACGGGCGTAGCGGTCGCGCAGCACGTTCTTCTGGATCTTCCCCGTGGAGGTCTTGGGCAGCTCGTCGACGACGACGATCGCCTTGGGCACCTTGAAGCCGGCCAGCCGCTCCTTCACCCGGCGCAGCAGCTCCGCCTCGTCGACCTGGGTGCCTGCCGCCGGGACGACGATCGCGGTGATCGCCTCGGTCCAGCGCTCGTGCGGCAGGCCGATCACCACGGCCTCCGCGACGTTCTCGTCGGCGGCGTACACGGCCTTCTCCACCTCGATCGATGCGACGTTCTCGCCGCCGGTCTTGATGACGTCCTTGCGGCGGTCGGTGAACCACAAGATGCCGTCGGTATCGAAGTGACCGATGTCGCCGGAGTGGAACCAACCGTGGGAGAACGCCGCGTCGGTCGCCTCCTCGTTGTCCAGGTAGCCGGTGAGGGTGTGCGGGCCCCGGTAGACGATCTCGCCGTCCTCCCCCGCGGGTAGCAGGTTGCCGCGCGAGTCCATGATCGCGGCCTGCACGTTGACCACCGGGGTGCCGACCGCGCCTGCGTGGCTGAGCTGGTGCTCGGGCCGGAACAGGGTGGAGGTCGGGCTCATCTCGGTCTGCCCGAACAACAGGTAGAAGTCGCAGCCGAACCGCTCAAGGCAGCGGCGCAGCTGGGCTTCCGGCATGGTCGCCATCGCGTACATGGCCCGGCGCAGGCTGGACAGGTCCCGTCGGTCGATGTCGGGGTGGTCGAGCATCGCGCGGAACATCATCGGCAGCCCGAAGATCTGGGTGATCTTCTCTTCCTCGATCAGCGCAAGCAGCTTCCCCGCGTCGAAGCCCCGCATGATGAACAGCGCCGCGCCGACCGCCACCGCGGCGGTGCAGTGGCAGTTGAGCTGCGCCGTGTGGAACATCGGCATCATCGCGGCGAACCGGTCGGTCTCGTTGAACCGGGCCTCGATCGCCACCGACAGCGACTCCAGGTAGATCGAGGTGTGGTTGCCGACGACGCCCTTGGGGAACGAAGTGGTGCCGCTGGTGTACAGGTAGCTGATGGGGTCCCGGTCCGCGACGAAGCACTCGGGCTCGGCGTCGTCGACGGCGAGCAGGTCCGCGAAGGTGACCGCCCCCTCGAGGTCGCCAGAACGAAGGCCTGCTTCCCCGTCAGTCCCCGGTGCCACGATGACGTCGGCGACACCCTCCTGCTTGCCGATGATCTCGGCAAGCAGCGGGACCAGCTGGCTCTCGATGACGATGCCGCGGGAGCGGCTGTGCCCGAGCACGTAGCTGACCTCATCGGGGCGCCAGCCCAGGTTGACCGGCACGCAGACCATGCCGAGCTTGGCGCAGGCGTAGTAGGTGCCGAGGAACTCGATGCTGTTGCCCGACGCGAGGGCGAGCGCGTCGCCGCGACGGTACCCGCGGCAGGCCAGCCCGCCTGCGAACCGGTTGACCAGCCGGTTGAACTCGCGGTAGGTGACACTTCTGGTCCCGTCGGCCAGCGCGAGCGCGTCCGGGTACCTGGCCGCGGTCCTGGTCAGGCTGTCGCCGACGTTGACGCGCTGAATGAGGTTGCGGCGGATTTCAGCGGGTGACGGCATCGTCAGCCTCCTCAAGCGGGACGCCATGGGCCAAGTGGGCCGGGTCGCGTCGACCGTCACCATGCTAGTGAATGGTGATTAACTTGACTAGAGTGACGGTTTGCCTGCTGGTATGCGGCTGCCCGCTGCGGCGAATGTGAATGGGTAAGCACTTACCATGCGAGTTCGCATAGGATCCGGCTCAGGGCCCGTGGCGGGGGAGCGCGACAGTGACCGTAACGGACATGCCCGAACTAGCCGCGCTGGCCCAGAGCGCGGATCGCTTTCTCGGCGCCGTGCGGGCGCTGGCCGACGACGACGTGCCGCGGGCCTCGGCGCTGCCCGGGTGGACCCGCGCGCACCTGCTCACCCATGTGGCACGGGCAGCCGACTCCCGCACCGGAATGCTGCGCGCCGCTCGGGCGGGCCTGACCGGCGAGCAGTACCCGTCCGAGCAAGCCCGCACCGATGCCATCGAGGCGGGGGCGCGGCGTCCGGTTGCGATCATCCGCGCTGACGTGGACCACGCCGTGGCGGAATGCCTGACCGCGATGCGCCGGCACCCCGCCGGCCTGTGGGACGCGCCCGCGATCTGGCTGCGGGGCGGCCGCCGTCTGGTGCGCGGCACCGTGGCCAGCCTGCGCAGCGAGCTGGAATACCACCACGTGGACCTGGCCGCCGGCTATGCGCCAGACGACTGGCCCGCTGAGTTCATCGCCGCGGAACTGCGTCGTGTGACCGCCCTGATGGATCATCGCGCCGACGCCCCGCCGATGACCCTCATCGCCGCGGCCGCGGTCCGGGTCGGCACCGCGGCGCCGGTTGACGTCACCGGTCCCCCGGCGGCGATCCTGGCCTGGCTGGCCGGCCGCGGCGACGGCAGCGGCCTGGACGCCGGCGCAGCGGGGCTGCCTTTCCTTCCGCCGCTGGCCTAGCGGGCGCAGGTGCCCCTGCTGTCCCGCCGCCGGGGCGCCGGCCATCGGGCTGCCGCTGCTGCCGCGCTGGCCTGGGAACCGCTGCCGCACCCGTCTGGGAGCTGTGCGTTCACGGCCGGGGGCCTATGCCAGGTGGGCGGCGAGTTCGGCGCGGTGGCTGGCCACCCAGTCGAAGGCATCGCGGACGGATCGGGCCGCCCCGCTGTCACGCAACCGGGTCATCGCGGGGTCACCGCCGGCTGCCTTGGCCTCGATGCCCCGCCAGCAGCGGTCTTGCCACCACAAGACCGTCTCCAGCAGGCGGGCGCGGTCCGGCAGGCCGTAGGCGTCGCAGATCAGCCGCATCCGGCGCCCGGCAGCGGCCGGGTCAGCCGCGCACCCGCCGAGGTCGAGGTACTGCCAGCAGACATGCGCGATGTCGTGAACCCGCTCCCCCGGCGCGGCGATGTCCCAGTCGATGAACGCCACCGGCATCATCCCGGTGCCGACGTCACGGTACACGGTGTTCTTCGGTGACAGGTCGTTGTGGCAGACCACCTCTGCGCCGCCGGCCAGTGGTGTCCCCGCGGTCAGGTCGTGGAACTCCCGCACCAGCGCGGCCAGCCGGGCAAGGCTCGCGTCCGAGGTGACCGACGGCGGCTGGACACGTTCCCAGGCCACGTGGCCAGCGATGAAACTGAGCACCTCGCGCCCTCGCTCGTCGGTGCCGAGGAACCGCGGCGCCCCGCTCCAGTCGCGCTGCTCGAACCATCTCAGCAGCGCGTGAACGAACTCAGGGTGCTCGGGCGGTGACCGCCGGACCGTGTTCCCGGCCCGCACGACGGGAGTTACGAACCCGCCAGGCAGCCGCTGCTCATCCACGAGCCCAGCCTGCCACGCGCGGTGCGGCATGAAGAGGCTGACGTTACCTGGCCGGGCTCGCCGCGTCCCATAGCCGCGTGTACAGCTCGGGCCGCCGGTCGGTGAACAGGTCGTTGCGCTCGCTGTTCCGCTTGTCGCGTGCCAGCCGCGGGTCGACCGCGGCGGTCAGCACGGCCGCGCGGTCCGCGCACACCGGCCCGGCGGCCGGGTAGCCGCGGTGCCCGACGATGACGGAACCGCCCACCCAGCCGACGCCGCGCTCTGCCCCGCACCGGTCCGCGACCGCGACGAACACGCCGTTGGACCAGGCCGCCGCCTGCGCCGCGACCACCTCGCCGCACCGCTCGCCGGGCGGCGGCGGCGCGGCAGACGCGGGCCAGTTCACCGGGGCGGCGATGAGGTCGGCGCCGCCCAGCGCGGCGAGCCGCACCCATTCGGGGAACTCAAGGTCGTAGCAGATCATCAGCCCGACGTTGCCGAACGGCAGCTCCACAACGGGCGGCGCGTCGTCGCCCGGCGTGAAGATCTCCTTCTCGGCGTCCCACAGGTGCGCCTTGCGGTACACCGCCCGGGTGCCGGACGCGTCGACGACCGCCGCGCTGTTGTACAGCTTCCCGTCCGGCCCGAGCTCGCAGAACCCGCCGGCGATGGCCAGGTCGTGCCTGGCGGCCAGCGAACGCCACTCGCGCAGCGTCACGGCGGACGCCCCCGGCGACGCGAGGATGCGCGCCTCGGCGGCGCCGGAGAACACGTAACCCGTGTCCGACAGTTCAGGCAGCACGACGAGCCGCGCGCCCGCGGCCGCCGCCGCCGCGACCGCCGCGCTGGCCGCCTGCCGGTTAGCGTCCAGATCCCCCACGGTCAGCGCGAGCTGCGCGACCGCGACAACGACAGCTCCCGTGTCCGGCATGCCGCCATGCTCTCACGCGAGGTCGGCTGCCACGTCATCACGACGGTGATCTTCTCCCGCCGCCTCGCGGCCGGCCGCCGCCCACGGCGCACTCGCCGTCCTGACATCAGGCATCCGCCACTCTGCGCGTACCTCACCCCGCGCGTGTAGGGCTGCAACGTGGACCAGTCAGTTCACTGACCTCACCAATAAAAGATCATTAAGAGCCGGTGCGTAATTGAGTCTCACAAGTAACACTGGCTTGGGCTGGCTGATATGCTGAAATCATGCCAGGGGTCGATGTCGCGGCAGTAGCCTTGGGAGCCGCTGTCGTAAAGGGCGCGTGCAAGGTATGGCTTGCAAACGACGAAATACTCGGCGAGGCAAGCGCCAGCGCGATCGACCTGATCAGAGATAAGATTACGGGCCACCTTGATCAACGCAAGTTCGAGCGGCTTCTTGATAATTGTGCCGACATCGTCGCCGCCCGAACATTGAGATTTCTGGATCACGAGTTCCGCGGAATTCCAGACAATGAGCGCCAGGCGGCGCTAATGGCGGTGCGCGACGTGCTTGACCGGGCGCAATTTTCGGACATGAGCATCATTCATTCAGATATTGATTCGTTGTTGCTAGAACGTACGATACAGCCCATCGCACGGAGTATATTGAAAGAGGCTTTGCTAAGCGAGCGCTCCGAAGAGCTCTATTGGCTACTGCTTCGCGAGTCTTGCGCTTACCTAGTTGAGGTCGTAACCGCATTTCCATCATTCCAGGCCAACGCGCTAACTGAGATACTTCGGCGCGAAACAGCCATAATAGAAACACTTCGACGAGTTCTCGATACTATGCCTGAACGTCGAGGGCTTGACGATTTCGTCATCGACTATAGTCGGCAGGTCATTAACCGGCTCGACCGAATGGAGCTTTTCGGCATAACTGCCGCGGAGCCTAGTCGCAGCTACCCCCTGAGCGTGGCCTACGTTGGCCTGCGGGTGATCGAGCAGCCAAGCCCTCCACAACTTTCTAATTCTGCTGGTGTTGCCATCAGAAAGGATCTCGGACCGACAGACAAAGATATCCCCGTAGAGGAGGCACTAGCCGGCCTGGCTCGGGTATTCGTCATCGGTGAAGCTGGCACGGGTAAGACCACCTTGCTTAACTGGCTTGCTGTACGCGCCGCCGAGCGCAGCTTTCCCCCGCCGCTGTCGAACTGGAACGGCCTGACACCCTTTTTCATCCCCCTTCGTCAATATAATTCTGGCGCCTTCCCCGCGCCTGAGGAATTTCCTATTAGCGTTGGTCGTAATATCACTGCCGAGATGCCTGCCGGCTGGGTTCAAGGACTTCTGAGACAAGGGCAGGCACTGGTACTTATCGATGGCATTGATGAAATGCAGGAAAGTCTTCGCCCCGCATTTCGCCGCTGGATTCGTGACCTCGTAAGCGAGTTCCCGAGAGCGCATTATGTCCTTACATCAAGGCCTGCCGCGGTTGAGCCTGGTTGGCTCTATGGCGCTAGCTTCACCACTATGGAGCTGCAAGTAATGTCGCCGCCCAGCGTGCAGAGATTTATTCACCTGTGGTATAAAGCCGTCCAGCTTCAGATGGCAGACTCAAACGATCGAGATCGAATTGGTGAATGGGAGCGGGCACTTCGTACCACTCTTGAGGCCGACCGGCACTTGCGCCAACTCGCTGGAACGCCGCTACTCTGCGCTTTGCTATGCGCGCTGAACCGTGAGCGGCGTACGCAACTGCCACGTGAGCCGATGGAGATTTACTCGGCAGCCCTTGAAATGCTTTTGACACGGAGAGATGAGGAGCGTGGCGTAAGCACCGCGGGATTCGAACTCACTCGTGCCCAGAAATTCGTAATGCTTCAAGACTTTGCTCTATGGCTCGTCCGGAATAGTCTAGCCGAGGCACCCATCGAGCGCATGATAGATCAAATTCAGCTCTCGCTGGAATCACTCGGCATAACTGGCCATTCTCCGCGAGATGTCTGTCGGTATCTCCTAGAACGAACCGGAATAATCCGGGAGCCGATACCTGACCGCGTAGACTTCATCCACAGAACCTTCCAAGACTACCTAGCGGGACGCGCGGCAGTCCGCGCAGACGATATAGGTGCACTCATCATAAACGCGCACAACGATCAATGGCGCAATGTTATAATCATGGCTGCCGGTCACGCGTCGCGCCGCCAATGTAACGAACTAGTTCATGGCCTACTTACCCGCGGCGGCCGGGGCCGCGGCCCTGATAAATTTCGTCTCATAGCAATCGCATGCATTCACCCGTCCGTGGAACTCGATCCGGAATTGAGACGGGAAATTGATGCGGTCATCGAACAATTTGTTCCTCCTCGTGATACGGCCGTCGCACAGACGCTGGCTCGTTTGGGAGAAATCTTCCTCGATCTCATCAGGGCTCATCCGCCACAGTCCGGGGCGGAGGCAGTAGCTACAATAAGAACCGCTTCATTGATCGGCGGCCCTGAAGCGCTAGCCCTTATCGCAGAAATTGCTTTTAGGTTTCCCGGAGTTACCGAAAAGGAATATCTGCGCGCATGGCGCCTATTCGATCCGAATGAGTTCGGCCGAATTGTCCTTTCGCCGATCGCGAAGGCGATGGATGGTGTTGTGGAGATCTCCGATCCAGATATGATGAACGCGCTTAGGTACGCCTCCATGCTGCGCGGCATTCGGTTCGATGCAGAACTGCTCCCCGCCCTTCCAACTCACGCGGATGATTGCCGCTTCCAGGAAGTGGAAATAATAGAATGCTATTCCAATGCAGACCTTCGGCCGCTCTGTTCAGTAGGAGGTCTTAAGCGAGTTAGCCTTGAATGCCCATCATCACCTCCCGCGCTGAGCCGACTCGCGCAGGTGGAGGACCTAAGTGTACTGGAAATGTCGTGTTCCTGGGTAGGAGACCAGCTCAGGGGCCTGTCATTGCTCTCGCAGCTGGAACGTTTCGCCTGGCGCCTGAACGTTGGCTATTATAATCTATCCGTTCTCCCCGCAAAGCCGCCTCGATTGATCTCGTTTCATATCAAAGGCTGGCGAAACCTGGCCAGCATTAGTGAAATTGCCGGCTGGGACGGCCTAACTGAATTTCGGCTTACCGATTGCCCGAGCCTTAACAGCCTCAGCGGACTGGAATCCGTTTCCACACTGGAAATACTCATTCTAGAGGGCGTCGGCGATGTTGATCTAGCCCCACTCCGCTCGCTAAGACGACTCCACTCCTTGAGGCTAAAGGGATTCGGGGAGATTACCCTGGAGCCGCTTTCCGGCATGCCGGGTCTCACCGTAGAGATCTCTGATAGGACGATAGTGCATGGCGAGGATGCTCTTGCGGCTAGTAGCAGGGTCATTCGTCGTCATCCAGGCTGACGTTAGCGGGAGTACGTCGACCCGCACAAGCACGGCCTGCAGCCCTACGGCTGCGGCGCGGTGCTCTTCCGTGACCCCAGCGTGGCCAGGCACT
>Ga0335078_10005706_pt1 | contig 18402 bp, 14 predicted proteins | sample Lox_Sample_32_FD_206711 | JGI IMG/M metagenome (GOLD analysis project Ga0335078, IMG submission 206711) | Soil microbial communities from Loxahatchee National Wildlife Refuge, Florida, United States - Lox_Sample_3.2 | ecosystem: Environmental > Terrestrial > Soil > Wetlands | place: USA... | reverse complement strand
GCACACCGAGCGCAAGGAAGAGACCAAGACCTGCACCGATTGCCACGTGTCGGACAAGAACGACAACAACGCGATCATGGCGCAGCTCCTGCTTTACGGCACGAATTTCGTCAATTTCGTCGGCCTAAACGCCTGGGTCGGCGAAGAGAGCCGCATCGAGGCGGTGCGTGTCACGCACTGGGACGAGCCGCAGGCCGTGATCGGCAGCTATCTCGAGCGCTATGCCTATCCCGACGACTACAAGGCGCATGTGGCCGCCGGCCGCGAGCTCAAGGAGGCCTATGGCCATTCCTCGAACGACGCGCGCTGCCTGCAATTGCGCGGCGAATATCTCTATGTCGCCGAGGGCAGCGACGGCATGCGCGTCTACGACGTGGCCTCGATCGCCAACAAGGACGTCTCCGAGCGCATCATCACCGCGCCGGTCTCGCCCTTGGGCCAGGACACGCACATCGCGTCCGAGGATGCGACCTGCGTCGTCTTGCCGACGAACCAGCCGATCAATCCCGAGCGCAACGCCGGCATGGAACAGCCGGTCCTGCCATCGGTCGATTTTTCCAAGACCATGCTCCAGGACAACGAAGAGCAGCCGATGCATCCGCTCTATCACTACGCCTTCATCACGGATGCCAAGGAAGGGCTCATATCGACCAACGTCGATACGCTCCAGGACGGCGAGCCGCGCAACAATTTCCTCAAACGCGCCATGACCTGGAACGACGGCGGCATCTTGAACGGCGCGCGCCACCTGACCATCGCCGGGACGCATTTCTACGTGAGCGCCGACAAGGGCGTGGTCGAGCTCGACATGAACGACCCGCTCCATCCCAAGGTGATGGCGGTCATCCCGATCGCCGGCGCCGAGGCCACCTACGTGCAGTTCCGCTATCTCTTTGTCGTGGGCTCGGGCGGGTTCGACGTCGTCGATATCACCGATCCGATGCATCCGGCCGTGCTCGAAGGCGCGCACATGGCCTTGCGCCACGCGACACGCGTCACCGTCACCCGCACCTATGCCTATGTCGCGGACGGGCCGGACGGCATCGCCATCATCGACGTCGAGCGGCCCGACCATCCGAAGCTCTATCTGCAGTACACCGCCGACGGCAAGCTCACCGACGTCCGGGACATCGCGATCGGCGCCACCAACGCCTCGCTCTTCGCCTATGTCGCCGACGGCGCGGCCGGACTCAAGGTGATCCAGCTTCTCTCGCCCGAATCGCAGCCCGATTTCTACGGCTTCTCGCCCGATCCGAAGCCCGAGCTCATCGCCTGGTATCCGACCGCGTCGCCGGCGCTCGCGCTTTCGCGCGGGCTCGAGCGCGACCGCGGCGTCGATGAGACCGGCCATCAGATCGCCGTCTTCGGCCGCATCGGCTCGCGCCCGTTCAACGCGGCCGAGATGAAGAAATTCTACCTCGGCCCCGATGGCAAGCTCTTCACCGTGAGCGATCAGGTGAAGATGGAGGATTTCGTGCCCTTGCCCCGCCCGCCCTCGGGCCGCGCCGCGCAGCGCTAGCGCCGCCCGCGCCGTCGGCGCCGACCTTGACAAACGTACGCAATCGTGATACGGATTGCCGCGGATTCGTCCGGGCCGGATAGGGACCGCGATCGGCGCCGAAAAGTGCGATTTGACCGTGGCAATCCGCGCCAAAAGTGATTGGAAGAGCCGGAAGGGCGATTGCGAGAGGCTCGAAAATGGCCGTCGATGTACGTATTATGCAGGCGCAGCAGGAGGTTAAACCGGAAAAAGGGCGCCGCGGCGCCTCGTGCGATGGGCATGGATGGGCATTTTCCGAGTTCTGCTCGCGTCCGGCGCTGCGACTCGGCCCGGGATTCAGCGCGCCGGCGCCTGGACGCGGAGCGAAGCGGTGGCTCCCGCGGGCGAGACCAGAACGACACGGTCGCCCTCGATCTTCCGCACGGTCCAGCCTTCCACATCGCCGCCCTCGGCTAGCTCGAGCGCTGCCCCGCCCGCGACCGGCGCCACGAGCGCGTGCCGCGCCGCGCCCGCGATAACGATGCCGAGAAGCCGGTAGCGCGCCTCGATCCCGATCGGCACGCCCGCCGCGTCCGGCCGCCGCGTCGGCGCGAACAGAGGCCGCGCCGTGATCTCGGCGAAGTCGGCATAAGTCGGCAGCGCCGCAAGTCGCGGCAACGCTTCGCCCGCGGCGGGCGGGCGGACGGCGGGCGCCGCGCCCCCCGTCACCCACGGCAGCAGCGCGAGCACCGCCATTGCCGCGGTCGCGACGGCAAGCAGGCGCGGCGCGCGCTCGCCGCTCACGAGGCCGCCCCCGCGCGAAACGCGGAGACGTCGAACTCGAAATCAAGCACCGCGCCCGCGCCCTGCGGCGCCATCGCGTGCGAAAGGATGTGCAGATTGTCGGGATAAAGGAACGGATGCGATGCCGCGACCTCATAGAGAAGCCGCGCGATGCCGGCCGTGCCGCCGCGCGCGCGCAGACGCAGCCCGACGCGCGCCGCGCCCGCGAGCGTATCGGCCGGCAGCACCTGCATCCCGTCGATCTCGACATCGGCCGCCTGCGCCGCGTGCTTCAGCGTTTCCTGCAAGAGCGCCGCCGCTTCGGCGTCGGAAAGCGCCGGAAGCAGGATCGCGGCCGCATCGTTCGGCCTCGGTTCCTTCGCCGCGACGAGCGCCCGGTCGCGCGCGAGCGTTTGCGCCGCCGCGGCGATCGCCTGCGCATCGGCCGCGCGCCAATTCTGATAGAACGCCACCGGCCCCAGCCACAGCGCCGCGAGCAGCGCCAGCAGAATCGCCACCGCGGCCACGCGCGACAGCGGGATATGCTGCGGCATGGTCATGGCTTGGGTCCCGCGATCGTGGCGCCGATCGTGAAATGCTCAAGCCCCGTCGCCGGGTCGCGCGCGATCGGCGCGCGGAACGCGACGTTGGCGAAGGCGCCGTTTTTCTCAAGCTGAAGCGCAACCGCCGCGGCCGACGGCGCCAGCCCGTCGATCGTCACCTCGCCGCCCGAGATGGCGAGCGATTGCAGCCACGCGCCGTCCGGCACCGCCTTGGTCAGCCGATCGAGCAAGGCCACGAGCGGCGGGCGCGAGGCGGCAAGACGCAACGGCCCGGCAAGCTGCGCCTCGGCGCGGCCGCGCGCGGCGCGCGCGGCGCGGGCGGATTGGGCCGCGGGCGCGATCGCCGCGATCTCGCTTTCGAGCGACGACAGCAGCACCCGGTCGCGCACGAGCGGCGAGGCGATGGCGGCAATCGTGCAGACGGCAAGCGCCGCCACGAGCGCGCGATGAATGCTGCCGCGCGGCGGCGCGATCTCGTCCTCGAGCGCGAGCGGCACGCCTTCGCTTCCGGGTACGAGGATGCGCGTGACGGCGATCCCGGCGGCGGCAAGCGCGGCGCGGATTTCGGCCACTGTCTCGCGCGCCACGGCGACGATCTCGATCTCGATGCGCTGGGCGGCGGGATCGCGTTGCGGCAGGATGCGGTGCGCGAAATAGGCGCGCTCGGCCGGGAACGGGAAATGCCGCGCGATCTCGAACCGCAGGAGACGCTTCAGATCGCCGCGCGAAACCGCGGGCAGATCGACGCGGCGCGCCAGCACGCGCTCGGGCGGCAGCTCGACGACGGCGCTGCGTCCGCGCCCGCCGGGCGCCACGAGCCGCCTGAGCGCGCGCGCCGCATCTTCGCCGTCTTCGCAATCGATCTGGCCCACGACGCCCGCGCGCCCGCGCACGATCCAATAGCGCTCGCCCGCCTCGATCGTCGCGTCGCTGCCGCGCCACAGCGGCACGAGACACGCCACATCGCGCCAGAGCCCGGCGAGCTCGCCGAGCCACCAGCCGAGCGCCTGTCTCGCCCAGGAAAGAATGTGCTTCGGCTCGTGATCGGCGGCGGCGGTCATCGGCGCGGAGGTGCGGTCGCTGGTCCGGCCGGGAGATTAGCATGACCGGCGCGCGTCATATCTAGGGCGTGCGGAAGGCGACGATGTCGTAGGGGTGATTTACCTGCCCGGTGAGGCGCACGGAAAGCTCGGCCCGGGCGTGGGCGCCTTCCGGCGTCGTCGCGATCGCGGTGATGGTGAAGTCGCGCAGCGGGCTCACGGTGAGATAGGTCGTATCGGGCAGGCCGGCAAAGCCGCTCGCCTCGGGCGCCATCGCCATGAGGCTCGCGCGCGCGCCGAGCCAGCCATCGACGAGCGCCGCCGTCGCGCCCGGCAGCGCCAGCAGCGCCAGCCGCGGCGCCACCACCGGATCGATCGCGCTCGCGCCGGAAAGCACCGTGACGCAGCATGCGATCTTCTGATAAAGCCGGTCGTCGAAACCCGGCAGTTGCGCCGCTTCCTCGGGCGCGGCGAAGAGGGCGACGCGCTCGGGCGCGGCCGATGGCGGCTCGGGGCAGGATTGCGACGGCGTGCCGCGGCGCGCGAGGATGCGGCAGGCAAGGAGCAGCGCGGCTTCCTCCTTCTCGCCGGCGGCGGTCAGAAACCCGGCAAGAAGCGGCAAAGGTGCGACATTGAGGTCGATCTTGCCGGCCTCGTCGGCAATCGCGATCGAGACGCGGATGGTGCCGTCCTGCCACGGCTCGGGCGTGCCGTCGAAGAGCGATTTGCCTGTGGCGCGGCGCGCGAGCAGGTGCGCGAGGCCAAGCTCGGCGCCGCCCTCGGCGGCATAGCGCGCCCGCGCCCCGGCCAATTCGTTGCGCACGATCGCCGTTTCCGCGCGCATCGCAAATCCCGCTGCCACGGCCAGCGCGAACACGATCGCCATCGCCCAGAGCGCGAGGATGGCGACCGCGCCGCGCTCGCCCGGCCGCGTCATTGCCGCGTCGCCCAGAGCCGCACCACGATCGGCGGCCGCGCGATCCCGTCGCCGATGTCGAGCGCGATGCGCACGAGCCGCGGCGGCGCGGCCTTGCCGTGCCATGCGTCCCGCCAAGCCGTGTCGAAATAGGAAAGGGTGAGGCGCGCGCGCGGCGCGAGCACGGTGCGGCTTTCCACGCCGCCGGTTTCGGGTCGGCGCAGCAGCACGAGGGCATCGCCTTCGAGGCGCAGCTCGTCGCGGTAAAGCCCGGGGTGGCCATCCTCGGCGAGCGCCAGCCACGTGACCTTGCCGCTGTCGCCCTCGAGCGGCGCCACGTTGGGCAAGGACGGCGCGATCAGCGTCGCTTCGAGCGAGTGCCGCAGCATCGCCTCGAGATTGCGGCGCACTTCGAGGCGCTGCGCCGCCACCGAAACGCGGTCGAGCCCCATCGCGGCAAAGCGCGTGGCGCTCACGGCGAGCAGCGACACGATGGCGGCGAGCGCCAGCGCGATCAGCAGCTCGACCAGCGTGAACCCGGCGCGCCCGCGGATCATGGCGGCGGCGCCGGCGCCAGCCGTACGGTCGAAAGCACGACCCGGCGCTCGCGCAAGCCATCGCGCCAGGCAACCTGAGCCTCTAAGCGATAAAGGCGAAGAGTGGCGGGCGTCTCCCCGTCGTCGATCCGCGCCACGGCAAGCTGCCAGGCAAAGCGCCCGTCGCGCCCCGCGCGCTCGCCCGGCGCAAGCGAACTTCCGGCGCCGGCTTCGGCGAGCGTGTTTTCGGCCAGCGCAAGGGCATGATCGGCGTCGTCCACCAGTGCGCGGCCCATGCCGAAATTGCCGAACACGCCCGCGGTCGCGCCGAGCGCAAGGCCCACGACGGCGAGCGCGAACAGCACCTCAATCAGCGAGAAGCCGCCGCTATGGCGCGAACGAGGCACGGCCGGTCAAAGCCTCGACGTCGAGTTCCGTGGCGCGGCCGCCGCCGCGCAGCACGATGCGGCCGCCCGACGAGCCGCCCGAGGGATAAAAGGCGATGCCGCCGCCGCGGATTTCGATGCGCACTCCCGCCGCCGCGGGAAGCACGTGGCGCGCGCCGTCGATACGGTAGGAGCCGACGCCGCCCGCGATGGTCACGTCGCGGTCTTCGGCGATCGCGGCCGAGCGCGCGGTGGCGAGCGCCGCGCGCATTTCCTCGGCCGCGGCGCCGAGCGCGGCGGCCGGCGCCCGCCCGGCAAGCGGCGGCAGCGCGATCGCCGCGACGAGCGCCATGATCGCCAGCACGATCAGAAGCTCGATGAGGGTGAAGCCCGCGTCACGACGCAATGTCATAGACCTCGAGCACCGTGCTGAAGAGCGCGAGCGCGATGAGCCCGACGATGACGCCAAGGATGACGAGGCTTACGGGCGCCACCAGCGCGATCCATTCCGTCGCGGTCGCCTCGATCTCCTTCTTCAGCATGTCGCTTGCCTTGAGGAGCATCGGCGCGAGATCGCCGGTTTCCTCGCCGACGCGCACCAGTTCGAGCGCGAGCGCCGGCACCGTGCCGGAGGCGTCGAGCGCGGCCGTGAGCCGTTCGCCGCGCTCGACCGCGCGGACGGATTCGCCGAGGCCCGCGGCGAGGGCCGCATTCCCGGCCGCATCGCGCGCGGCCGCGAGCGCCGCCGGCAGCGGCACGCCCGCCTCGATCATGGTGCCGAGCAGGAGCGACGCGCGCTCGGTCTCGATCTTGGCGATGAGCGCGCCCACCTGCGGCAGCGCGAGAATCCGGCGCGACAGCGCCACGCGAAAGGCCGGATCGCGGCGGCTCACGATGAGCCATGCCGCGGCGAGCAGCACGAGCACGAGCACCGGCAGGCTGCCGTCCTGGAACAGCGCCGACACCGCGAGGAGGAACCGCATCGCCAGCGGCGGGGCCGTGCGGAACCCCTCGATGAGCCCGGCGAATCGCGGCACGACGAAGCCCAGGAGAAACGAGATCGAAAGGCACGCCACCACCAGCACGCTCGCGGGATAGATGAGCGCGTTGGCGAGCGACTGGCCGATCGCGCGGTTGCGCTCGACAAGCGCTGCAAGCCGCTCGAACGCCGCGCCGAGGTCGCCGCGCGCCTCGCCCGCGGCGACGATCGCCGCGTAGTGGCCGGGAATGACGGAATGCTCGCCGAGCGCGCGCGAAAGCCGCTCGCCGCGCGCGACCGATGCCGCAAGCGCCGACGCAAGCCGCGCGCGTCGGCCCGCGGCGGAGTCGGCGCCGACAAGCGCAAGCGCGCGGTCGAGCGTCACGCCCGCGCCCAGAAGCGCCGCCATCTGCCGCGTGAACAGCATGAGCTCGCGCGAGGACAGCCGCGCGATGCCGCGCGCGCGTGCCGCCCGCGCACGCGGCGAGAACGGCGCGATCTCGATCGGATAAGAGCCCGCGTCCTGGATGTGGATCGCGGCCTCGCGCTCGTCGGCCGCCAGGACTTCGCCCTCGATCTCGCCGCCCGATTGGCGCAGCGCGCGATAGTGGAAGCGCGGCATTTAGGCCGCTCCCGTCACGCGCAGCACTTCCTCGAGCGAGGTCGTTCCGGCCAGCGCCTTCGCGAGGCCATCGGTGCGGAGATCGACCATGCCGGCGGCGCGCGCCTCGCGCGCCAGCGCCCGCGCGTCGGCGCGTGCGAGGACGAGCGGGTAGAGCCGCTCGTCGAGCGGCAGAAATTCGGCGATCGCGGTGCGGCCGCGATAGCCGGTGTGGCCGCACGCCTCGCACCCGGCGGCGCGGTAGAGCGTGGCGCGGCCCGGCGCCAGCGCCGCAAGCCCCGCGCGCTCGAGCAGATCCTGCGGCGCATCGAAAGGCGCGCGGCAGGCGCGGCACAGCATCCGCACCAGGCGCTGCGCCACCACGCCCTTCAGCACCGAGGCGAGGAGATAGTCCTCGAGGCCCATGTCCAAGAGCCGCACGACCGTGCTGACGGCGTCATTGGTGTGCACGGTCGAGAGCAGCAGGTGCCCGGTGAGGCTCGCCTGCGCCGCGATGCGCGCGGTCTCGAGATCGCGGATCTCGCCGACGAGCAGCACGTCCGGGTCCTGGCGCAGAAGCGCACGCAGCAGGTTCGCGAAGCTCAGGCCAATCGCCGGGCGTACCGGGATCTGGTTGACGCCGGGCAGCTGGTATTCGACCGGATCCTCGACCGTCAGGATCTTGCGCTCGCGCGTGTTGAGAAGCTGAAGCGCGGCATAGAGCGTCGAGGTCTTGCCGCTGCCGGTCGGGCCGGTGACGAGCAGCATCCCGCTCGGCAGCGCTACGAGCCGCTCGAGCGCGTGGCGCAGGTCCGCGGAAAAGCCCAGCTCGGCAAGATCCAAGGGCGCGCGCTCGCGGTCGAGAAGCCGCATCACCACGCTCTCGCCGTGGAGCGTCGGCACGATCGAGACGCGCAGATCGATCTCGCGCCCCTCGACCGCCATGCGGAAGCGGCCGTCCTGCGGCAGCCGGCGCTCGGCGATGTTGAGCCCGGCGGTGATCTTGATGCGACTGACGATTCGGTCGTGCAGGCCCGCGGGCGGCGGCTCGATGTCGCGCAGGAGCCCATCGACCCTGAGGCGCAGCATGACGCGGTCGGGCGAGGATTCGATGTGGATGTCGGACGCGCGCGCCGCGGCGGCCGCTGCGACGAGCCGGTTGACGTAACGGATGACCGGCTCTTCGCTCGCGAGATCGGAAAGGCGCTTCACGTCGTCGGACGCGGCCTCGACCGGTGCGGCGATGCGCGGCTCGGCGGCGCCGGCGCCGTAGAGCCGCTCGAGCGCCGCCGTGAGCTCGCCCGGCACGGCGGCGCGCACCGCGACCGGGCGTCCGGCCGCTAGCCGCACCGCCTTGATCGTGTAGTCGTCGGTCGGATCGGCCATCGCCAGCACGATCCCTTGCGCCGCTTCGGCGAGCGGCAATGCCCGGGCACGCGAGAGAAAATCGGGCTTGAGGCTCGCCGCCAGCACCGGCGCTTCCGGATAATCGCCGGGACCCGCGAGCGGGATGCCGAGGAACTCGGCCAGGTGCTCGGCCATCTCGCGCTCGCCCACCATGCCGAGCCGGGTGATGATGAGCGCTTCGCTCTCGCCGCGTTCGCGCTTCAGCGCGCGCACGCGCTCGCAATGGACTGCGTCAAGCCGGCCGCGCGATTTAAGGAAATCGACGAGGTCCATCACCCGGCGAGGGGCACGCGCCCCTCAGAGGAACTTAGCGTGGATGTCCACGGTCGATTCGCTGCCGACCTTGGCGAAATTTCCGGCCAGCCATTCCTCGCCGCGGACGCGGCCCGCGTCGCGCAGATGGGTGAGGAAGTCCCAGTCGGCGTTGAGCTTGCTCGCAACGCCCAGGCCCGTCATCAGCGCGTCGTCGGAGATGCCGTGGATGAAGACGTGCTTGCCTTCGTCGAGATGGCCGCTCTCGATCAGGCGTGTGACGAAGCTGATCGCCCGCATCTCGCGCATCAGCGAACTGTTGAAGCTGATCTCGTTGATGCGGTTCAGGATGTCGGACGCGCTCTTCGGCACCTCGGCGCGCTCGAGCGGATTGATATGGACGATCAGGATGTCCTGACTCTTGCAGCTATAGATGAGCGGATAAAGGGCGGGATTGCCCATGTAGCCGCCGTCCCAATAGGCCTCGCCGTTGATCTCGACCGCTTGGAACATGAAGGGCAGGCACGCCGAAGCGAGCGCCGCATCGACCGAAAGCTCGCCCTGCTCGAAGATCTTGACCTTGCCGGATCGCACATTGGTGGCGGACAGGAACAGCTTCACCGGGCAATCGGGCTTGTTCAGAACCTCGAAATCGACCGACTGCTGCACCACGTCGCGCAGCGGGTTGTAGTTCATCGGATTGAATTCGTACGGCGACATCAGCCGCGTCATGATGTCGAAGAACTGGAACGCCGGCGAATATTTGAGGCTGTGGTCGTTCAGCATGCGGTCGAGAAAGCTCGGCTGCAGCGGGCTCGTCATGGCGGCGTGGCTGATGCGCCGCCAGTAATTCGTAAGCGCCTTTTTCGCCCCGTCGCGACCGCCGATGGTGAGGCCGTAGGCGAGCACCGAGGCGTTCATCGCGCCGGCGCTGGTGGCGCTCACCCCTTCGAAGGCGAGGTTCGGCTCCTCGAGGAGCCGGTCGAGCACGCCCCAGGTGAAGGCCCCGTGCGCGCCTCCGCCCTGGAGCGCGAGGTTCACCGTCTTGACTGCGGGCGCGCGGGCCGTGTCGCGCCCCGCCTTGGGAGACCGCGCCGGTTTGGTGGCGGCATCTTCGGCTGCGATGTCGTTCATGGCGCGTCTCCCCTTTCCTGGCCGCTTAATGCGCGGTCCAGCCGCCGTCAACCGGGATCGCCGTGCCGGTAATCGAGGCGGCGCCGTCGCTGCACAAGAACACGGCAAGCGCGCCGATCTCCTCGACCGTGGCGAAGTGCTTGTTCGGCTGCTCCGCCAGGAGCACGTCGTGGATGACCTGCTCGCGCGTCATGTTGTGCGCCTTCGCCTGGCCGTCGAGCTGGCCTTCGACGAGCGGCGTCCAGACATAGCCGGGGCAGATCGCGTTGGCCGTGATGCCGAGTTCGGCGACTTCGAGTGCCGTCACCTTGGTGAAGCCGACGACGCCGTGCTTGGCCGCGACATAGGCGCCCTTGAACGCCGAGGCGACGAGCCCGTGCGCCGAGGCGACGTTGATGATCCGGCCCCACTTGCGCTGCTTCATGCCCGGCAGCGCCGCGCGCGTTGAATGGAATGCCGAGGAAAGATTGATCGCCAGGATCGCATCCCACTTGGCGATCGGGAACTCGTCGATCGGCGCCACGAACTGGATGCCGGCGTTGTTGACGAGGATGTCGACCTTGCCGAACGCCTTGATCGCGTTCTGCACCATGCCGGCGATCGCGTCCGGCTTGCTCATGTCGGCGCCGTCATAGACCGCCTTGACCTTGTGCTCATCGGCCAGCTCGCCGCGGATCTTCTCGATCTCCTTGGCGTCGCCGAAGCCGTTCAGCATGACATCGACGCCGGCCGCGGCGAACGCCTGAGCGATGCCGAGGCCGATGCCGCTGGTCGAGCCGGTGACGATCGCGGATCTGCCGGCGAGCGCGCGCGCGCCCGAGGTTGCCGTGGTCGTGGTGGTGGTAGCCATCTCTCGAGCCCTCGTCTGGGGTTGACGATCAAACGGGCGGTCCCGGTTGTGGGAGCGCCCTCGCGCGCGGCCTTGGCATGATGCGAATGCGCCGGCAGCGGCGCCGATTTCCTGGCATCTTATGGGCATGGCCCCGATCCCGGCAATGACAAAAACTTGTAATGTAAATGCGCCGCTGGCCGAGGTGCTTGCCGCATGAGTGGCGCGGATTGGGCACGGCTCGTCTTTCTGGCGCTCGTGGCGCTCGCGATCGGCAGTTTTGCCGGAACGCTCGTGCTGCGCTTGCCGGCGGGCGAGGGGATCGACGGGCGCTCGCGCTGCCGCGCGTGCGGCACGGCGCTCGGGCCGCGCGAACTCGTGCCGGTCGCAAGCTGGCTTGCCCAGCGCGGCCGCTGCCGCGCCTGCGGCGCGCGGCTGTCATGGTTCTATCCGGCGATCGAGCTGGCGGCGTTGGCGCTCGCGCTCTGGGCCTGGAGCGTGACCGATGGCTGGCTTCTATGGGCAAGCTGTGCGCTCGCCTGGACTTTGCTGGTCCTCGCCCTGATCGATTTCGAGCACCAGATCCTGCCCGATGCGCTGACCGTGCCGCTGATCGCGCTGGGGCTTGGTGTGGCTTGGTTCGCGGCGCCGGGCGCGATCCTCGACAATGTTGCGGGCGCGGCCTTGGGGTTCGTGCTCTTTGCCGCGGTCGCGGCGGCGTACCGGCGGTGGCGCGGGCGCGAGGGGCTCGGCGGCGGCGATGCGAAGCTGCTCGCCGCGCTCGGCGCGTGGGTAGGATTGAGCGGCCTGCCGAGCGTGGTGCTGATCGGTTCGCTTGCGGCGCTCGCCGGCGCGCTCGCGGCGCGCGCATTGCGGCGCGGGGGTGCGCTCCACGATCGCGTGCCGTTCGGGCCGGCGCTCGCGCTCGCCGGCTGGCTCGTCTGGCTGTACGGCCCGCTCGCTTTTTGAGCAGCTCAGCGCATCGCGAGCGTCTTCTGGAAATCCTTCATCGCGGCGAGAAAGGCGTCGGGCTGATAGGTCTCGTTCTTGGCGAGCGTCTCGTAGACGCCGTTAAGCGCGTCGTTCATCGCCTTGGCCTGCGCCTCGCTGGCGCCGCCGTTCAGCCGCATCGCGCTTGCGATCGAGGCGAGCGCCATGGCGGCCTGCTCGGCGCCGGGATAGTCGGCGGCATTGCGGCTCAGCGCCGCGGCGATCACGCCGTCGGCAAGCGCCCGCATGTCGTCCGGCCCGAACTCGTGGCGCGAGACGACCGGCACGAGCGCGGCGGCGATCTGGCGCAGCTCGCGCGCCTCGCGCTGGACCGCGGTCCAATTCTCGGTGCTGGCGCGGTGCAGCGCGAGGAGATGGTCGGCCAGGGGTTTGGCCTGGTCGGGCGCCACGCGCATCGCGATCACGTGCAGCATGATGGCGTTGGCGTCGTTCAAGGGCGGCAGGCCGGGCGGAAGCTGCGCCGCGGGCCGCTCTTGCCAGCGCAGCGCGTCCATGGAGTGGTGGCAGGCAGTGCAGTCGAACAGGACCAACTCGGGGAAGAGGCCCTTGGGCGCGTGCTTGGGATCGAGCACCAGGTCCATGAATCTTTCGAGCGCGATGGCCTGGCCGACCGCCCACACGCGCACATCGTTCACCGGCCCCTTGCGCTCGATATAGGTCTTGTTGATGACGAAGTGCGCAGGCTCGGCCGCGGTGTAGGTGTCGAGCTCGAAGCCCATGCGCGGATGGCCCGCGCCCATGATGAGGTGCGTGACGAAGCGCGTGTCGTCGTCGCCCATGTGGCACGAGAGGCATAGCTCGGCGCGCGCCACCGGCTGATCGGTCGGATAGAGGCCGGCGGCGACGTTCTCGGCGTGCGTCGCGCCCGAGATGTGCACGCCGAGCCAGGATTTGGCGCCGCCGTGGCAGGCCTCGCAGCCGACGCCGTCCGAGATCTGGAATTGCGGCCCGCGCCGGTCGGGCGGCACGTTGTCGGCGTGGCAGTTGAGGCAGATCGCGGCGGTACGCGCGTCGCCGAGGCCGAGAATGCGGGCGATGCGCTCGCCGCGCGCCTCGCCGAGCACTTCATAGGCCTTGGCGTGCTTGTCCCGGCGCGACCAGATTATGTATTCGTTCTGCGCGACCGACGAGCCCTTCAAAGGCTGCACCGCGCCGTGGCAGGTGCTACCGGCGCAGCTCGCGACACCGAGATGGACGGCGTCGGCCGGCGCTGGCGCCTGCGCCGCGGCCTGCGCCAGGATGCCCCAGCCGAGCGCCACGCCGGCAAGAGCTCGCAACAGCTTCGTTGTCATTACCCCCCGCGCGACGACCGCTTGTACTCCGCCAAAGCTAAACGCGCCGCTCCGTTCTTGCAACCTCACCGCGCGCGGCGGCAAAGGATAGTTTCCTCATGTCCCCGTTTCGGTTATCCTCGCGCTCCGCAGGTGGCCGGCGAGAGCCAGAACGGGGGATTGAGGACTTTGCAGCGGGGGGCAAGAGCCGGGGCTGGCAGGTCCCAGGTGAAAAAGACCTATTGCGGGCCGACCAGGGCTGCGGCGCGGCTTGGTCTTTTGTACGGTCTGCCGCTGGCGGCGCTGTTCTGGGCTGGCGCCGCGCCGGCGCAGGTGTCGCCGACGCCGTTCCCGGGCCAGGCTGAGCCGGGACGCAATATTCCGCCGCCGTCGCCCGGGCCCACGCCGCAATTCCAGTTCAGCATCCCGGCGCCGCAGCGCGGCCCAGTTCCGCGCGCCGTCGACGAGATCGAGTTCAACGTCACCGGCATCGACATCAAGGGCGCGACGAAGTTCAAGCCCGACGATTTCAAGCCGCTCTACGCCTCGCTCATCGGCACCAAGGCGCACCTTTCGGACGTCATTGGCGTCGCCGACAAGATCGAGGCGCTCTATCGCGCGCACGGCTATGTCCTGACGCGCGCCTATGTGCCGCCGCAGACCGTGACGAGCGGCGTGTTCCAGATCAACGTGGTCGAAGGCTACGTCAGAGCCGCGGCGGTGACCGGCGGCGATGATGCGACGCGCGAGCGGGTCGAAGCCTATGTCGATCCGGTGACGCAACAACGGCCGGCGACGTTGTCGACGATGGAGCGCGGTCTGCTGCTGGCGAACGAGCTCCCCGGCACGACCGCGGCCGGCCTGTTGCGGCCGTCGCCGACCGAGCCCGGCGCGTCGGACCTCCTCGTCACCCTACAGCAGCAGCCTTGGGAAGCGACCATCTACACCGACAATCGCGGAGCCGAGATCACCGGTCCCTGGACCTTGGGCGCGCAGGTCGTCGCCAACACGCTCGAATTCGTGCCGGGCCAGTTCATGATCGATTTCTCCGGCACGCCCGAATTCGCCAGGCGCCGCCTCCTGCAGCTGCACTATGTCCGGCCGGTGGGCCTGCGCGGCATGCTCTTCACCGTGCAGGGCGTCGTGGCGCACGGCCAGCCCGCCGCGCTCGGCGGCGCACTGGTCAGCGACAGCTATGCCGTGGGCGCGCGCCTGAGCTATCCGATCGTGGTCTCGCGCCCGACCGAGATCACGCTCGAAGGCGGCCTGACCGCGCAGGCCGCAACCGTCACGGCGGCCGGCGCGACGCCTGCCTTCGGCGGCGCGACGCCGACCTTCAACGACGATCACTGGCGCGAGGCCGATGTCGCGCTCACCGTGCAAAAGCGCGGCCTTCTCCTCGACTCGACGACCGGCGCGACCTTCGGCGTGACCCAGGGCATCCCGATCTTCGGCGCCAAGAGCACGTCGCCCTTCGCGGCGAGCCTGCCCGGACCGCCGGCCTATCCCGGCGCGGCGGCGGGCGGCTCGACCGGCTTCACCAAGTACACCCTCGTGGCGCAGCACGATCAGCCGATCTCGGGCCCGTGGAGCGCCAATGTCCGCGGCCTGTTCCAGTACACCCACGACCGTCTCGTGATCGGCGAGGAGACGAGCTTCGGCGGCTCCGGCATCGGCCGCGGCTACGATCCGGCCGCGCTTGCCGCCGACGCCGGCATCGGCGTCGCGAGCGAGCTGCGGTACGACATGCATTTGCCTCAATATCATATCGATACCGCTCAATTTTATTATTTCTTCGACGCGGCGAGGATCATGCCGCGCCACGGCGACGAGCCGCCGCCGGCGCCGCCGCTGATGGAGCGCAATTCGCTGCTCTCGACCGGTTTCGGAGTGCGTGTAGCATTGTTGCAGCGGGTCACGAGTGGTATAGAATTTGCGCAAGAGTTGAGAGGCGTGCCCAATAACGACGTGGGAAAAACCGGAGCGCGAATCCTCTTTAATGCGGCGGTGCGGTTCTAGGTCGTTACGGCTGAGCCAAATGGCTCCGAAGGAGTTGATTATCGGGTGTGGTGCCGCGGCGGATTGGTGCGCGGCGGCGACCGTGTCGCATCCGCAAGCCGCCGGTCCCGGCAGGGGAGACGAAGCTGATGCGTAAATTTTTGTGCGCGGGCGCCGCGGCGCTCGCCTTTGCCGCGGCATCGAGCCTCGCTTCGGCGCAACCGGCGGCCGCGCCCGGCGCGGCGCCGCCCGCGCTCGCGGCGAGCGACGTCGGCGCCGACCTCAATGGCGCGCAATGCCGCTGGGAAGAGCGGACCGATTTTCCGCCCGAGCGCGGCGCGCCCAAGCCTGCCAACATCTTCTGCGGCGACGCCAAGCGGCCGACCGGCTCGGTCTTTGCCTTGATTGCCCCGCCGTCGCTGCCGGCCGACGAAGCGGCGCGCCACCAGACGATCGAGCGCGCCGTCGCCGATACCGCGGTCGGGCGCGACGACGAGACCCGGATGACCTGCACCGCCCCGGTCTGGGACAAGCTCAAGGACGGCACGCCGCTGATGTTGCAGCCGTGCGCCTTGAACGACAGCGAATGGCCGCAGGTCGTCGTGGTGACGCAGATCGGCCAATTCCTGCTGCGCGGCGAGGGGCTGCCGGCGGCGCTGCCGGCGCTCGAGGTCGCGATGGCGAAGCTCGCCGGCAAGGACGGCAACCAGGCGCTCGCCTTCGCCGCGGCGACCACGCCGCGTGACCGGCTGGTGAAGATCGCCGGCGAGCGCTGGCTGCGCGCGACCGCCGCCGATTTCGACAATTACGGCGGGCTCACCGAGACTGCGCGGATCGAGGCGAGCCGCAAGAATTTCGCCGGCGCCGAGGGCCATTACCGCAGCGCGCTCGCGATCCTCGACAAGGTGTTCGGCGACCAGTCGCCGGGCGTCGGGCTTCTCCTGATGGAGGTTGCGCTTCAGGTCAGCAACCAGGAGCGGTTCGAGGAGGCGGCGGCCTTGTTCCGCCGCGCCGATCCGATCATCCAGTCGAACGGTACCGCGCCCGACCGCGCGCGCCTCCTGCTCTATCAGGCGTTCGACGCGGCCAATCGCGGCCGGTTCGACGAGGCGCTCGAGTTCGCCGAGAATTCCGCCAGCACGTGGCGCGGCATCATCAACCAGGGCGGTCTCAACGCCGGCGAGCTCAACGCCGACCTGTCGCAATCGCCCGAGCGCGGCGAGCTTGCGTTCAGCCTCGATCTCGCCGCCGAGATGGCGCTCCGCACCGGCAACCTCGCCGCGGCCGACGCCGATGCATCCGAGGCAGCGGAGATCGTCACCGAGATGACGACGCTGCCGCCGTGGTGGCGTGCCGAGGTGCTGACCACGATCGGCGAGATCCGCGCCGCGCAAGGGCGGCCGGACGACGCCGACAACGCGTTCCGCGCGGCGCTCATCCTGCAACAGCGCCTGTTCGGCAACACCGCGCCCACCGCCGTGACCTATCTCGTGTTCGCGCGCGTCTTCGCCGAGGAGCATCTTTACGACGAATCGATCCGCTCGTTCCGCCTAGCGCTCGACATTTTGCGCAAGGACCCGGTGGCGCGCTCCGAGGTTGTGGTCGATCAGATCACTCCGTTCGTTGTCGCGACGAACGCGGTCATCGAAAAGGATCCGAGTCAGCGCGCGCAGCTCAATTCGGAGCTGTTCGAGGCGAGCCAGCTCATCGGCAAGAGCCTTGTCGATGACACGGTCAACCGCGTCGCCGCGCGGCTGGCCGAGGCGGCGCCGAAGATCGCCGACCTCGTCAACGATCTCGAGCAGGCGCGCCGCGCGCGCGATGCGGCGCGGCTCACGCTCGCTCAGGAAGTGTCCTTGCCCGACGACCAGCGCGGCAGCGATCGCGAGAACGCGTTGATGTCGCAGATCAACGCCGCCGCCGCCAAGGCGGACCAACTCGAGAAGGAAATCACCCAGCAATTCCCCGACTATTCCAAATTCGCCAATCCCGGCCCGGTTCCGCTGAAGGAACTGCAGGCGCAGCTTCGCCCCGATGAGGGGCTCGTTCTGTTCGAGGCCGGGCGCGAGCGCAGCTTCGTGATTCTGGTGCGCAAGGACAGCCTGATCGCGCGGCCGCTCGCGCTCGACGCGGGCACCATGGGCGACAGCGTCACCAATCTGCGCAAAGCCTTCGTCGTGCGCCAGGGCGAGGTCGAGCCGTTCGATCTCAACCGGGCCTATACGCTCTATCGTGGCCTTTTCGGCGGCATCGAGTCGGGGCTCCAGGGCGTCAATCAACTCATCGTCGTGCCGACCGGACCGCTCGCGAGCCTGCCCCTCGGCCTCCTGGTGACTAGCCGCCCGAGCGCGGCGCGCGATTATGCCAAGGCCGACTGGCTCTTGCGCCGCACCGCGATCAGCGAGGTGCCCTCGGCCCGCGCTTTCATCTCGCTGCGCGAACTCGGCACTTCGACTCCGGCGACGCGCCCGCTACTCGCTGTCGCCAATCCGACCTTCTCCGGCGGCGCGACCCGCGCGGGACAGGTCTCGGGCCTCGAGGCGCTTGACAACGAGTGCCGCGACCAGGGGCCGATGCCGCCGCAGCTCTTGCGCGCGCTGCCGCCGTTGCCCGACACCGCCGACGAGGTACGCAAGGTGGCGGCGATCCTCCATGCCGACAGCGGCTCGCTCTTGATGGGCGGCGAGGCGACCGAGCCGCGGTTCCGCGCCATGCCGCTCGCCGATTACCGCGTGCTCTATTTCGCGACGCACGGCCTGCTGCCGACTGCGCTGCGCTGCCAGTCGGAGCCGGCGCTTGTACTGTCGCCGCCCGCCGTGCCGGCCACGAATCGCGACGCCGACGGCGTGCTCGATGCGAGCGAGATCGCCCAGTTCCACTTGAACGCCGATCTCGTCGTGCTGTCGGCCTGCAACACCGCGACGGCGGGCGGGCAGTTCGGCGGCGAATCGCTTTCGGGTCTCGCCGGCGCGTTCTTCCATGCCGGCGCCCGCAGCATCCTCGCCAGCAACTGGGAGGTCCCCTCGGCGCAAACGGTGCAGCTCATGACCGGGCTGTTCCAGCGCCTCGGTCCTAACCTTAACGGTGGCGTTGCCGAGTCGCTGCGCCAGTCGCAGCTGGCGCTCGCGTCGCAGCCTGCCACAGCCCACCCGTTCTTCTGGGCCGCGTTTACCTTGATCGGCGACGGCGGGGTGGTCCAGCAGCATCAGGCTGCCG
>Ga0335078_10005705_pt1 | contig 18402 bp, 15 predicted proteins | sample Lox_Sample_32_FD_206711 | JGI IMG/M metagenome (GOLD analysis project Ga0335078, IMG submission 206711) | Soil microbial communities from Loxahatchee National Wildlife Refuge, Florida, United States - Lox_Sample_3.2 | ecosystem: Environmental > Terrestrial > Soil > Wetlands | place: USA... | reverse complement strand
TCCCGTTCAAACCCTTTTACGGTATCCTTGGTCCCCAGGATCGGCCGGCCAAGTGGGTGATCTTTCCAGAAATTCTGGGTGAAAATCTCGTGGACAAGATAATCCGGGCTGTCTTCATCCATCTTTATTTCTTCGAGAATGACCCCTCGCTCGCGGCTTATATCCTGACTGTCAAAAACCGGATTCAACACCAGGTCACTCAAAACTTCCATCGCGATCGGAAGGTGTTCATCGAGTACCTTGACGTTGAAGCAAATGCACTCTTTGGCGGTGAAGGCATCCATGTTTCCGCCAATAGAATCAACTTGCCGTGCGATCTCCTCGGCAGAACGATGCTTCGTCCCCTTGAACACCATGTGCTCGATGAAATGAGAAATGCCGTTCCATTTCGAATCTTCGTCTCGGGAGCCAGTTTTTACCCAGATTCCGATGGAAACCGAACGGATGTGCTGCATCTGTTCGGTAATGACAGTTAGCCCGTTGGGCAGGACTCCACGACGGATATTACGAACTTCTTCAACCATGTTTTAAAAACCTATGGCCCCAGCAATTACGCTCAATTTTCCGGCTTCATTCCATTGTTACACAGAGAAGGAAGCTTCGCGTACAGATATCTAAATCATTCATTATAAATGACTTACTGTTGGTTGTCGGCCATTGCTCGGCCCCCGTCAAAAATTCTGCAATACAATCAGAATGGCAATGTCGGATCGGGATAGATGCATGTCGGAAGCAAGACAATCCGAGCTTTTGGGCCTTTCCCTACAGGAACTTACAGACATTGCCGAAAATGCCGGGGAACCTGGCTATCGCGGACAACAATTATTCGAGGCACTTTACCGTCGCAGAGTCCTGTCCTTTTCAGACGCTTCGAATCTTCCGAAGAGTTTCGTAGGCCAACTCGAAGCCGAGGGTCTATCGCTTGGTATGCCGAAAATCCAACACGAATTCCAGTCTACGGATGGCACGGTTCGATACCTGATCGCACTCGGAGATGGCCAGACAGTTGAGACGGTGTATATGCCCGGCGGCGATGGCGGGGAAGCCGGGGATGGCAGCGAAGCTGGAAATCAGAATAGTGAGACAGAGCACAACCGCGCAACTATCTGTGTTTCGAGCCAGGCCGGTTGTGCAGTCGACTGTCAGTTCTGCCTCACAGCTTTTCTGGGACTTAAGCGAAATCTCACGGCGGGAGAGATTGTTGGGCAAATCTCCGTCGTGATGAATCAGCAGCATGTGTCTTTGCCCTCAGATCGGATCAATATCGTTTTCATGGGAATGGGGGAGCCATTCCTGAACTATGACCAATTTATGAAAGCCGTGCGGTTGTTACGCGACGGTGTTGGTTTGGCAGAATCGCGTATGACGGTCTCGACTGCCGGCGTCGTTCCTCGAATCCACGACTTTGGACAAGAGCCAGTGCGTCCGAAACTTGCGATTTCTCTAAATGCGTCCAACGACCAGCTGCGAACGAAACTCATGCCCATCAACCGCAAATGGAATCTGGAGATGCTGCTGGATGCAGCTCGTAATCTCCCTCTGCGTCCGCGTGAAAGATTAACGTTTGAATATGTGCTGCTGAGTGAGGTCAACGATTCCATTGAGAACGCTCGAGAGCTTGCCCAATTGGTGCGCGGCATACGTTGCAAAATCAACCTGATCGCTTTGAATCCGGGTCCGGGTCTTCCCTTCGGAACACCGAACTCAGAACGTGTCGCAGAATTTCAGAAAGCGCTCAGAAATACGGGAATCCCCGTCTTTGTTCGTAAACCGCGCGGGCGAGACATTTTCGCGGCTTGTGGACAGCTCAAACAAACGCTGGAACGTCCAGATCTGAATGGAAGCTAGTGCGCGGCAACGCCCTTGGCACCGAGGGCGGAATGTGAACTTCGGTGTAACTCGAGTTCGGTATCGGTCATGGCAGGCAGTTCAACTCGAAAAATTGCCCCCCCCTGTGGCCGATTCTCGCAAACGATCTTACCCTTGTGTTCTTGAATCACTCCATAGCAGACGCTAAGACCTAGACCGGCGCCTTGGCCCACAGGACGGGTGGTATAGAAAGGATCAAAAACGCGCTTGGGCTCCTCTATTCCCGGGCCATCGTCAGCGAATTCGATGATCACCAAACCGTCGGTTGCCCGGGTTGAAACGTGCAGGTTGCCCCCGTGTTCAGCCATCGCGTGAATCGCATTGTTTGTGACATGCAAGCAGACTTGCAGCAATTGGTTCGAGTCGCCCAAGACACGCGGCAAGTTCTCTGCGAGCTTCGTATGCACGTGAACACGCGCGTCCTGCAGTTGTGGCGGATGAAGTTTTACCGCCGTCTGCACGAGAGCATTGATATCCAGGGGCGTCTTCTCACCGGGGACTTGCTTGGCGAAACTCAACAAACTGGAAACGAGGGTACGGGTCCGCCGAACTTGTTGTTCAATTTTCTGTACCATCGCTCGCTGCTCATTGCTCAATGGCGTGGACACCAGGAGCTCCGAGTAACCTAACATCGCGGTGAGCGGATTATTCAGCTCGTGGGCGGCGCCTCCCACCAATTGCCCTAAAGATACGAGTTTTTCCGATTGCACTAGCTGCGCCTGAAGCCGGCTAAGATCTTCAAAATTTGCTTGCGATGTCTTAAGCAAACGAAGAAGCTCCACGTCCAACATGTGTTGCTTCAAGTACACCATCAGGCCTAGCGCAATCATTGCACACAACGTAACTACAAGACGAAACCTGCGAACCGGTTGAGGTGTGGAAAGGTCGAACGCAGACCAGGCCGCAAACAAGGGCATAGACAAGACGCCAATCATCCCCAAGCGGGCGATCCAAACTCCATATTCTTCACTCGGCCGAAGTCGAACTTGTTGATCGTCTCGTAACAATGATGTTGCACCAATCCAGGTAACCCATGCCATCGAAGCCGATAGTGGCACATCGTACAAGCTTCCCGAAAAGTAAACTCCTCGTTGGATCGCCCAATTAGCAAAGAACGAACTCAAGCCATAGGCGAGCGTACATCCGAACCATCCCGCATAGACTTTGCTCCAATAACCGGAGCTTCGTCCCCAAAGCACGGCCAATCCGCCGAGCAATACAACCTTTTCGATCAGGTAAACCACATTCAGATTGTGGAGATACTTCGTTTCTTCCGGCAAAACATACTGCCAAGGAATGAGCGTGACCAGATACAAATAAAGCCACCAGATCAACAGCATGAAGAAGTCGAGGGATCCCACCCGGCTTTTTCGCTGTTCTTGTTTCAGATCCGGCTGAATGGCGGTTGCCGCAATCATCGGGACCAGATGCAGGAAAAGAACAGCGTCGCCCGCAAATACACTGGGAACATCCCGACGCAAAACGATTTCAAAATAACACCACAGGCTCTGGTAAATCATCCAGAACCCAACTCCTAACATCATCAACGCCCAAAAGATTCGTGAGCGGCCGTTGCTCGCACGCACCAGGGGCCAAAGAGCCAAGATTCCCGAAAGCAATAGAGCAAGTTGGGTTAGATCACTAATCGCGACTAGTGCGAAACCGTGCAGAATCAGCGATGCGATGATCTGCAGCCCGACAAGAGCAGCGACTCCGTAGATTCGGATTTTGGCTTCGCGCGGCACCACCGTATGTCCATTGTAGGTGCACTCGGGTTGGGGAAAAGTTACTTGAGTAATCCCTCCAATGTCGCGTGTAGACGCCATTTTCTGCATTTTCACCTCAGGAAGGGAAACTTCCTCTTCCCCTAAACCCTAGAAATCAATATGATTTCGTGGATAATCCAATTCCGCTGGATTGCATGTCTTTGCCGCTGCGCTCGATTAGAAGTCGGTTCCTATGGAGACTCCGGGCTCCCATGAGCCCGGGAGAGGTTCGCCGTATTGAACGGTGGCTGGCGTCGGCCAGAGTCTTTCTTGCAGTGGCTGCCCTGGTTGCGATCTGGATGGATCCCGGCGAGATCCACTATTCCCTGTGGGCTTTCGGCTTATTGGCTTTCTATATCGCACAGGGGATGATCATCATCATCTTTTTGCGCCGCCGTCAGCAGTCCACTCAATCCTTCCGAATTCTGGTCCACAGCGCTGACGTCATCTGGCCTGCGCTGATTTCGATTTTTGCGGTCAGTGGCGCGAACCCGTTCTTTCTGTTTTTCGTATTCGTTCTGGCTGCAGCTGCATATCGATGGGGACTCTGGGAAACCGTCGGTACCGCCGCAGCCGCAGTCGTCCTGTTATGGGTGGAGAGCTTCCTTGTTCGAGGAGGCTATCTCTACGGAACTCAGAGTTTCCTTCTGCATCACAATTGGCCATCGTTCCAATTCGATTCCAGCTATCTGGAGCCTCGAGCCCTCTTTATGAGGTCTGTTTCGCTCGTGGTTCTTGGGTTGCTACTCGGTTATTTGGCAGAGCAGCAAAAGCAGTTGCGCGCTGAGAAGGCCGTAATCGCGCGCACCTTGGGACGGGCGAGAGTGGAAGCCGGCGTGTCCGGAACCTTGCAGTCAATCGCTTCCGAACTGATGAGCATGTACGGCGTCAATCATCTCCTGATTGTTTCCCAGGAAATTAGCAATTATCGAGTGTTTGTCGCTGAACTGAAGTCCACCACCAACGGTCCAGCCTTCGCGTGGCGTGAGCCTGCGCGCGGAGACCGCGAAACATATTTGCATGAGACTGACGCTTCCGTTTGTTACGCGGAACGCAACGGGAATGCCAGCTTGTGGTCGCTGATGGCCATCAACGAAGATGGAGATCGCCTTTCAAGCCCTACGGCTGAATTCTTGGGCGCCTTCGCCCAGGTTCACCCATTCAAACAGGCGCTCGTCGTATCCTTCGAGTTTGGACAAGAGTGGCGAGGAAGGCTCTTCCTGCTTGATCCCGTACTCACGCACGAAACCGAAGAAGAACTTCATTTCCTCCAGGAACTGGTACGCCAAGTCGGCCCCGCCGTTTACAACGTGCTTCTCTTAAGACGTTTACGATTGCGCGCCGGAGCCGTAGAGCGAGCCCGTTTCGCTCGTGAATTGCATGATGGTGCCGTTCAGTCGCTGATCGCCATGGAGATGCAGGTCGACGTTTTGCGCCGTCAGTCGACAACCCGCCCCGAACTCGTCACTGGCGAATTGGGTCGGATTCAGGGATTGCTGAGAGAAGAGGTCCTCAAGCTCCGCGAACTGATGCAACAGATGAAAACCGTGGACGTTGACTCCAAGCGCCTCATGAGCGTGATCACCGATACCGTGGAACGCTTTCAGCGAGAAACCGGAATCACGGCGCGCTTGATCTCCGAATTGCACGAAATCGATATGCCTCAACCCGTGTGTCGAGAAGTAGCGCGAATCGTTCAAGAGGCTCTCGTGAATGTTCGCAAGCATAGTCAGGCACACCAGGTGTTGGTGCGCTTGACTACGAAAAACTCGTCCTGGAGAGTAGAAATCGAGGACGACGGCCAGGGTTTCCCGTTTTCAGGGCGCTTGTCGCAAGATGAGCTCGACAGCCTCGGGAAGGGTCCCTTAGTGATTAAGGAGCGTGTCCGTTTGATCGATGGGGAACTCACGATAGAATCAAATCCTGGCCGTGGCTCGAAGTTGGAGATCACGGTGCCACAGCAACAAGGCGCATTGCATGGATAATCGAAGGTCGCAACCAATTCGCATCGTGATCGCGGACGATCACCCGATTTTCCGCGACGGCTTACGCCGGCTTCTGGAAACCGAACCCGATCTGAAAGTGATCGGCGAAGCTTGCGACGGTGCGGAAGCTGTGAAACTTGCTCGCCAACTGAAGCCTGATATTTTGCTTCTCGACCTGGCCATGCCCCGGCATCCCGGCCTGGAAGCTTTGCGTGAACTGAGTTCCGGCTCGGGCCCCAATGGCGTTCGGGTCATACTCCTGACCGCCGCAGCGGAAAAAAACCAAATCGTCGAAGCCCTCCAGTTGGGCGCCCGGGGCGTGGTCTTAAAAGACTCCGCTACGCAACTTCTTCTGAAAAGCATTCATACCGTGATGTCAGGAGAGTACTGGGTCGGACGCGAAAGCGTTTCCAACCTCGTTCAGTATCTTCGTACTCTGATTCAGTCGTCGGGAGAGGAAGCGCGCCAGAAGAAATTCGGATTGACTCCGCGAGAACTGGAGATCGTCTCGGCAGTGGTTGCGGGATATTCGAACAAGGAGATTGCCGAGTATTTCAAGATCAGCGAAGACACCGTCAAACACCACCTTAGTAACATTTTCGACAAGCTTGGCGTCTCCACTCGCCTGGAGCTCGCGTTGTTCGCGGTCAATCAGTCATTGCCTTTAAAGCCAATCGCATAAGCCGATAGCACGTTTGTGCTATGGCCAACATCTTACGGGCCATTGTCGGCAAAACCCCGTCCGACTACGATGCTTAGTAGAACGAGCGAATGCGGGTCCTATTGCAGCAGAGCCTGCATTGCGCAATCCGTTCTACGCGGTCACAGGAGGCAGTTGGTGCGGCGGTTCTTGCAAAAAATTTGGTCCGAAGAACAGGGTCAGGATGTCGCCGAATACGCGGTGATGTTGGCTGTGGTTCTCGTAATTGTCGTTGGCACAATCCGCCTGATTGGTGCCAATGCGAACAATGTTTTCTCGTCTGTGAGCAGTTCGATTGCGCAATAGCTGACGTCCCCGCCTCCCGTTGGCTCGCCCTGGGTTATCAGCCAAGCTAATTGACGGTCGGTTTCGCCACCTCTACCTTAAGCTTGATAGCTTTGGTATGAGTGTGTCCGCACCAAAACGGTTTCTGTCTTGGCTGGTCATCATTGCAACCCCTCTCTCAGTTAGAGCCGGAGACCAGGCGGTAGCAACCATCTCGAGTAGGGGAACCGTCCTCGTGAACGGCAATGCTTTGCCGGACTCCTCCGCAATTCAATCTGGCGCTACCATTCAAACGCAACCGGACTCCGTCGCCAACATCACCGCAACGGGGACTAGCATCATTGTGCAACCGGCCTCAACAGTGACCTTTGCCGAGAGTTCGATATCTTTGCAGCAGGGAAGTGTCAGCGTCGCGAGCTCTCATGCGGTTGTCACCTCAGCTGGAATGGTTACGGCAACTCCCGCCAACGGCACTTGGAGCGAGTACGAAGTGAACAATTCCAATGGAGTCGTGGATGTCGTGGCTCGCAAAGCCAACCTTACGGTCAACTGCGGCAAAGAGGTAGTCACGCTAAAAGAAGGTATGAGCGTGACGAGTGATCCGTCTGGAAAATGCAAGACGAAAAAGAGTGCGGGCGCTTACCCACCAGCGAGCGGTGACATCTTGAGTTCCCCCTACCTGAAATACATTGCTGCGGCTGCCGGCGGCGGAGTTCTCATCTGGCTGCTTTGGCCAACGCCCCAACAGCCTGCCAGTGCATCTCAACCTTAAAGAAGATACTCGCTCTAATTAGCTGGCAAGTCGATCCGTGTGCCGCCGTTTTTCAAACGCCGGACCTGCCGCGATTGTGCACAAGATCAGAAACAGCGCCATGTTCGCCGGAATCTGAAGGTTGAAATCGACACAACTGTGCACAAGGATTCCGGTGATTCCAACCAAACTTGCGACCGCGACCTCAGTATTCGTGCCGGCCCCTGAACCATTTAGTTTCTTGAACCCTGAACGATAGACCGACACCAGAAACCACAAGATGACGCAAAATCCGATTGCCCCCGTCTCCAACAGGAACTCGAGATAGTCGTTGTGGGCGTGATCAATCTTGAAATCGGTGTAGAAGCTCCGGAATTGTGGATACACAACTGAGAATGTCCCCAGCCCCCAACCAATCACAGGTTTTCGAAAGAACATTCGTACGCAATCTCGATCGATGTTCAACCGCGTCCCGTCCGAAATTTCAGCATGAGTGGCGGCGGGAATACCTGTCACGCGTCCCAGTAACTCCGAATTCCCTAGCCATACGAGCATCGCTGCCGCGACCACTGCGAGGACCCCGAGTTCGATTGCAGTGCGACGCGAATCGGCACGTCTGAATCGAAAGGCCGCTAGAACGACAATTTGTGCTGCAAAGGCGAGCACTCCTCCACGGGAGCCGCTCAAGAAGATGCTGCTGGCCATCAATGCTGCCGCCATGCCGGCCAGCACTTTGTACTTTCCGCGCACTCGAGCTGACAGAAAAATCACGATGGGTATTGGTGTTAATAGCTCCATCAGGCCAGCGTAGTGATTGTGATTCACGTATGGGCCGTAGATCCAACCTCCGAATCTCGGAGTCCTGACCCAATAAAGCTTTCCGTTGTAGGCAAGACTTTGAACAATCGCGAAGAGTGCAATCAGTGAGCCGTAAACGCTAAAGGTGATTCCGGCGACCTTCACCTGAGAGATTCGCCGAAAGGTTTGAACGGTAAGAAAGCAAAGCAGAGCGTAGGAGGCGAACAGTAATGCGGCGGTAATCGTAGCCTCTCGATAGGCTGTTCGTCCTGCCGCGATCTGGAACGCCACCAGGGCTGCGAACGCGATTATGGAGGCCAAAGTCGGATTTCCGACCACCTTCACCTCACCATGGATCAGTTGTTTGGCAGCCCAAGCCAGGAACAACAGAACTGCGCCTGCTTCAAGGGTGAATATTGCCCATGGTTCAACCGCCCCAAAGGCCACCGGTCCGAACAGCACAAGTGCGAGGATTCCAAACGAAATGGCCGATTCGAAAATCTGGTCGCGGTGGTGCGCCGCACTGCTTTCAGCGGCAGTCAACGCTACTGCAGCTGAGCTCATTCAGCTCCTTCCATCTTGTCTTTTCGCGACATCCGCAAGTTATCCAGCCACAATCTGCCTCGAATCGCGTCGCCGGCGGGGATTCTAGCCAGCCTTATCGTAATCAGCTTCGTATTGGGCCCAGCGTTGAACGTTCCTATGATCTGCTTCCAGAAGTCTGCGCCCCTGAGGTCGTCGCTGCTGAAGAGGACTCTTCCGTCATAATGATCCTGTACTAACAACCGCGGCCCTCCTGCTCCCTGAATGTCTTCGGATTTGAAGTATGCAGAGAACTCGTAACCCGCATTGGGTGTGACGGAAACAAATTCTTGAATGCCTGCGTCCGCGATGCCCGAACTGTCGAATACTACCGACAGGGATCGATGTCCCGAGTGCGATTCAGTGGGATCAAGGCCCAATGACACCCCAGCATGCTCTTCATATCGCCAGTCGAACCCGGCATTCAGAATCGGCAGGCTGAAATCCCCGTTGACTACGGAATTCGATGTTGATGGTTGATACTCGTCCAGTCCGCTGAGACTCCCGGCGTCACTCCAAACCTGGTCTGCCTGTTCGACCTGTTTCCGGTCGATGAGATAATGGACATAGTCGAAAACGTAGCGTGTCTCGATTGGCTGCTCTAGCTTGACGATCTGCTGCCAAAGCCTACCTGCGGCGACATCTTGTTTCTCCGAAATCAGGAACTCAAGGAAGGTCGAGTAGACATCTGCTTTCGCAGGGATCACCTTTTCGAGGAGCGTTTCTATGTTGGGTTGAATTTTCCAGCAGCTTCGGAGCGCTTCCCCCGTGTGTGTGGGATCGCTGCTCATTACGACCCGAAACTCCTGAAGCGCCTTCTCGGACCGTCCTTCCACCCAGTAAAGATTAGCGGCTTTCCATGCAATCTCCGGCGTTGTGGGATCGGCCTCGATAGCCCGTTCGATGGCCCGGTTCTGTTCTTCGCTGTTCCCAAGCAGTCGCTGCGCTATCGACAAATCAAAAAAGTAGGCCGCGTTATGTGGATTGAGAGCAACCGCAGACTGGAAGAATGGCAGGGCAGAAAAGGGGTCCTGCCTCAGCAGCAGGTGATATCGGCCAGCTAAATACAGGTAGTCGGCATTCTGTGGTTCAAGTCGAATCGCTTTCTCCAGCGCCGGCAGTTCCGCCTTCCCCGACAACTGCACCGCGATAAAATGGCGTGCGCAAAATGTGAGGTAAGCAATCGAGAGGACCAGACAAACTGAGACAAAACAGATTTTGCGAACCGGACTTTGTAATCCAACCTGCATCGATCTATGCGATGGTTGAGCTTAATCGCGACACATCGTCTTCTGGCTGCTCTTCGTAATACTTGTATCCGTATTTGCCTTGATATTCGTAGTAGTAGGAGTAATCAGGAGAAGAGAAGTCCACCGCGTTCATGAGTACGCCCGAGAGCTTGGCACCTACCTGCATCAGGAGATCTCTTGAACGGCGTAGCGCCTGCTTGGTAGTTTGTCCCGACCGGATGACTAGGACCACGCGATCAGCGCACGGCGACAGAATCACTGCGTCTGTAACGGAAAGTGTCGGCGGCGTATCGATTACGATGTGGTCGTAATGGTCTCGCAACTGCGCGAGGAGTTCTTTCATGTTGCTCGATGCGAGAAGCTCCGCCGGATTGGGCGGCGGTGTTCCGGCGGGGAGCAGGTAAAGATTGGGCAGAATCGTCGAATGAATGATTGCCTGCTCCAGCGACGCGCTTCCGGTCAACACATTGCTTAATCCATTCCCCGAGCCTAACCCGAGCGTCTTATGAATGCTGGGGCGGCGCAAGTCTGCATCAATCAACAAAACGCGGGTTCCCTTTTGTGCTAGCACGATTCCAATGTTGATGCTGGTCGTAGTCTTGCCTTCTTGCGGCAACGCGCTTGTGATGAGAATTGTCCTCGGTGGCTTTCCGGCCGATGTTAGAAGCAGGGAAGTCCGAAGCGCACGATACGATTCCGCCATCTGCGACTTCGGCCGGGACTGAGTAATGAGCTCGACTGCTTCCTTCGATGCCGCTAACGCCAAGCGAGGACGTGAGCTGAATTCTGCCGTGGTCCGAGATCCAAGTGGAATCATCCCCAACGACGGTAGCGCAGAAATAATCTGTGCTTGCTCGGGTGTTCGCACGGTGTTGTCCATCGCATCCATGAGGAATGCCAGCCCAATTCCTGTGGTCAGACCCAGAGCGAACCCGAACGCAAGATTGCGAGGCAAATTCGGCTCCGATGGACTCGTCGGTACTCGAGCCGTATCGACGATTCGGAAATTGTTCGACCGCAACCCCGCTGTCACTCCGGCCTCCTTCAGCTTTTCCAGCAATCCTTCGTAGAGTGCCCGGTTCGTATCTACATCGCGCTTCAGAAGGCTGTATTCGATCGCGCTCTCGTTAAGCTTATTAGCCTCCTGTTTTTGCTGATCGAGAGCGGCTCGCAAGAGGTTCTCGCGCTGCAACGACGCTCCGTAGTCCCCACGAAGTCGAGCGATCACCTTTTTCATCTCGATCTGCATTTGCGATTCGACTTCCTGCAATTGCCCACGTACCTGCGCCAGTTTCGGATAGGCGGGACCAAATTGCGTGCTCAATTGCGCCAATTGAATCTTAAGATCGGCTTCCTGTTCTCGTAACTTCTCGAGCAATGCTGAACTTGCTGCCGAACCGTTCATGCTCTGGGCATGAGCCGCGGCGGCCACTGAGTCCGAATCGCCGGCCTGCACCATGTGATAGATCGATTCTTTTTCCATCCGGGCCGACTCAGCCGCGGTCAACTCCCGGTTCAGTTCATCCAGTTTCTCTGTGGTGATGTTCTGTTTTTCGTCGATGCCCAGAATTTCATGCTCTTTTTGATACTTAACCAGCTTCTCTTGTGAGGTCTCCACCTTCAGTTGGAGATCGACAAGCTGCTTTGAGAGCCAGTCCGAGGCTTGCATGGTGGACTCGAACCGTGTTTTGAAATTCTGTTCTACGTATGTGTTTGCCAACGTGTTTACCACTCGAGCCGCAAGATTTCTGTCGGGGCTGCGATAGTGAATTTCGATGATCCGCGTATTCGGTACGAGGGAAACTTGCAAACTTCCTTTGAAAGACGCGAGGGCAGCCGACGTTCTCGGTGAATCGGTTTGAAGAGAATCGGTGGTTAAAGGTAAACCGGGAGTCAACTGCTTCGGACCTGCCGTCGGCCGATCCAGTCCGAGTTGCCGGATGACCTGCAATGCCAGCAGATCACTTTTCAGAATTCGTACTTCCGTATCAAGATCGGTGGGGTCGTAGTAGTCGCTGCCCGACGCTCCGCTATCCTTCAAATTCAAAACCACCGGATCCATGTGATTGATCGCGATGCTGCCGGATGCGTCATAAATCGGAGTGCTTCGTAAGGTCGAGATCGTCACGACGCCCACGATCAGCAATAAGCTCCCGATGATTACCCAACGCCTCTTGATCAGAACGCGAAGATACTCACGAAGAAAGGAATCCTGACCTTCGTTCAGGGAGTGAGGAGAATATCGATCCGGATTGCCGAGCTCAAATGATGGAAGTGCTCGAAAGGTGCGCAAAGACTGATAATCAAACGGAGTCAGGGGTCCCGAGGCCATTCAGTTTGATCGAAGCTCGTAAATCGGAAACATTTCTCTCAAGGCATATGTAACGCAAACGCTGAGCTACTTACCGGCTCCTTGCAGTATCGCAAAGGATCAAACCTACCGGGCGTAATCTTGCTGGTTCCCTAGTGTTAATGCGGGTTCCCTCGAGTTCCACCTTTTCATTCCCACCTTATACTGGCGCTACAAAATCCAAGTTTTGGACATGTATCTCACGGGCCGGAGGTTTGTTTGACGCCGGCTTGCCCGCACGGAGGCCTATCGGATGAATTGGTCGGAACAGGTTGTGCTTGTCACGGGCGGCACCGGATCATTCGGTCGCAAGTTCGTGGAAATCATGCTGCGAGACTATCACCCGCACAAGTTGATCGTATTCAGTCGTGACGAATTAAAGCAGCACGACATGCAATTGTCAGGTTTCACCCATCCATCGCTTCGATACTTCATCGGAGATGTTCGTGATGCCGAGCGCCTCCACCGGGCTTTCGCAGGTGTGACCGTCGTCGTTCATGCCGCAGCAATGAAGCAGGTTCCTGCCTGTGAGTACAATCCATTCGAAGCGATTCAAACCAATATCATGGGCAGCCGCAACGTGGTGGACGCCGCCATCGATTGCGGAGTCCGCCGGATCCTTGCGATCAGTACGGATAAGGCAGTGAATCCGATCAACCTTTACGGGGCGACGAAGCTCTGTGCGGAAAAAATGTTTGTTCAGGCCAATGCCTACGCCGGCGCACAGGACACGAAATTCAGCTGTGCGCGCTATGGCAATGTAGTCGGAAGTCGGGGCAGCGTCATCCCTGTCTTTCTCGAGCAGCGAAAAACCGGCCGAATCACCATCACCGACTCCCGCATGACCCGTTTCTGGATCACACTCGACCAAGGAGTACGATTCGTCACCAAGTGCATCGAACGCATGCATGGCGGCGAAATTTTCGTTCCGAAAATTCCCAGCATGAGCTTGCTGGATATGGCTGCCGCGTTAGCTCCTGACTGCGAGGCTCAGGTGACCGGAATTCGTCCCGGAGAAAAATTGCACGAAGTCTTGATTTCCGAGGACGAGGCCCGCCATGCCGTCGAACTCGAAGATATGTACGTGATCCAACCCGCCCATCCCTGGTGGCAGCAGGAAAATTGGCGCGAGGCCCGCGCGTTGGCCGATGGGTTTCGATTCGCCAGTGACACGAATTCACGTTGGCTGACTGCTGAGCAGTTGTTCGAACTGCTCGACGAAGCGGCCCCGGTTGTTGTCCCGTTCCCCACCCCCCACAAACTTAGAGCTCAAGCTTGAATATGAGTCTCGCAACTGTCCAAAAAGAATTGGCAATTCACGGGGGGAGCCCTGTTCGACCCACCCTGCTCCCTTACGGGCGTCAATCCGTCGATGAAGCGGATATCCAAGCAGTTGTTGCTGCGCTTCGGTCGGATTGGCTAACTACCGGGCCCGAAGTCGCCGAATTCGAAGAGGCCTTCGCAGCCAAAGTCGGGGCGCGATTCGCCGTGACCTTTAGCTCCGGCACCGCTGCTCTCCACGGCGCCGCCTACGCTGCCGGATTGCAAGCAGGCGATGAGGCGATCACCACACCTCTGACGTTCGCCGCCACTGCCAACTGTGTTCTGTATCAACAGGCGATGCCAGTGTTCGCCGACGTTTTGCCCGAGACGTTGACCATCGATCCGAACGAGATTCAATCGAAGATTACCTCGAGGGCGAAGGCAATTCTGCCAGTCGATTATGCCGGCCACCCTGCCGATCTCGACGCAATTCTCCAGATAGCCGACCATTACGGGCTAGTCGTGATCGAAGACGCATGTCATGCGTTGGGTGCGCAATATAGAAAATCCTCTGTCGGCTGCATCGCGCATATGACTGTGTTTAGCTTTCATCCGGTCAAGCACATTACAACCGGAGAGGGTGGGATGGTGACGACCAATAATCCCGAGTACGCCACCACTCTCCGTCGCTTCCGAAACCACGGTATCAGCAGCGACGCGCGAACCCGGCAGTCGGCGGGACAATGGCATTACGAAATGGTGGAGCTTGGTTTCAATTATCGGCTTCCGGACATCGCATGTGCCCTGGGTCTAGAACAATTATTTCGGCTGGAGTCGAATTTAGCCCGAAGGCTCGAAATTGCGGCCCGATACGCCGATGCATTCGGTTCGATCGACGCGGTACAGGTTCCCCACGTTTATAGTCATGTGAATCCCGCCTGGCATCTCTACCCCATTCGACTAAACCTGCATCGTCTTTCTTCTACTCGAAACGAAGTCTTTCAAGCCCTCCGAGCCGAGAACATCGGTGTCAACGTCCATTACATTCCGGTTCATCTGCATCCCTACTATCGAGACCGCTTCGGGTACAAGGGTGGCGAGTATCCCGTCGCGGAAGCGGCGTATGAGCGTCTGCTCAGTCTACCCATGTTTCACAGCATGACCGATCGCGACGTCGACGACGTAATTGCAGCCGTAATCAAGGTCTCCGAGTATTTCTCTCGATAGTTTCTGCGCATGGCACGAACCACAGCCATCGTTCAGGCCCGCATGGGCAGCAGTCGACTACCTGGCAAAGTGTTGTTAGATCTTGGCGGCAAAACGGTTCTGTCGCGAGTTGTCTCCCGGTTGCGGCGCGCCCGCTTGATTAATGATATTTGGGTCGCCACAACCGATTTACGCCAGGACGATGTGATCGTCGCCCACTGTCATCGCCTTGGCGTCAACTGTTTTCGTGGCTCAGAGCAAGACGTTCTCGATCGTTATTATCATTGCGCCAAGAATTGCTCCGCGACCTGCGTGGTCCGTATCACTTCCGATTGCCCAGTCATCGATCCGGAACTGGTGGACGATGCCGTCGAACGCTTCTGCGCGGGAGTTTACGACTATGCCAGCAACGGACTCGTGCCCACGTATCCCCGCGGGCTAGATGTCGAGATCTTCACAATGTCCGCTCTTCATCGTGCTTGGCAAGACGCTAAGGGGCCACATCAAAGAGAACACGTCACTCCTTTTTTCTATGAGTATCCGGAAGTCTTTCGCTTACTCTCGCTGACCGCCGATCAAGATTACAGCCAATATCGATGGACTCTGGATACGGCGGAGGACCTCGCTTTGCTCCGGCAGATCTATTTCAGGTTCGACAACCAGGAGAACTTTGGATGGCGCGACGTGCTTGATCTGATGAAACGCGAACCTCAGCTCGCGCATTTGAACGGGCACGTTATGCAAAAGGCAGTAACCGCATGAGGCTCGGAATGATGGTCGCTCGTGCGGACGCAAGTTTGACCATGGGAACTGGTCATGTGATGCGGTGCCTTGCGCTCGCGCAAGCCTGGCAGGCTCTCGGAGGGAGCGTTCGATTCGTAATGGCGGAATCGATGCCTGGGATCGATCAGCGTCTTTTTGAAGAGGGCGTTGAAGTCACCAAGATTGGGTTTGGCGCGGCAATCGACGCGAATGAGTTAATTACTGTAGCCGGTGAATTTGGGGCGTCATGGCTTGTCGTGGACGGCTACCAATTCGGCCCAGCCTATCAACGGACAATTAAGAATCACGGTATCAATCTGCTGCTGATTGATGACGCCGGCCAATGCTCCCCGTATTGTGCCGACATCATCCTGAATCAGAATGTGTACGCGGATGAAACAAATTACAAAAAGCGATCCGAAAGCACCGCGTTACTTCTCGGGCCTTCGTATGCCCTGCTGCGTCGAGATTTCCTGCCTTGGATAAACTGGTGTCGCGAGCTGCCGCCGGTTGCCAAAGAGGTGCTTGTAACGATGGGCGGCAGCGACCCGGATGACATGACGTCTCAGATCTTGCGCGCCCTGCAAAGGCTGGAAATTCCCGTGAACCTTACTTTGTTGCTGGGTCACGGGAATCCTCGCGAGTCCTCCGTCCGTCGAGTCGCAAAACAATTTCCTGGACATGTTTCCGTTCTGAATCAAGTCCGCTATATGCCGGAATTGTTATCGCGGATGGACCTGGCCATCTCCGCTGCCGGCACCACTTGCTATGAACTTGCGTTCATGCGGGTTCCGATGATCCTCTTCGTCATTGCACAAAACCAGGCTCCGGCCCTTGTGGCATTTGCCAACTCTCGAGGTGCCATTGGTGCAGATTGGCAGGCGAATTCCAATAATCTTCAATTCCTTCAGCTGTTGCGAGACGCCATTGAAGACCGCGAACTCCGGGCATCCTTGGTGAACAATGCCCGAGGCCTGATTGATGGTCTTGGAGCTTCTCGCGTCTGCCAATCGCTCTTGCAGATGCAATCAAAGAAAGTTGAGCTGGGACTGTCCCAAATCGGCGCCTGATGAAAGTTGCAATCGCGCAGCCTACATATCTTCCGTGGTTGGGATATTTCGACCTGATGGATCAAGTGGATGTGTTTGTTCTGCTCGACAGCGTTCAGTTCGAAAAGCAGTCCTGGCAACAGCGTAATCGGCTCAAAGGAACAAAGGGACTTCAGTGGCTGACGGTTCCTGTAAAGATCACCGGCCGATCAACGCAGCGAATCGCCGAAGTAGAAATAGCTGGCACAGATTTCTGTACTAAGCATCTGAACGTAATCCGCTCGAACTACCGCAATGCAGTTTGGTTTGAACGGTATTGGTATGAGTTCTCTGAAGTTCTCGCTGCGAGTTCACAGACTCACAAACTCGCCGATGTCACAATCGCGCTGATTCACTGGTTCAGGTCCTCCCTGGGGATTGCTACACCCTTAGTCAGATCTTCTCAGCTCGGAATCGAAGGTCGACGCACACAATTGAATTTGGCAATTTGTAAGGCTCTCGGCGCAAGGGAGTATTATTCGGCGCTTGGTTCAGCAGCATATCTGCTGGGGGATCTAGAACTTTTTCAGCTAGCCGGCATTAGTGTCCGTTTCCAGCATTACGTCCATCCTGAATACAAACAGCAGTTTCCTCCCTTTTGTTCTCACGCGAGCACCTTGGATTTGCTGTTCAATGAGGGGCCGCTCTCAACCAGTCTCATTCGGAGTGGTCGCAGGACTCCGTTCTGGCCGGCTGAATTGGCGAATTTGGAGAAATCAGAAGCAACGCCCAAGTTGGGTCAGAACTATACGGCTATTTCTTCGCCGTAATCAGCCAATCAGAATCCACGCGTGTGCGATTGGCTGTGCTGGTTTCAGTTTTTTCGAATCCTACTTGAGAGAAGCTTTTGAAATATTCGGGAATATCGTTGGCGCAAAGGAAGTGTTGGACCGTGTTGCACTCATTCGTCTCGGTGATGTTTAAACGAAATGTGTTCTCTGCTAATCTCTCGCCTCTTCCAAACCGGTAATCATCCGTGCTGCGGAGGACAGCGAACATCCTGCCATTTGCAGCCAGTACCCGCTGAGCCTCACCAATCGCACGCTGCATTTCGTCTACGGTCCCATAACAGAAAACTCCGAAGCTCAACACCACCGCGAAACTTTGATCGGCGAATGGCAATGCCAGCATCGACGCTTGAACCGCCCGAGACGATAGTCTCAAATCGCGTATAAGTTGGTTCGTGTGCCTCAGTCCGACCAGCGATGTATCAACACCATACGGCTCGAACCCAGTCTCAGAAGCGAGCCGCATGTGGCGCCCCGCACCGGCGCCAATATCGAGAAACCGGTTTCCAATGCCACTATCGAGAACGGTTCGGTTCGCCATCAGGAAACGAACGACATGGTCGTTCGGATAGCGCGGACGGAAACGCTCGCTTCCGTGCAGTTGATCCCAGTGGGTAGATAGATCCGGCAACCGAGTTCTCTCGACTCCTTGGATCGGTAAGAACTTGAAATAAACGTACGGCCCATATTATGCCGCACCGACCAAACCGATACACCGAAAACAATGCCCATCAGTTCTCGATCAATGGCCGAGGCATTGGTCCGAACCGGCCTGTCTACATCATCGCGGAGATGTCCGCCAATCATCATCAGAGTTTCGACCGGGCTGTACAGATCATCCATGCGGCGAAGGCGTCCGGCGCGGATGCAATCAAATTGCAGACTTATACTGCGGATACGATCACAATCAATAGTGATCGCGAATGTTTCCGCATCGCAGGCGGCACCATTTGGGACGG
>Ga0335078_10005704_pt1 | contig 18403 bp, 18 predicted proteins | sample Lox_Sample_32_FD_206711 | JGI IMG/M metagenome (GOLD analysis project Ga0335078, IMG submission 206711) | Soil microbial communities from Loxahatchee National Wildlife Refuge, Florida, United States - Lox_Sample_3.2 | ecosystem: Environmental > Terrestrial > Soil > Wetlands | place: USA... | reverse complement strand
AAACTGGCTTATGAGGAAAGCCCCGGTGGGCCGGGTCCGTTCGAAATTCTCCCCGAGCTTGACCAAAGCAAGACCGCGCAAGACTGGCTTAGGGAGCAAGTTGCGGACTTTTTCGACGATCGGCCGTTCGTTCTGGGTTCCAACAATTGGGTCGTTTCCGGAGCGCACACCGATTCAGGCAGGCCGCTTTTGTCGAACGATATGCATCTCGAACACCAGATGCCCAATCTCTGGTACCAGGCTCATCTTCGCTGCGGGAACGCTGCCTGCGGAGATTTTGATGCAGCGGGAGTCACGCTGCCCGGCTATCCCTACGTGGTTGTGGGGCACAACCGGCGCGTCGCTTGGGGATTCACCAACGTTGGCCCGACCATCGAAGACGTCTACATCGAAACCTCCAATGACAGCGGTCAATACCTCACACCCGAAGGCTGGAAATCGCCGGAGCAGCGTCACGAAATCATCCATGTGAAAGGGCAACCGGACGTGACTCTGGACGTGGTGGTCACGCGGCACGGGCCGATCATCACCGAACTCGTTCCCGGAGAAACCCGCAAGCTGGCGCTGCGTTGGACGCTGTATGACGGAGTTCGCAATCCCTTCTTCGCGGTGGACTCTGCGCAAAACTGGGACCAGTTTGTGCGCGGCTTCTCGAAATTCGACGCTCCCGCCCAGAACGTCGTCTACGCCGATGTGGACGGCAACATCGGATATCACGCCACGGGAAAAGTTCCCATCCGCGCGTCTGGCGATGGCAGCCTGCCCGAAAATGGCAGCGACAACACGCACGAGTGGACGAGCTACATTCCCTTTGATGAGTTGCCCAGCGTCTTCAATCCACCCTCGGGAATCATTGCCACCGCCAACAGCCGGATTTCACCCGACAAGTATCCCTATTCGATCAGCACCCAGTGGGAAGCACCGTGGCGTTCGGCCCGGATCTACCGGGTGCTGGAGTCGGGCAAGAGGTTCTCCGCTGCCGATATGCTGGCGCTCGAAACCGACATCTACTCCGACCTAGACCGCATTTTTGCCGAGAAGTTTGTGTACGCGGTGGATCACGCCCAGAAGCCTTCTGCCCGGGCGAAAGCGGCGGCTGAAATCCTGCGGCAATGGGATGGGCGTATGACCGCAGATTCCTCGGCTCCGACCATTGCTGTCTGCGGACGAAGAGAATTGAGGCGGTTGCTGCTGGAGCCGAAACTGGGTCCGGCCCCTGCGGATCCCGCGCCGGTGAAATCCACGCTGAGCTGGAAGAGTTACCACTGGATGATGGGAACCGTTTGGCTGGAAAACATCGTGCAACACCAACCCAAGCGTTGGCTACCCGGCACTTATCCTAACTATGACGAATTGCTAGCCGCTGCGGTCGAGGACGCAGTAACTGCGCCGGACGCTCCCGCTGATCTGAATTCTTGGAAATGGGGGAGCTTCAATCCGGTAGAGATCCAGCATCCCATCCTGGGTAGGATTCCCATTCTACGGCATTGGACCGGCCCTGGAGTGCGAGAGCAAGCGGGCAGTGGATTCACGGTGAAAGCGGTGTCGCGAACACACGGCCCTTCGGAACGCATGACAGTGGATTTGGCTGATCTCGACCACTCCAGCTTGAACCTGGTGACCGGCGAGGCAGGTAACTTTCTCAGTCCGTACTATATGGACCAATGGCAGGCCTGGTATGAGAACACGACTTTTGCCTGGCCGTTTTCCCAGGCCGCAGTGCAGAAGGCGGGCGTGCATAGATTAGAGCTGGAGGGAACGAAGTAGAGCGGCTGCGACGTCATCGCGCCGGAATTTACGGGTAGTTTGGAGTTGGGCGTCGACGGTCTTTGACGCCAGTGCATTAAGGCGAACAATTCATCGAGCAGCTCGAGGGTGGTGGGTCTACCACTTTCACGTCCATGGAATATCCGACGATATCGGTGGGGAATGCGGTCACCTGCACCAGCAATTTGTCGGTGGTGGTATCGAATATCTGGAACGCTCCGCCTTCGCACACATAAACGATGTTGCGGCCTGGGATGGGCGCGATGCCGGTAGCGTCTCCAATTTGCGGTGGAACCACCACTGCCGAGGTGCTGGTGTTGTAAATCGACAAGCAGCCGCGCACCTCGCCTCCGAGCTGGTTGACGTTGGTGCAACTGCGCGCCCCGATGAACAGTTGCCCCAGTGATCCCATTGCCATGCGGTTGTGATAGCCGTCGGTGATGATGATAGGACTGGGGTTCATAACTTTCATCGAGTTCACATCGATGATGTTCAGCGTGCCGCACGTGGTTGCCGCCGTGCCTCCGCCACAGGCGGTATGGGGCGGGCTGCCGGCAACATAGAGGCTACCGCCGCTAAGCAATCCGTAAGTTGCACCGCCCAAGGCGACGGTCGGACCGGGGGCGGGACTGCCCACATCGAAGGTGGTGATCCCCGCAGTGACGCCCCCTGGGCATTCCGGTCCGCAATTGAAAATGTACGCAGTCGCGCTGTCGGCGAAAATGCCCCACACTGGACGATCGAAGCAGCAAATGCCCCCCGCTGGCTGCCGAGGATCGTTGTTGGTGCCGATCAAACCTGTGGCAATGACGGTAACGTTATTCGAGTTGTCGCTGAACACCAGCAAGCGACTTCCGTCAGGGCTGAGCACCAGGTAATGCGCCGCCGGCACCGGAATGGTTGCGGTCACCGCTCCCGTGGTCAAGTTCATGACGAGCACCGCGCCGGGGGCCTGTCCGGACACAGCCGCACCCGGCACCGCGGCGAAGGCGGTGACGCTGTCATTAGCAATGGCAACGCTCTCGGTCAAACCGGGCAAGCTGATGATGGGCACGCCGCTCACCGGAGCTTCCGTCGCGTTTTGGATCACGGCGATGTCTCCTGGCGGACTGACCACGGTCGTAAATCGAAGGTCGGGGGAAACTACCATGAGCCCCGGCTGGTTCACGATCCCCAGCAAAGATATGCTCGCGGGAGAGAGGACGTCCTGCGTTGCATCTACGATGTTGATGACCGCGCCGCCGGCAGACAAGGAATTGGAAACAAATGCCCGGAACTTAAGCCCACTCAAACGCCGGGCATTGCTGGAGGGGCTGGAGCCGCCGCAGGAGACAATGGCCACACTGCCGGCGACCAGAACCGCCAAGGTAATAAAGGTTTTTTTCAAACCCGGGACTCCAAGCAGCATGAGGGACAGAGATTTAGATGCAAGAAACGGGATTATAGCAGAGGGGGTGAAGGAGACCGGCGAGGCAGACTTTACCCCATCCTATTTCGTTTCGCAGGGGAAGTTCTCTCCGGATGCAAAACCCCGTTCCATCTTGTATTCTCAACTGAATGGCAACCAATCTCTTGGCGAGGATGCAACAGTTGCCCGTCTTGTGTGACGGCGCGATGGGGACGTTGCTTTACGCCAAGGGCATCTTTATCAATCGCTGCTACGACGAACTGAATTTGACGCAGCCCGAGCTGATTGGCGGCGTCCATCGCGAGTACCTGCGGGCGGGCGCAGAGATCATTGAAACTAACACCTTTGGCGCCAACAGCTTTCGTTTGGGCCGCCATGGCCTTGCTGACCGCATCCGCGACATTAACCTGGCAGGCGCCCAGATTGCGCGAGAGGCGGCGAAGAGCTTCGACGTCTGGGTCGGCGGTTCAGTCGGTCCGCTGGGGATTCGTATTGAGCCGTTGGGAAAGACTTCCTTTGAAGAAGCACGCGCAGCATTTCGCGACCAGATTGCGGCCCTGGTGGAAGGTGGAGTCGATTTGCTGATCTTCGAAACCTTCGGTTATCTCGAGGAGCTGCATCAGGCCATGCTCGCGGCGCGCGAGGTCAACCCCAAGCTTCCGATGGTAGCGCAAGTGACGATCGACGAAGACGCCAACTGTCTGGATGGTTCGACTCCCGAGGTTTTCACTCCTCGGCTGGCGGAATGGGGAGCGGATGTTGTCGGTTGTAACTGTAGCGTCGGGCCGGTGGCGATGCTCGACGCGATCGAGCGTATGCGACCGGTTACTTCCCTGCCCCTGGCAGCGCAACCCAACGCCGGCATCCCGCGGTCGGTGGAAGGCCGCAACATTTATCTTTGTTCTCCGGAGTACATGGCGAGCTACGCCCGCAAATTCGTAGCCGCGGGAGTTCGCCTGGTGGGGGGGTGCTGTGGAACCACGCCCGATCACATTCGGGTGATGAAGTCAGCCTTGCGCGTAGGCGAAGCGCGTGCGCGGGTCAGTCCTTCGCCCTCGACCCAACCAGCAGGACCAGCTGCCGCTCCCACGGCACCCATGGTGCAACGCTCGCGGCTGGGGGCAAAGCTGGCAGGGGGCGAATTCGTTACCATGGTCGAAATCGTTCCGCCCAAGGGCACCGATATTCGCAAGGAAGTGGAAGGCGCCCGTTTCCTGAAGTCGGTGGGTGTGGACGCCATCAATATTCCGGACAGTCCGCGAGCTTCCGCTCGTATGAGCAATCAGGCGCTTTCGCTGCTCATCCAGCAGGAAGTCGGCATCGAAACCATCCTGCACTACACCTGTCGCGACCGCAATGTGTTGTGCATTCAGTCTGACCTGCTGGGCGCTGCCGCCACTGGCATTCGCAACCTGATCTGCATAACCGGGGACCCTCCGAAGATGGGTAACTATCCCGACGCCACTGCCGTGTTTGATGTGGATTCCATCGGGCTGGTGAACATTGTTCACAACCTGAACCGAGGTATGGATATTGGCAACAACCCGCTCGGCCAGGGCACGTCCTTCGTCATCGGCGTGGGAGCCAATCCCGGGCTGCCAAATATGGACGAGGAAATACGCCGTTTCGAATACAAAGTGAAGGCTGGCGCCGAGTACGCAGTCACCCAACCGGTGTTTGATCTGGGCTTGCTGGAAAACTTCCTGCGCCGCATCGAGCACTGCCGCATTCCGGTGGTAGCCGGGATCTGGCCGCTGGTCAGCGTGCGCAATGCCGAGTTCATGAAGAACGAACTCCGGGTGTCGGTGCCTGATTCCATTCTGCAGCGCATGGCGCGCGCGGCCACGCCGGAGGCTGCACGGGAAGAAGGCGTTGCCATTGCCCGGGAAATGGTGATGGCGGTCCGTGAAATGACACAAGGGGCGCAGATCAGCGCACCCCAGAGCCGGTACAGTTCCGCGGTAGACGTGCTGGAAGTGCTGGGAACGTCACGTCCCACTTCGGTCTAGAGTGCAAGCCACTTGGACCGAAACCTGCTTTTTCTCTGGTCACCGTGGGCTGCAAAGAGGATTAGAATATGCGGAGGAGTAATCCCCTTGGCCAAGTTTGAGGAATCCATTCAGCGCCTGGAAAAGATTGTTCAGGAACTGGAAAAGGGAGAAGTTCCCCTGGAAAAGTCACTGACCCTGTTCGAGGAGGGGATGCAGCTTTCCGCCACTTGCCGCAAAGAGTTGGAACAAGCTGAAGGTAAGGTGGAAGTTCTGCTGAAGCAAAACGGGAAGCTCCAAGCGGAATCGTTTGAGCCCACAACCATGACCGAGGCCCCGTCCAGCCGCAAATAGCGGCGCCCCAGTCCGGCCGCGTGCAGTAACAGACGCCAGAGGGAAGTATGCAGTCGCTAACGGTTGTTCTCCTCCAGGGCGATGCGGGAGTTGCACAGTCTCTGGTTTCCGCGTTGTCTCAGGCTTTCTCCTCCGTGCAGCAGGTTCAGTCATTGGATGAGTTGCGTCATCGCATCGCCAAACACCGCGCCGAGGTTGCCATCCTGGACATTGAGGCGGCTCCTCTCAATGAGATCGAGCACCTGTCGCGGGATTTCTCTGGGGTCGGCATCGTCTGCACTCATCGTGTGGCCGACGAAGAAATGTGGACCGCGGCACTGCAAGCCGGCGCGGCGGATGTCTGCCCGGCGAATGACATCGCCGGCATTGTGCGTGCGGCGCTGGGTAACGCCCGTGGGCAGCGGTCCGCGGTCGCCTAGTCTTCCTGGGTGGGATTTTCCTTTCGGTCTTTGTGTGCTTCCTGCGCGCACTCAACGTGCTTCCCTACGCGCTTTGCGATCAAGAAGGTTTGCCTCGCCACGCAAAATCCCGACCCCTTGCTATACTCACCGTCATGCTCAAAGACACCCTGGAGGCGGGCCGCGAGACGGCGGATGCGGCGTTGGAGCGGTTGTTGCCCGCCGCCAGCCGCCATCCAAGTTCCATCCATTCCGCAATGCGCCACAGTGTGTTCGCCGGAGGTAAGCGTCTGCGGCCGATCTTGTGCATGGAAGCAGGACGCATGGTCGCCGGTTCCCTGCCCGATGGCATCCAAGAGTTGGGCGCGGCCCTGGAAATGTTGCACACCTATTCGCTGATTCACGACGATCTTCCCGCCCTCGACAACGACGACCTCCGCCGCGGCCGGCCGACTTGCCACAAAGCGTTCGGCGAGGCCATCGCGATTCTGGCGGGTGATGCCCTGCAGACTCAGGCTTACGAAGTGCTGGCGCGGTTGCGCTGTCCGGCCGTGGCGCGGGTGCGAATCATTGAAGAAATAGCCCGCGGCACGGGCACGGTGGACGGCATGATCGGCGGCCAGGTGGTCGATCTGGAAGCCGAGCATCACAAACCAAACCTTGAAACCCTCGAATACATTCATCGCTCGAAGACCGCGGCGTTGATCGCCGCCTCGGTGGTGAGCGGCGGCCTGTATGCCGGAGCCGACGAGGACGCTGTACATAAACTACGCGAGTTCGGCCACTCCATTGGGCTGGCCTTTCAGATCGTGGACGACGTTCTCGATGTGACGCAAACCTCCGAACAACTGGGCAAGACCGCAGGGAAAGACACAGCGGCGGAAAAAGCCACGTACCCGGCATTGTTCGGGATTGAAGAATCGTTGAAGAAGGCAGACACGCTCGTGGCAACCGCCCTCAGTTCGCTGGAGAGCTTTGGAAACCGTGCCGAAATCCTGCGGTCGCTGGCGCATTTTCTGGTGGAGAGGAAGAAGTAGCTACGCCGTCCCGGCGGCGGGCTGTTGTACTCTTGACTTGGGGCAGTCTTAAGACGCAGTATTGTGATATTCCAGTAAACGGTGAAGGAGTTCACCGCTAACCGCTGCCCCGCTTTCTGCTTGGCAGATGATGACTCCTGACAGGGATCGCCTGCCGGAGTCATTTCCCGACAACGATCCCACGCAAAATCAGAATTCGGAGTCGCAACCGATGGAAAATGTGTGGGTTCTAGCAGCGCTGTGGGTGGGACTGGCCCTAGTTGCCACGTTGCTGGCCATCTGGCTGAAGATATCCACCGCTTTGTCCGAGATCGTTGTCGGCACCGTTGCCCAGCTTGTCATCGGCGCGTTCTTGATTCATGAGGGTCTCGGAGCCAAGGCGGGATGGATTGGGTTTCTTGCCGGTACCGGAGCAATCGTCCTTACATTCCTGGCAGGCGCTGAACTCGATCCTGTGATTTTCCGAATGAAATGGAAAGAAGCCAGTGTGGTGGGTCTGGTTGGATTCTTCGGCCCGTTTCTGGGCTGCACAGCAATCGCTCACTTCATATTGGGCTGGTCTGCCCGCCCGAGTTGGTTGGCAGGTGTGGCGTTATCCACAACCTCCGTTGCCGTGGTCTACGCGGTCATGCTCGAACTCGGATTTAACACCACAGAGCTCGGAAAAGCGATCCTTGCCGCTTGCTTCATCAACGATCTTGGAACGGTCATCGCTCTGGGTCTGATCTTTTCTCCTTTTACGTCTCGAACGCTGACGTTTGTTGTCGCTTCGGTGGCAGTGTTTGCGGGTCTTCCATTTCTGACGCCCTGGTTCTTTCGCCGCTACGGGGGCCGTGTGTCGGAGTTGGAAGCGAAGTACATTCTCTTTTTTCTCTTCGCCATGGGCGGGCTGGCGGTGTGGTCGGGCAGTGAAGCTGTGCTACCCGCGTACTTGATCGGCATGGTATTGGCGGGGACGGTTGGCAAGGACCATCTTCTTATCCGGCGCTTACGAACGCTCACTTTCGGATTGTTGACCCCGTTCTACTTCATCCGGGCTGGGTCTTTCGTTTCGGTACCGGCTTTGGTCGGAGCGCCGCTGGTTTTTGTGGTTCTGTTCTTCGCCAAGATGGTGTCGAAGATCGTGGGCCTGCTGCCCACGGTAAAGGCATTCAAATATGAAAGGAACGAAGGTCTCTACTACACCTTAATGATGTCCACGGGCTTAACCTTCGGGACGATCTCAGCCCTCTTTGGGCTGAACCACGGGATAATCGATCAGGCACAATATTCGTTCCTGGTGGCAACGGTGATCGGCAGTGCGGTGGTGCCGACCATGATTGCCAACGCGTTCTTTATGCCGAGACACCTGTTGTCGCAGCGGGTCGAACAGGACGTGGCGGTATCAATTTCGGAGCCGTCATCGGAACCGGCGGAGTAGGAGTTTTTGTGTGCCACAAAGTGCTGATCGCCATTGACTTAAGAACGGGACGAACACATAATCACTGTTGTGTTGGGTGTTGGAGTTCACCTTTTAACCGCCCCGCTTTCGGGGATGATGACTCCTACCAAGAGGATTCTCTCGGCGGGAGCGTTGTCACTCTCCAGTTCTCCCATCGAGAAATCCAGAGCGTTGGTTATCTGAGCTGCGGCTTCGAGCGCACCATACTTGTGCGTTGGGTGCCGGCATAGAAAGGTCTGACAACGTGGGAAAATACTTTGCCGTGGGCGTCGGCGGATTCGTGGGCTCGATAGCCCGCTTTTGGCTGGCCACGTACGTTGGGCAAAGAATGGGGACGCGCTTTCCCTATGGCACATTTCTTATTAATATTTCCGGTTCCTTCCTCATCGGTTTGGTCATGACCGTTCTGACGGAGAGAACACACTTGAGCGCCACCTACCGTTATCTGATCCCTATCGGCTTTATTGGCGGATATACGACCTTCTCGACCTTCGAGTATGAAACCCTGCGGGCGATTCAGGACGGGCAATTCACCGTCGGCTTGCTGAACATAGTTTTGAGCGTGGTGGTCGGTTTTCTGATGGTGTGGACGGGGGCACTGGTGGGCAAGGCGGTGGTGTGAAACTGCGCATTCAACCCATCGGGATGGAAGGCTTGTCACTACGTCACAACGTGGAATCAACGGATAGGAGGGCCTTTGCTTAAAACGGGATCAGCCAAGAAAGTCAGTATCTACGTCGGTGAAGACCAGCAATATCACGGCCATACGGTGTATGCGGCAATTCTGGATTTTCTTTTCTACCGGGGCGTGTCGGGTGCGACCATCCTGCGCGGCATTGCGGGTTTCGGGGCGGACCACCATATCCACACCACTCGCCTCGTGGAACTGGCGGAGAACCTGCCGGTGAAAATCGAGTTCATCGAAACCACGGAGCGTGTGGAAGAGCTCTTACCGAAGTTGCAAAAACTCGCGGGGACAGGACTGATCGAGATTCAGGACACCACGGTCGTCAAGCCGGCACAGACCTCACAACACCAGCCGGGAGCGGAGTTCGTTCATCCTCTAAAGACAGAAGGCAAGGCAAAACTTATGCGGATCTACTTCGGCGAAAACGACAAGTGGCACGGCAAATCGTTGCAAGAAGCCTTAGTCGAGGCCCTGCGCGCCAATGAGATTGCCGGCGTCACCGTCTATCGTGGCATTCTTGGCTATGGCGCGAACCGAAGGATCCACAAGGACAAGACGCTCAGTCTGTCCCATGATCGTCCAGTCATGTTGGCCGTGATCGACACGGCAGCGAAGCTGGCAGCGTTTACTCCCATCCTGGACCAGATGTTGCAGCAGGGTCTGATCGTCCTCTCCGATGTCGATGTTATCAAGTACACGCACGACTACAAGGGCACGGATCGCAGGCAGGAGGTGCGCCAGTGAAACTCGAAGGCAAGGCTAAGATGCTGCGCATCCATTTTGGGGAGGATGATAAGTGGCATGGCAAGCCCCTCTACCGGGCGATCGTGGAGAAGTGCCGCGAACTGGATATCGCCGGCGCCACGGTGTATCGAGGCATCGAAGGATATGGAGCCAGTACGCTCATTCATCGTCCCCACCTGCTTTCGTTCTCATCCGATGCCCCCATCATGGTGTCGATTGTGGACACCGAAGGGAATATCCAAAGACTCCTTCCCACTCTCGATCACATGGTCGACGAGGGACTGATTGCCATCTCTGACGTTGAAGTCATCAAGTACGTGCATCAAGAGGGAGTTCGGTCAGAGCAATGAGTCCAGAGGGCCCGAAAGAAGAAGCGATGCGCCTCGCGGTATCCGACAAGTCACAAGGCTGTACGCCTCGGCTCGGTGTGGACTTAAGTAGTGCTTCCGAGAGGGAGGCGGACAAACTGCTTCGCATTGCCAGCCTCGCTGAGCAGTTCGACAGCCAGCAAATCAGCGATGACGCGCGCTCGGCCGGGGAGAGGGTCGCGGAAGGGCGTTTCTACGTTGCCTGTGTGGGGCAGGTCAAACGCGGCAAGTCCACCCTGTTGAACGCGTTGATCGGCATGCCCGTATTGCCCGCCGGCGTGGTCCCGGTCACTTCCGTCCCCACGATATTGAGATTCGGAGAGCGGCCTGGTGCGCGCGTCCGACTGAAAAGTGGCCAGTGGAACGAGATCGCGTTGGCGGACATTGAGGGGTACGTCTCCGAAACGCGAAACCCCGAGAATAGAAAGGGAGTCGCCGGGGTGGAAGTCTTCGTACCCAGCCCCTTGCTGGCGGAGGGCATGTGTTTCGTGGATACGCCGGGTCTGGGATCGGTGTTCGAGGGCAATACCGCCGCCACGCACGCGTTCTTGCCCCATATCGACGCTGCCATTGTGGTGATCGGAGCTGACCCGCCTATCTCTGGAGACGAATTGGATCTCGTCGAGGCGGTCTCCCGTCAGATACCGGACATTCTGATCGTCTTGAACAAAGCCGACCGGGTCACGGGGGCCGAGCGCGCCGCCGCGGTCTCTTTCGCGAGAGGAGTTATCGAAAAGCGCCTTCAACGTCCTGTTCCAGTCATATTCGAGATCAGTGCCATCGAACAACTTCAGAAGGGAGGGGCGCAAAGGGATTGGGCGCAGTTGCTGGATGCTCTGGAGCATCTGGCCGATCCACCGAGTCGGCAACATGTCCGGAGTGCTGCTGCCCGTTTGCTGCACCGTCTGTCCGGACAACTCCTAACGGTTATCAACGAAGAGCGGGATGCACTGACTCGGCCATTTCAGGAGTCTGAGAAGCGAATTGGCCAATTGCGAGAAACGACCTCACGGACTGGGGAGGCGTTAAACGACCTGAGCTATCTGCTCACGGGGGAGCAGCAACGCCTGTCAAAGAGGTTTGACGACCGTCGGAATGCGTTCGTCGAATCCGTGCTGGGAGCGGCGCACCAAGAACTTGGCTTCGGCCTCAAGTCGCTCCCTCGAACTTTTGGCCCTCACTATCGCCAATCCGTGATGCATATGGCTCAGGAGGTCGCCCGACAACGGTTGATGCCGTGGCTGGAGGGTGAAAAGAAGGATGCGGAAGCAGCGTACGGCCATATCGCGAATAGGTTCACGGATGTGGCCAACAATTTCCTTTCGAGAGTTCGCGACCTCGCGGACCCAGAGCTTGCATACCTGCCAAAGGAGTTAAGCACCGAGCAGAATTTCCGCTCGCGATCCGAGTTTCGCTTCTATGATTTTGTTCACGTAGCGATGCCGGCATCACCACTGCGGTATATGGCTGACATGGTGCTTTCCTCAATTCGAGCTCACTCGGTGATTGACACCGACGCCCATGAGTTTCTTGATCGCCTACTGCAGACCAACAGTGAGCGCGTGCGAAATGACCTTGAGAATCGGGTCACGGAAAGCCGACGCCAGCTCGAAAGGGAGCTGCGCAACAGCCTGCGAGAGCTGAGTGCAGTGGCGGAGCGCGCGCTCGCACGCGCACAGAGCGTCCACGCGGTGGGCGCGGGAGCTGTCGAATCATCCTTGAGACGATTGGCGGACGTGGAGGCCGAACTCGCCGGTCTGGCAACAACCCGCCTCTCCGATCTAGCACATCGATGAGCCTACCCACCATCTACGGCAGAGACCTTGAGCTTGGGCAACTGCGGAAACTGCTGTCTCGAGGTCAATCCTTCCTGCTACATGGCCCGGCTGGCGCCGGCAAAACCCTGCTCTTGAAGACACTGGTTGCGGAGTTCCCCGACATGCTTTATTGCGAGGAGTCGTCGAGCAGCCAAGTCGTTTTTCGAAGACTTGCTACTGGGCTTCTTGCAAAAAAGAGCCGCCACGTCGTCCAAGCCTGTGGGAGGGGCGGAGAAGCCATTATCAAAGAGAAATCCGCCGTGGCAATCCGGGGAATCGTTGCCGAGTCGTTGGGCGGAGCCAGCTACTGGATTGTGCTCGACCACTTGAATTCTCCGTCGCAATCGTTTGCCTCCTCGTTGAGGGACGTGCGCAATCGGACGCCAAGCCGGCTAATCGCTGCCGCCCGCTCCGCACACATGGAGGACGTCGGGGCCATGTTGTCACTGTTTTCTGACCGATCCGAGAGATACGCCCTGCGGAATTTTAATTCGGGTACGGCGCAAGCATTTGCTCTGCGAACCGCACAGGCGATGCAGCTCGACGCCGCCAACCGGGACGAAGTGATTGAAGAAATCGTGCGCTACAGCAAGGGGAATCCCGGCGCAATTCTGGCGATGCTCCAAATGGCAGCCAACCCGAAGTACATTGCTCATGAGCGTGTCAAGCTTCCACCCCTTTACATCGACTTCCGCCTCAGATGGGGTGCTCCTCATGGATGACGGCCTCAGCGATGGCCATCGTCGAATCATTGGGAGTGGCATGTTGATCATCGATGCCGCCGCCGTTCGTATGCTCGATCTTTTGGCACAGCGCAATTCCCCGGCAGCAATGAAGGTTGTCGAAGGCTCCGTTACCGAGAGCGAAAGAGAACAGATCACCGCGCGTCTTCTTAAACTCCAGGCTCTCATCGTTTCTTTGGTGCAGAAGTATGATCTTCAGCCATCAAAGAGGAACCTGCGGCGCATCCTGGCCGCCGACGTGTCTCAGATATGGGTAACCCTGGAGGATTGCAGGCCTGACCGAATCCGCGGATACGGCGCAATGTCAGAGTCCAACGCGAAATCGCTGGAGTCGGATTTGCAGGAAACCTTGCACCTTGCGAACGAGCTCCGGGCGTTGCTGAGTTCTTGATGGCCCGCGCTACCCTCCCCCTTCTTGTTCGCCCTCGTAAAACGGCGAACGACTATTGACTACTGGCCTCGGACAGTCGGTTGCCATAACTTCCAATTTCTCTGTATTCTGGCTCCACTGACATGCCCGCTCCGCCACTCGACATTCTGGCCATTGCCGCGCACCGCGACGACGTTGAGCAAACTTGCGGCGGCACCCTGCTGAAGATGGCGCAGCGCGGACATCGCACCGGCATTCTCGACCTCACGCGTGGCGAGATGGGAACCCGCGGCACCGCCGAAGACCGGCGGCGGGAAGCGGAAGAGGCGGCTCTACTACTGCAAGTTTCGTGGCGGCTGGCGCTCGACATTCCCGACGGGCGGGTGGAAAACACCTGGGAGAATCGGCTGAAAGTTGCGCAGGTGATCCGCCAGCAGCGTCCGCGGGTGGTGATTCTTCCCTACTGGCAGGGACGCCATCCCGACCACTACACCGCGAGCGTATTGGGTTATGAAGCGTGTTTTCTGGCGGGACTGGCGAAGCTGGACGTGAATCAAGCGCTCAGCATTCAGCAGTCAGCACTGAGTCAATCGAGTGCCGGCGCTACGCAACTGCCGCCGCACCGGCCCTTCAAAATCATCTATGCGACTCTGTACTACGACGTTCGGCCCACTTTCGTCGTGGACATCAGCGAGCAATTCGAGACTCGCTTTCAAGCGCTGATGGCCTACAAGACCCAGTTTAGCGATCAGGAAGCCGGCAAGGACCTCTTCCCTGCCCAGGCCGAGATTCGTTCGCGCATCGAGTCCATGGCGCGGTTCTACGGAATGCTGGGCGGAGTAACCTATGCCGAGCCGTTTCTGCAAAAGGAAGTCGGTCTGGTCGAGGACCTGACGCTGATTCCCGTGAAGTCGATCTGATTTTCGCTGCCGTGTTACCCTGCCTCTTCTAGGTCTACGAGGAGAGCCGCATCAACATCCCTCGATTTTTGCGGTCTGACTGGTTCGCGGCCGTCGCCATCACCGTGGTGCTGACGATCCCCGCTCTGCTTGTCGTCACTTCTGGCACTGCCGTGACCGATCCCGACATCTGGTGGCACCTGCGCACCGGCCAATGGATGGTCGACCATCACACTTGGCCGCGCACTGATCCGTTTTCCTATTGGGCGGCCGGTCATTCCTGGGCGGCCTATAGCTGGATCTTCGAACTGCTCATGCTGGCTCTATATCGGCAGTGGGGATTGCCGGCGATCGTCTTCTATACTGCGGCCATGGCCCTGCTGATCGCCTGGGCTCTCCTGCGCCTGCTGCGCCGCTATCTGCGCCCAGTTCAGAGCGCGGGCCTTACCGCTCTCGGCATGTATTTGCTTTACCCCATGATCTGGCCGCGGCCGGGAATGTTGACGATTGTGTTTTTCATCTTCCAACTCGGATTTGTTCTGCGGGCGTGGCTGGATCATGACACGAGTCACGGATGGTGGCTGCCAGTCCTTTATGTGATCTGGGCTAACTTCCACATTCAGTTCGTTTACGGACTTTTCATTCTGGCAGTCGCGGCCCTGGAACCTTTCATTCGCAAATTGCTTGGGGCGACGGTGGAAACCAGGGACTGGTCAACTTCGCGAAGCTTGGGGAAATGGTTCGGCATTTGCCTGCTGGCAACCTTGATCAATCCCTATTTCGTTTCTATTTACGCAGTAGTTTGGGAGTACGCACACCAAACCAAAGCGTTCCAGTACATCATTGAACTGCAGGCCCTCGATTTTCGCCGGGTGAAGGACTATGTGGAGCTGTTCCTGGCACTGGCCACAGCTTTTGTGTTGGGATGGAAACGAGAGGCGCGGCCGCTCCTGGTGATTCTGGCAATTGCCGCCACCATCGCCGCGTTTCGGGCAGAGCGCGATGCCTGGTTCCTGGTGGCGGTCAGCCTGGCTGTGATCGCGTGCTCGCTCAGTCGAAAAACACAGTCAGTCGGCTTGCCGCAACAGTACAAGGCATTGGTTACGGCTGCGGTGAGCCTCATCCTGGTGGCGGGAGGCATCCTTGGCCGCGGCCCCAGCACGTCTGATCTCGCGTCCGAGATGGCAGATGCCTTTCCTGTCCGCGCCTGCCAATTCCTCGAAGCCGGCCACTACACCGGCCATGTGTTCAATGTCCTCGATTGGGGAGGATATTTAATTTGGCGATTGCCGCAAATGCAGGTGGCAATCGACGGACGCACCAATCTTTACGGCGACCAGTATCTAAGCTTGATGGAAGACAGTTGGGACGGCAAGCCCGTTTGGGCATTCAACAAAGAACTGGAAAACGCCAAAGTGATTCTCGCCCCGAGCGCTTTACCTTTGACTTCGATTCTGGAGAATCTTCCCAAGTATCAAGTGGTCTACGACGACGGGTTTGCCGTCATACTGGTCACGAAATGACCAGTCAGGTCGGGCTGGTCGAGGACCTAACACTGATACCGGTCGAGTCGATGTAGCGGATTCCTTCTGTTGGCCGCGGCAAGCCCTCAAACGGCCTGGATCCGTCCCGGAACAACGACGAGGGCTACTCGACCGGCCAATAAACCTTCACCAGGGGGACTAGCGCGCGGCCCTCAAGATCAAACTTCTCGTAGTGCGCGACCACCAACACAGCGAGTTCGTCCAGATCAACTAACGAGACGGGAATATTCGACCGATCCGCTTCGTACTTCGCCTCTTTTGTGTATCCTCCGGTGCTCACATATAATCCGCGATCGCCCGGACGAAGTGCGCCGAGAAAACTTCTGATCTCCTGCGAGCCGATTTGAGCGCCGCGGTGCTTCACCTCCGCCTTAATGCGTGGCTCCTGAAATCCAAGCCCGTCGGGGGAGGCGAAGACATCCACACCTCGATCCGGTCCCTTCGGTGAGACTCGCGCGCGATAGCCCATAGCCCGTAACAGAGCCGCGGTTAGCTCTTCCATTTGCTCAAAGGTCAGACGCAGCAGCTTGTCTTTTATGAGCTCGTGGGCCCGCTCCTGGGTGTCCTGTCTGCTTTCTTCAAACCCTTCCCTCTCTGCTTCGTCCTGCTCCGCTGAAGGTTCGCCCGGGCGCGCTCCAGTGTCAAGCTTCGCGGAGATGTCACTCCAAACATCTTGCGGCACCGAGAACAAGGTAAGCGTACTCCCCAGAGTGTTTCTTGATGCCACGCTCAGCTGGTCACGCGACACGCGCCCGAGCCACTCTACTTTTCGGAGGTGTGAGTAGTCCCTGATTTCTCCAGGCTTGAAGGCATAGTCGCCAATAATCCTCCCCACCAAGTACTCTCGCTTCGCCGGGTCGTAGCTCAGCACATGGTCCGAGGGCCTTAAAACCGAGCGGAACTTGTGAATCATTGCGACGGCGTTCCCGATTTCACCAAACTTCGCGTTAGGATATGCCCTAGTATAGGCAGCACGAACTTGGTCGCTTGTTGTGGCAGAAGTGAGATCGCCAACTTGCGTCCATCCGATAGCAACAACTCGATGCGTGAAGAACTCATCAGCGAGATAGCCGCGTTCGCCTGCACGAACCATCCAAATGTTGTTGCTCATGCGCTAATCCTATCCGACCATCCCTCTTTCCCCGAAATCCGGGCTCAAGACTGCAAACTATTTCTTTACCGCCACCGCAACCCCATCCCGCACCGGCAGAATCGTCGTAAACAAATCAGACGAGCCATAAAGCGAACGATTGAACTCCAAAATCGCCTTGGTTGAAGACTCAGTGTTTTTCTTGTCGGCGACTCGGCCACTCCAAAGCACGTTATCGGTCACCAACAGACCGCCTTTGCGCAAGCGAGGGGGCACTAATCGGAGAACCCGCGGGTAGTCTTCTTTGTCTACATCACAAAAAATCACGTCGAATTCCTGCTTCTGTTCAGACAGGAGTTCCAGCGCATCGCCGACTCCTACTGTGACCCGATCCGCGACTCCCGCTCGCTCAAAATACTTGCGGGCCTCGGTTGCGTTCTTACGATCTCCATCGGTGTAAAACACGCGACCGTCCTTGCCCACCGCTCGCGCCCACCAGATCGTTGAATAGCCCACGGCGGATCCCATCTCAAACACCGTCTTGGCGCCGATCATGATCGCCAACTGGTGCAGAATCCGGCCCACGACTGGCCCGACAATGGGAATGTCTCGCTTGGCTGCCTCCGCTTCGATCTCAGACAAGACTTCGTCCCGGGGAGGCAGCAGGGAGTACAGATAATCTTCAACCGGACCGGCGGTGATGCCGCCCATCCGCCAGCCTGGAATCTTCTCATTCGATTGCGGCAAGTTCGCTCCTAAGATAAGCGGCGGGCGACGAAGCCCGTCTTCGACGGTCAAGAAATGGTTTCCCCGGGCTTCATCTCCCGCACTTCGACGTCCGGCACCAGTTTACGCAGCTCCGCGGGCGTGCCGGTCAGCACCGGAAAAGTGCCGTAGTGCATGGGGATGACAGTCCTGGGCTTCAGCAGTTTGCACGCGTACGCGGCTTCCCTTGGTCCCATCGTGTAATGGTCGCCTATCGGCAACATGCAAATCTCGGGTGCGTAAATCTCGCGAATGAGTGCCATGTCGCCGAACACGCAGGTGTCGCCGGCGTGATAGATTCTCACCCCGTTGGAGAACTCGATGACGTAGCCGGCAGCCTCGCCGCCGTAAAGGGCTTGGCCACCGTCCTCAATTCCGCTGGAGTGCTCGGCATGCACCATGGTGACTTTGATGTCGCCGACGGTTTGCGTCCCTCCCTTGTTCATCCCTGACACTTGCTTGACGCCTTTGCTTTGCAGCCAGCTACACAGTTCATATATCCCCACCACGATCGGATTGTGCTTTTTGGCAATTTGAACCGCGTCGCCGATATGGTCGCCGTGTCCATGGGTACAGAGCATGACATCCACTTTCGAAAAGCTTTTCTCTTTCTCTGGACATTTGGGATTGCCCGCGACCCAGGGATCGATCAGGATGGTCTTGCCCTCGGGAGTTTCAAGGCGAAACGTTGCGTGGCCTAACCAAGTGATTTTGACGCCGTTAAGCTTCATAGATGCGCTTCGGGCTCCTGGGCGATAGCGTTCGCTACTCGCTTGTCATTCAGCCATTGCTGAACCTTGCAGATTCCGCCTCGAGCTCCGCCGGGCCGAATGCTGAGTGCCGAATGTTGAGTGTCATTTGCCAACTGCTAGTTTAATATGAACCGCGATGCCGGAGTTGAAGGTTCTTATTTCGCGCGAGCAGATTGCCTCTCGTGTGGCGGAGATGGGCGCCGACATCACTCGCGACTTGTCCGGAGAGC
>Ga0335078_10005703_pt1 | contig 18403 bp, 15 predicted proteins | sample Lox_Sample_32_FD_206711 | JGI IMG/M metagenome (GOLD analysis project Ga0335078, IMG submission 206711) | Soil microbial communities from Loxahatchee National Wildlife Refuge, Florida, United States - Lox_Sample_3.2 | ecosystem: Environmental > Terrestrial > Soil > Wetlands | place: USA... | reverse complement strand
GCCGCCGTGCTGCTCGCCAACTGGCCAGGCTCGGTGGGTTTGACGATGGCCCTCGGAGCGTACGTGCTGTCGCGCCTCTTCACCAAGCCGGCCATCCACCTTCCGACGATTTTGGGAATCGCCGTGGTGGCGTACCTGCTGGCGATTGTGTGGATTCCACCCTCGATTCTGCGCGCGGTTTTTGGCAATGCGCAGCAATCCGACGCATCGCATTTTGGTAAAGAGCAACTGCTTCCCGCACTGCTTCTGCTCGTCGCGGTAGCGTTGCTCCTCGCTGTGTTCCACCGCTGGCGGGTCGAACCCTGGGCGCGTTTCTTCGTCTTCTTTGCGCTCATCACCGGAGCGGTCGCCATGGGCCGGCAGTGGTTCAATTGGCGCCTGGTCCCGCAACCGAACCGTTTCGAAGTCGAGTTCGACATGGCGGTAGCGGGCGTTCTCGCTTACTTTTTGGTAGCCGGTTTCCGAAAGCTGCCCCGTCGCGGGCAGATCGTGGTGGTGGGCATCGGACTGCTTTGTGCGATCGCGCAAACCCGTCATTACCGGCGGTATGCCAGGGAAGTCACACGGCCCATCGACATCACGCAAACCATCGAGTACCGCATGGCCAAATGGTTTGACGGCCACATGAACGGCGCGCGCGTTTTCGCGCCCGGCAATGTCTCGCTGTGGATGAACCTCTTTACGGACACGCCGCAGCTCGCCGGCTGCTGCGACCAGGGAGTTCCCGACAACGCATACCGGATCGCCACTTATACCGTTTACACCGGCCAAGGGATGGGCGCGCGCGAGGCCGAAGACTCGCTGCTGTGGCTGCGTGCCTATGGCGTGCGCGCCGTGGGAGTCAGCGGGCCGAATAGCACGGAGGTGTACAGACCCTTCTGGAATCCCAAGAAGTTCGAAGGGCTGCTGCCCGTGCTCTGGCGGGACGGCGATAATGTCGTCTATCGCATCCCGGCGAAGGCGGCCGATCCGGTGAGAGTGATCCCGAAGTCCGCCGTAGCCACACGCACTCCTGTGAATGGCATGGACGTGCAGCCGCTGGAATCGCTGGTGCCGGCTCTGGAAGACGCGCGTCTGCCAACCGCCAGTTTTCGCTGGATCAACCGGCAGGAGGCTGTGGTGGATGCGCAAACATCTCCGGGCGAAGTGATCTTTCTGCAGATCAGCCACGATCCCGGCTGGCGCGCGGAACAGGATGGCGTGCCCCAGCCGGTTCTTCGCGATGCGTTGGGCATGATGTACGTAGAGCCTGCGCGTGCCGGCCGCACGCAGCTTCGCCTGATCTACGATGGCGGCACGGAGAGGAAACTGGCGTGGGCGCTCTTTGGGTGCGGGCTGATCCTGTGGGCGGGGCTGGTGAGCCTGGCGCAGCGAGTGACTCGAGATGGAAACTGAAACCCGGCAGGCCGCCCTGTGCATCATCCGCCGCGACGACAAGTTCCTGGTTTCCGAAATCATCGACCCGCAGACTGGAGGGTTATTGCATCGTCCGCCCGGCGGCGGTGTGGAGAAGGGCGAGAGTCCCGAGGAAGCCGTGCGGCGCGAGTTGCAGGAAGAACTCGGCATCCGCTTGACGCACGTTCAGCCACTCGGCGCAGTCGATCACATCTGGCATCTCAAAGGCCGCGAGATTCACGAACGAGCCTGGCTCTTTCTGGCAAGCGCTTTGGACGACCCGCGCTTGAGCCGCGGTGAGACGCCGGAGCTGATCGAAGCCGATGCGGAAAGGCTGCGAACCCTATCGCGCTCGTGGAATGTCGAGTCCGAGGAACTGCCGCCGATTTGTCCCTCGACGCTGCTCGGCTTGCTGCGGGAATTACTGGGCTAGGATTGGCGCTCTACCGTGGGATCCCGTACCGTCTGATCTTCTCGTAAAGCGTGGAGCGGTCAATTCCCAGGACCGAAGCCGCTTCTTTGATATTGCCGCGCGTGTGCTGGATCGTGGCGGTGATCAGGATCTTTTCCATTTCCTTCAGCGTCATGCCTGCGAGGATCGTTCCCGGCGGTGTCCTGGCCGGTTCGGCTTTCTGCGCCAATTGCTCGCGCAGCGCCGCATTTTCCTGCCGCAGGTTCTGGATCGCGGTGATCCGGTTCAGGCCGATGACGAGACATTGCGGCAGCAAGCGCCGGAGCTCCGCTCTGGTTTCGCAACCATCCCCACCGCCGCAGTCCAGCAAAGAGACGGTGTAATCCTGCCGGCGCGCCAGATCCAAGGCTTCGTGCACGGAGGAAGCGGCATCGACTGTATAGCCGTCCGCACGCAGGCCGGCCACGAGTGATTCGCGTGTCTGCGCGTCATCTCCCAGCACCAGAATCCGACCATCCGTCATAATTCCTTTTAAGACCTGAAAGTATTGTAACTCTTGGGAAGAAAAAGGGGTATTAAAACTCGTGCGGTGGGGGCGGACGGGTACTGGAGGCCGGCGGGTTAACTGATTGTGGGGCGGCCATTCGTGGCCGCAGCCGGCCTTCCGGCCGGCTAGTGGGGCAGGGCCATGCCCTGCCCAGGGCAGGGCCATGCCCTGCCCCACATAGGCGGGGAACAGTCTATAGTAGACTGGTGGCGTGCTTCGCCCGCCAGGCCGCCGCGATTTTCTTCGGTCTTTGACCGGGGGCGCCGCCGGTATCTCATTGTTCCATAGCGCTTTTGCCGCCAAGGCGCGGGCGCAGACAGGGCTGGCACCGCTGGCCGTCACCAGGCTTACCGACACGTTCCTACAGATCACCGGAGCCGGCTCGAACGTCTTGGCGGTCATCGGAACCGACAGCGTCTTGCTCGTGGATGGCGGCCTTGCCGATCGCTCCGCCGAACTTCTGCGGTTGGTTGGCGAACACTCTGGGGGCAAGCCCGTGCGCGTGCTGTTCAATACGCACTGGCATCCCGAACACACCGGATCTAATGAGACGCTCGGGCAAGCCGGCGCCAAGATCGTCGCACACGAGAATACCAAGCTATGGCTGGGCGCCGAATTCGAGGTTGCCTGGCAGAAGCGCACCTACGAGCCGCGTCCTAAAATAGCGCTCCCCAACCAGACGTTCTACACCACCGGCAAGATGACGTTCGGCAAAGAGCCGATTGAATACGGATACATGCTGCAGGCTCACACCGATGGCGATATCTACGTCTACTTCCCCGGGCCTAACATCCTGGTAACTGGTGATGTGGCATCGGTGGGGAGCTACCCAGTTCTCGACTATTCCACCGGCGGCTGGCTCGGAGGCCTGGTCGAAGGGCAAAAGACTCTATTAAAGGTGGCCAACGCCGAGACGCGAATCATCCCCGGCGATGGAGCGCTGATGACCCGCGCCGACCTGCAGGCCGAGAACGACATGTGCAACGCGGTTCGGGAGCGGCTCGTGAAGCTGATGCGAATAGGCTACGGCCCGAAAGAGATGGTGGCCGCGGCCCCCACCAAGGACTTCGATGAGAAGTGGGGCAATCCGGAACTGTTCATCCTCAATGCCTATCGGGGCTTGTGGGGACACGTGCGCGAACTGGGCGGGATCGTATAAGAAAAGGAGCAGTGGATAAGGTAATGCGTCATCGGATCGCGGCTGTATCCTTTGCGCTGGCAGCGCTCGTATCACGCGCAGGCCCGCTCGGCGCCGCCACCCCCGCCAACACTCCCCCACCGCCTGCCGGCCGCGCGCTTCTCGATCGTTATTGCATCACCTGCCACAACCAAAAGGCGAAGACGGCGAACCTGTCGTTCGACACCATGGACCTTACGCATCTGTCCAAGGATGCCCTCATTTGGGAGCGCGCGGTTCGCAAACTGCGCGGCGGAATGATGCCGCCTCCAGGGGCACCCCGGCCGGACCCCGTGGCCGTGGATGGATTTGTCTCGTGGCTGGAAGCATCACTGGACCAGGCCGCGGCCGCCGCGCCCAATCCGGGCAGCGTGCCGTTGCATCGCCTGAACCGCACGGAGTACGCCAACGCGGTGAAAGATCTTCTCGGAGTGGATATCGATGCCGCTGCTTTTCTTCCGGCGGACGACGTCAGCAATGGCTTCGATAACATGGCGAACGTTTTGAAAGTCTCGCCCTCGTTTCTCGATCAGTACATCGCGGCTGCGCGTGCGGTGAGCGGTCAGGCGATCAGCAATCCGCCGCCAATGGCTCCGGTGAAGGTGACGCTTCGTGGCGGAACCGCCGCCGCCACTGACTTGCCGCTTGGAACGCGCGGCTTGATGCTCGCTGAGCATTTGTTTCCCTTCGACGGTGAGTATGAATTCAAGATCAACGGCCCCGAGTCTGTTCTGACGATCGATGGCGCGCCGGTTGCCCCCAAGGGTCGGGTGCCGGTGAAGGGCGGGATACATAAGGTTGGCCTCGTCACCGCCGCCCACAGCTTCGCCGAGCCCGAGGGCTGGCTACAGTCGTTTGTCCCAGGTAATGCCTTCCCCGGCTACGGGTTTCCGCCAGGAGGCGCTGGTCCGGGAGGACGGCGGGCGCCTGGCGGTCCCAGTGTGGAGGTTAACGGCCCTTATAATCCCACTGGGAAAGCGGTCGAAACAGAAAGCCGCCGCCTCGTTTTTGTGTGCCGGCCACCTGCCGAGAGCGAAGAATCAGCTTGTGCTGCACGGATTTTGTCCCACCTCGCGCACCGCGCGTTTCGGCGCCCGGTAACGGATCGGGATGTGGCGGCGCCGCTGGCATTTTTCAAAGAGGGCAGGAGCACGGGCGATTTCGACGCGGGAATTCAGAGCGGCATCATCGCGATTCTGTCGAGCCCCAAGTTTCTGTACCGGGCCGAGCCGCCGCCGCTAGGTCTCGCAGCGGGCGCGAACTATCGCATCACCGATCTAGAGCTGGCTTCACGGCTCTCGTTCTTTCTCTGGAGCACCATTCCCGATGAGGAACTTCTGGCGGTCGCGGAGCAGGGGAAGCTCAAGGACCCGAAGATCTTCGAACAGCAGGTGCGGCGCATGCTAGCCAGCCCGCGCTCTCAATCGCTGGTCACCAACTTTGCCTCCGAGTGGCTGAAGCTGCGCGACATTACCACCATCGATCCGGACCCGTTCATCTATCCCAATTTCGATCCGGCCCTGCGTACCGCGTTCCGGCGCGAGTTGGAGCTGTTCGTGGACAGTATCCAGCGGGAGGACCGGAGCGTGCTCGACCTGCTGACCGCGAACTACACCTTCGTGAACGAGCGCCTGGCGTTGCACTACGGCATTGCGGGCGTCCGCGGTGATGAGTTCCGGCGGGTGACGCTGCCCGATTCCACGCGTGATGGTCTATTTGGCAAGGGCGCTGTTTTGCTGGTCACGTCCTATGGCAACCGGACGTCGCCGGTGCTGCGCGGCGCGTACATTCTGGAAAATATCACCGGGACGCCGCCCTCGCCGCCGCCGCCCAACGTGCCGCCGTTCAAAGAGAACAAGGAAGGCGAAAAAGCGCACACGGTGCGGGAGATCATGGAACAACACCGCGGCAGTCCGTCGTGCAACGCCTGTCATGGCGTGATGGATCCGCTGGGCTTCGCGCTTGAGAATTTCGACACGATCGGGGGCTGGCGAACCAAGGACCGGTATACCCGGACCGCCATCGACGCGGGTGGCAAACTTTCGGATGGGACCACAGTCGCCGGGCCCGATGATCTGCGCGCGGCTTTGATGAAACGTCCCGCGCAGTTCGTGCAGACCATGACCGAAAAGCTGCTGATGTATTCGCTGGGCCGGAGCCTGTCGCCCTACGATATGCCTACGGTTCGCAGAATCGTACGCGATGCGGCGCGCGACAACTATCGCTTCTCGTCGGTTGTGATGGGGATCGCGACGAGCGCGCCGTTTCAGATGAGGCAGATACCGGAAGCTACGAGGCAACCCGTGGAGGTCGCGGCGGGGCGTCCTTAAGGAGAGGAGACTCGAAAATGTTCATCACCAAAAAACATCTTCCGCGGCGGACGTTTTTGCGCGGCGTTGGCGCGACCATGGCGCTGCCTCTGCTGGATGCCATGATTCCGGCGCGTACCGCCCTGGCGCAGACGGCCGCCAATCCCACACCGCACATGGGGTTCATCTATTTTCCGCACGGCGCAGTGATGGACAAGTGGACGCCTGCGGCAGTAGGAAACAACTTCGAGCTTCCTCAGATCTTGAAACCGCTGGCCGCCTTTCAGAAACAACTCACGGTGGTGAGTGGCCTCGAGAATAAGCCGGCTATCAGCCCGGCGGTGCATGCCATCACGCCGGGAACCTGGCTGAGTTGTGTGCACCCGCGCGCGAGCCAGGACCCGTTCGGCGGGCCGACCGTCGATCAGATTGCGGCGCAGCACATCGGCCAGGACACACCGCTGCCATCGCTCGAAGTGGCAGTCGAGGGACGCGGCGGCGGCGGTTCCTGCGACCGCGATTTCGGCTGCAGCTACTCCGGCACGATTTCGTTCCGCACGCCCACCACACCACTGCCTATGGAGACCGAGCCGCGCAAGCTGTTCCAGCGGTTGTTCGGCCAGGGCGACACGGCCGCCGAGCGGAAGAAGCTAGGCAAGCAGTACAACAGCATCCTCGACCTGGTTACCACCGAGGCAACCGAACTGCAGCGCACGCTGGGCCCGGAAGACCGCGCCATGCTAGGCGATTATCTGGACACGGTGCGGGAGATCGAACGCCGCGTCGAAAAAATGGAAGCGCGCGACCTGTCGCACGTGAACGTTCCCGATGCTCCGGCCGGCACACCGCCTGCCTTCGAGCAGCACATCGATCTCATGTTCGACCTGGTGGCGCTGGCTTACCAGGCCAATCTGACGCGGGTCTTCAGTTTCATGATGGCGGCCGAAGTCAGCAATTTGACCTATAACCAGATTGGCGTGCCCGACGCCTTCCATCCGCTGTCGCATCACAACAATGAGCAGGCCAAGATGGAGCGGCTGGCCAAGATTCAGACTTATCACAGCGAGAGATTCGCCAGGTTCGTGACCAAGCTGCAGAAGATGCCCGATGGCGATGGCAACATGCTCGACCACTCCATCACTCTGTATGGCAGCAACATGAGCAACAGCAACCTGCACAATCACTATCCGCTGCCGACGGCGGTGGTGAGCGGTTGGAAGAGCTTCAAAGGCGGCCAGCACTTGAAGTATCCTGACCAGACGCCGCTGGCCAACATGTTGTTGACGGTGCTCGACCGGGCCGGAATTCCGATGGACAAATTCGGCGACAGTTCGGGCAAGTTCGCGGAGGTGTAGCATGGGGAAACGGAAACCCGACACAGGCAGGAATGCCTGTGCTACGTGGCTCGCGGCCGCCGTCCTCACCTGCGCCGTGAGCACATCCGCCGTGGGCGCCGAGGCCATCGGCAGCGCCTCGTTGGTCGACGCCGTCCGCGCGGGCAATCGCCAGGCCGCGCTCGCTTTGATCGATCAACATGCCGACGTGAACGCGCCTTCCCCCGATGGCGCGACCGCGCTGCTCTGGGCCGCGCACAATAACGACGCCGACATGGTCGCTCGGCTCCTCCGCGCCGGCGCCAATGCCAAGGCCAAAAACGAGTTCGGCTCTACGCCGATGTCCGAAGCGGCGTTCCTCGGCAGCACCGCGATCATCGAAGCGTTGCTCAGAGCCGGGGCCGACCCCGACTCCCCCGGCCCCGACGGGCAGACCGCGCTGATGCTAGTGGTGCGGACCGGCAACCTCGCAGCCGTGAAGCTCCTGATCGAGCACGGTGCGCACGTGAACGCCAAGGAGCAACAGAAGGAACAGACGGCGCTGATGTGGGCGGCCGCGCAAAGCCAGGCCGCGATCGTAAGGGAATTGGTGGCTCACGGCGCTGATGTCAACGCGCGGTCGCACGTGGAGGAATGGCTGGCGCAGGTTAGCCCGGAGCCGCGCGCGCAGCACCTCTCTTACGGCGGCTTGACGCCGCTGCTGTTTGCCGCGCGCGAGGGCTGCCTGGGATGCGTCCAAAGCCTGGTGGAAGGCGGCGCGAAGTTGGACATGCCCGACCCGGAGGGAGTCACGCCGCTGATCCTGGCCATCGGCAACGCGCACTTCGATACCGCCGCATATTTGATCGCCAAGGGTGCGAACCCGGACAAGTGGGATTGGTGGGGGCGCAGCCCAGTTTACATGGCGGTGGATTTGAACACCATCCCGCACGGAGGCCGAGCGGATCAGCCGCCTCTTGACGAGACCACCCCCTTGCAGATTCTCGAGCAGCTTCTCAACGCGGGAGCGAATCCGAATCTGCAGTTGAAATTGTTGCCGCCGTTCCGGGCGGTGGGCGCAGACCGCGGTGTGGACCAGATGATTACCATCGGCGCGACGCCGTTGCTGCGCGCGGCCAAGGCGATGGATGCCCCCGCGATTAAATTGCTGTTGGCGCACGGCGCGCTGCCGAATCTTCCCAACCTGCGGGGCACCACGCCGACTATGGCAGCCGCCGGCCTGGGTTCGGTGGACGCCGATACTCGCGGGTATTTCACCACGCCGGATGTGCAGCAGCGGTCCATCGCTTCCCTGGAGCTGCTCTTGGCCGCCGGCGGCGAGATCAACGCCGCTGACAACCGCGGCCAGACGCCCCTTCACGGTGCGGCTTTCTGGGGCTGGAACGAAGTCGTTCAATACCTGGTGGACCACCATGCCAACCTGGCCGCGAAAGACTTGAAGGGTCTGACTCCGGTCGATTCCGCCATGGGGCGCGCGGGCGGCAACAGCCGAGGTGGGCAGCGCATCGACGTTCACGAAGACACCGCGGTTCTGCTCAAGAAACTGATGGCTGCCGCATCGCAGTAGGCTGCGGGCGTCTGATGGCTCATACGCGCCGAACATTCTTCAGCACCGCCGGCTTGGCTGCGGCCGGGCTAATGGCCGGACAGCGCCGTGTCCAAGCGCAGAACGGAGGGGCTGTGGCCCGTTCGATCCAAACGCCTGTACTGACCATTGTGTACGAAGAGAGCGGCGACCAACGAGGCTTCCCGATCATCCTTCTCCACGGATTTCCCGACGACGTTCACGCCTACGACGATGTGGCGCCGCCGCTCGCCAAGGCTGGACACCGCGTGCTGGTACCGTATCTGCGCGGCTATGGGCCGACACTGTTCCGCGACCCGGCTGCTCCACGCATGGCCGAGCAGGCGGCTATCGGCCAGGATGTGATCGACTTCGCGGACGCGCTGGGCCTCGAGCGCTTCGCCGTGGCGGGCTATGACTGGGGTGGACGTGCGGCGTCGATTGCCGCGGCGCTGCACCCGGATCGCGTGCGCGCGTTCGTTTCCATCGGCGGCTACAGCATACAAAACGTTTTTGCCGCGCCTCAGCCAGGGCCACCCGAAGCGGAGCGGGCGGTCTGGTATCAGTGGTATTTCAATACCGAGCGTGGCCGCGCCGGGTTGAAGGCCAATCGGCGCGCCCTCTGCCGTCTGTTATGGCAGGAATGGTCGCCCACCTGGCATTTCACTGACGAAACCTACAACCGCACTGCGCCTTCGTTCGATAATCCGGATTTCGTCGACGTGGTCATTCACTCCTACCGGCACCGGCACGGCAATGCACCCGGTGAGGCGCGCTTTGAGGCGGTGGAGAAACAACTGGCGGAGCGCCCGAAGATCCAGGTTCCGACGATCACGCTGCATGGCGCGGATGATGGGATCGTGCGTCCGCCGGCGGAATCGCCTGCTGAACGAGCGTTGTTCCCGGCCCTGAAAGCGCGGCGCGTGATCGCGGGCGCCGGCCACTTCCTGCCGCACGAGAAACCGGAGGCGGTGTCGGCGGCGATGCTGGAACTTCTGGCCGCGACGCGCTAACACCGCAAAAGCCACTTGCGCAGATCCGCGAGTTGGGCATTTCCGTCAACTTGCCTTATACGGCCAATGTCTGCCCGCTATCCGTCTGGTTTGAGTTTGCGGGTTTCCACGATGATTTTGGCCAGCCGGTTCGCAAGTTGGTCGAGGCGATGCTTCGGAGCGCCGTCCGGCAGCGAACGCCGGAACATCTCGATGGCGTGTTGAGCGAAGAGCAGCGAATCGACGACACCGTCCAGGCCGCCGCGCGGCGAGAAACTCGGGGCTTTCGGTTGCGGAGCGAGATGCCGAGGTTGCGATCTGGCCAGATGAAACTCCCGTTGCAAATCGCTTCCCGCAACGTCAATGTAGCGCATCGTCATCTCGGGATTGACGTGCCCGAGTAGCTTCATGAGCGCAGGCAAGCCTACCCCTGCGCGTACCATCTCACTGGCATATGTGTGCCTAAGCTGGTGCGGAACGATGCGGGTGGGGATACCGACCACAGCGGCGACATCGGAAAGGTAAGGGCGCAGTTGCTTTTCGAGTGTGTGCTTATCGCGAGGGCGGGCCAGAAGCCTACCGTCGAACGGGAGGGGATCGAAAGAACGGAAGAAGCGTAAGCGATGAACGAGCTGACAAACAAACGAGTCTATCGGGACCATCCGCTCGGTCTTTAGCTTGCCGAGGGGAACGTGAATTGCCCACCGATCCGGGCCGACGTTGTGGAGACAATCATAGGCAAGATCGGCACATTCCCCGATGCGCATCCCGGTGTGGCGCAGCAGTAAGAAGACGTTGGAGGGCAGATCGTTGCGGCGGAGCAGTTCCTGCTGAATCAACTGGTCCTGCTGGACCGTCAGGGCGCGTGGCAGCCGTTGAGGAGCACGCGGGATGTCCTCGCGACGGATCAGATGGGCAAGGTCGGGGATCTGCGCGCTCCAGGCAAGCTCTTCCAGCATGCAGCGCATGAGCAGCAGGCGAGCGATGTAGACCGCGGGAGCCAAGTTCTGAGAGCGCAGATCGACAAACCAACCGAGAATGTGGGGATCGCGGCGCAGTCGATCAAGCGACCGAATGGCGGGATGGTCCTCGCCAAGATAGATCAGAAAGCAGCGAGCAACGGCACGATACTGCCGGGCGGAGGCCGGAGAGAGGGCGGCAGTTAGGGAGTCAATCGCTCGCTGGAACTGCTGCACTAGCGGATGTTCCAGCGGAGCGTAGCGGCAGAGTTTCACAACGCTCTGCCGGGTACGGGTCTAATGTGCTGGGCTACCGCCTTCGCATACTGCTGATAGACCTCAAGAGGGGTGACTTCGACATAGACCATTGTCGTTTGAATCTGTGCGTGGCCCATCAACTGCATCAGGGCCGGCAGGCTGACGCCTGCACGCACCATATCTGAGGCAAATGTGTGGCGAAACCGGTGTGGGTTGGCCTTCTTGACGCCGGTAGTCCGGCGATGGTATCGAAACAACGAGCGTAATCCCGCCGGAGTCATACGGGCGCCGCGAGCGGTGCCTTTGAGGGAGACAAACAGAGCGTCCGTCGAAGTCTGGGGGCGTTCGAGCCGCAGGTAGTGGTCAAGCAGTTGCGTCGCTTCCGGGGCCAGCGGCAGGACTCGGGTCTTGTTGCCTTTGCCGCGCACCCGTATCTGCGCTTCCGACAACTGCAAATCCTCCCGCCCCAGATCCAGGACCTCTTGCGATCGAAGCCCCTGCAGCAACATCAGTCCCACGATGGCCAGGTCCCGTGAGTTCCGAAAGCTGGACCAGAAGCGTGCCACTTCGTCCACGGACAAAGGCACGATGGTTCGTTTGGCAGTCTTGACGCGCAATCGGCTTACGGCGGGCCGCGGCCTGCCGATGCCCATGGGCGCTCGCTGCCAGTACGTCGACTGGAGTGCCGGAGCGATCTGACCAGGGGCGCCAGGAAAGGCGATGCGCAAGGCGCGATCGACGATGGCAACACGTTGGTTGATCGTGGCGCCCGTCAACTCGCGTTCCTGGCTGGACTGGAAGCGCACATAGTCGAGCAACGTCGATTCGGTGAGGGCATTTTTGGTGACAGCATCGGTGTGGTGAACACTCTCCCACCAGCGGAGAAAGTGTAATAACTCGTGCGCATAGGTCCGTAGAGTTGCGTCGGCCAGACGGCGAAGAGTTTCGTAATCGAGGTATTTATTGATCCATTCGATCTCACGGCCGGTCGACTGATCGATAATGCGGTACGGGCAGCGCACATGGTTGTTGGAGGGCTTGGAAACTACGCGGAAGGTCATCACTGTGCCTCTTCCAGCAGGGACTGGAACTGACGCGCATCGCCGCCCTGGACAAAGAAGCTGTTCGGATCAAGGCCGTCGGGCAGCGCCACGGTGCGCACATTCACGCCATATTCGGCGAGCCGAGAGACAAGCGATTGAGCCGCCTGCTGACCACTGCCGTTGGTGTCGGCATCAAAGGCCAGGTAGACGGTTCGCGGACCGGCGCAGAGCTGGCGGAACTGGCGCGCATTGAGATTGGTTCCCATCGAGCAGGTGACGTTGAGGAAACCGGCCTGCCACAAGGCGGCGTAGTCGAACAGCCCTTCGACCAGAATCGCCTCTGGATATAGCCGGGCCTGGTCCCATGAGTACAGACCACCCTTGACGCCGGGCAGGAAACGATGAGGTGGCGCCGCAGCAGATAGACTACGGCCATAGAGGTTCGCTTCCAGCGGAAACACTACGCGATGCCTGTAGGTATCGTGCCCAGAGGTCGTCACCAAACCGGCTTGTCGGAGAGTCTGGACCGGGTAGCCCAACTGTGTCAGCCAACCTCGCAAGCAACCACCAGGCGCATAACCGATTCTCATGTGCTCGATCACTTCCGGCGAGCAGATTCCGCGTTGGCATAAATAGGCAACCGCCTCACCGTGACGGTGCAACTGCATGCGATAGAAGCCGGCGGCTTCATGCAATAACGGCGGCAAACCGCGCCATTGGTGAAGTAACGCCACCGCTTCGGGAAACTTCACTTGATGGTAGAGTTCGACGAAGCGAATGATGTCGCCGCCGCGGCGGCAGCCATAGCAGTGGAACAAGTTCTTGCTAGGGTCAACGAGAAAGCTGGGCTTATGGTCGGCGTGCAGCGGACATAGTCCCAGGAGACGGCCGAACCCGATGGGCCGGGCCTGTTGCCAATCGTGTGCTTGCAGGTACTCGAGCAACGGAACCTGCTGTTTCAGTTCATCGAGCGCTCTTCGAGTCACGGACTGCTTGCCTCGATCCGCAGAATACGGCAGGCCGCGGCAAGATCCCAGGCAAGGATGGTGGGTGCCCGCAAAAGGTGCAAGCCGGCGAGTCCGGCCTTAGCCCAGCAGCAGAGGCTGAGCAGTCGACGGCATGCCCACCGGCGCAAGGTAGAGGGATCCGGCAAACGGGCGGGATCTTTGCAGTGCGACGCGGCCTGCTCAACGGATTCTCCGGAGGCGATCCGCTCACACGCCTCCTGTCGACATCGCAGAGTGTATTGCCCCGACGGTGCGAGCCAGTCGGGCAAGATCGTGAAGGTTTTCTTGCATGGCTGACACACTCCACGTCGCACCCAGATCGATTCACGCTGATCGTCGTGGCTCTGGCGGAGGCGCCGTCCATGACCGATGATGGTGTGCTTCCGGCAGACGGGACATTGCCGCGGCAGGAGGGCCAACGGGATCACCCCGGGTCGATATTGTCTTTCGACTCTGGCAGTGCGATAAAGAGAATCACGGCTGGCGTGAAGGCCGCCGCTGACCGTCGCTGCCAAGTTTCGATCTGGGGGCTGGCCTTCACCCTCCCGGTGGCAACAGTTTCGAACGAAAAAAGAATACTGCCTTTCGGTCCGTCGCTGCAGGCCGTCAGCCTAACGGGCCGTCATCCAGTGATCGGGGAGAAGTCCAGTGTCTGTCGAACAAACTGATGTGGTGGACATCCTGAGCATCGATCGTGAGACCGGCCATGTCGTCCTCACGATTAGCGACCACCTGGACTGGTCCGACAGTGTGGAGCACCAGACAATCCTTCAGAAGAAGCTCAACAGGTACTTGGCCTTCGTTGAAAGCGGAGAAATCCTCGAACAATACCCGGACGCGAAGGACAGGCCGGCCGCATTCAGAGTAGTTTTTCAAGTTCCTCCTGACGAGTCAGGACGGGCCTTCATCGCGAAGGCACGAGCAGTGATTGAATCTGCCGGCTTCACGCTCCGGGACGAGGTATTCACCGGCGGCCACTTCAACTGAGCCGGCACAGGACGCCTCTGGACATTGGCCGGTTATAAACGCCATCCTCCAAATGACCAGTCGAAACGCCCGGCCCTTGGTGGTGGGCCATCCGTGGGGTCGATGGCGTCGGGTCCTTAGGTTAACGATTATGGGGCATGGCCCCACCCCACTTAGAGGCCGCGCTTTAACTCATGAGCCGCCAGCGAATGGGGATCGAGCCGCAAGGCTTCTCTCCATTCGACGGCGGCTTCTGTATTGCGTGCCTCTTTTTCCAGGACCAGGCCGAGCTTCCAATGCGCCTCGGCCAGAGGCGGCTCGTTGCCTTCTGGCTCCTGTCCCAAGTAGGTTCGCAGGTAACGCTCCGCCCGAGGCAGATCTGTTCCGGAAGCCAGAAGGCGATCGGCCGCGCGATAATAAGGCACGAAATCGTCGGGCACCTCTTTAGCCCCGGCGGCTAGAATTGAATCCAACTCGCCCCACTTCTCGCGGTCGGCATAGATTTCGGCGAGCACAGCATAGGCTCCCACGCGGCTACCATCGAGTTTCAAAGCTTCCCGCGCCTGCCGTTCGGCGTTTTCCGGGCTTAGAGCCATTGACGAAAGATAGAATTGCGCGAGAGCGATGCGCGCGCGATAACTGGTGGGCTGCGCTTCCACGGCTTTCCGAAGAGACTCCTCGGTTTTGCCGGTTTGCTTGTGATACGCTGCCAGGCGCGCCTGCGCCAGAAAACCCTCCACCGGGTCGATGGCGGCGAGGCGCTGGGCGGCCGCGGCGGCTTTGCCCTCATCCCCGCCGATGATTCCAGGTGCCAGCAGGTAATACTCCATCAGGTCCCGCCACGCCTGAGTGTCGCGCGGGTCGAGAGCGAGCGCCGTATCGATCTCCCTGCGGAAGCGCCGCGCCAGCAGCGCCTGCTGGAACACGTTGGCGTGCTGCGCGGTTACGCCGAGCACTTCCGCCAACTGCCGGTGGTACTTGGCCGTGCGGCCATCCAGTGCGACGGCTTTCTCCGCCGCGGGCAGTGGCGTTTCGCGGTTGCCGAACGCGTTGCGGACTTGCGAGAAGAGGAAATTCGCCAGCGCGTCGTTGGGCGCTTCACGGATGCGCGTCTCCACCATCGCGCGCGCCTTCTTCCAGTGGCCGTCGACAATCAGCTTTTCAGGTGCGCCCTGGGCGGAAGCGCCGATCGCCTCGCCGAGTAGCCATAGTGCTCCGATCGCACGTCCGGCTCTGGTCAATGCTGCTCCGCGGTGGCGGCGAATGCCTGAGCCTCGGCCTTGCCCAGGTACCGTTCCATGAGCGACACGGGCGCGACGCGCAGATCGACCATGATCAGAGCATCCAGCACATGGGAAAAGCCGCGGTCCACGTTGAACCCCAGTACGCGTCCTCCGGCCTTCAAGTATTGTTTCAGCAGGATCGGGAGGCCTTTCCCGTCGCGCTCCAGACTCGCAACGAGGTTGGAGAGCTCGTCGATGTTATCGGGCACGCTCGAAAGGACGCCAGTGCGGCGCAGAAGTCGCCCGTCGGGTTGATAGGGTGTGCGTGGCGTGACGAATCTGGCCGCGTGCCCGGCCCGCCGGGCCTCGAGAAATTTGACGATCAGGTGACGCGAAACGGGGTGATAAGCGTTGCTGATGCTCACGCCGCCGAAGAGTCTGGGGCATTCGGGCCGGCTCGCCGCATATCGCGCGATGGCTCGCCATAACAGAAACAACGGCGCATACTGCTTCTGGCATTCGGGCCGTATGAACGAGCGGCCGAGCTCGATGGCGGGGCCGATCTCCTCGAAAAGCTCCGGCCCGTAGCGGAACAGAGTGCTGGTGTAGAGGCCGCCGACTCCGTACCGCGGCAGGATGTCGGGCGTAGGACCCAGACGGTATGCGCCCACCACGCGCTTGCCGCTTTGATCCCACAGCACCAGGTGCTGGTAATACCGGTCGAACCGGTCGAGATCGAGAGAGCGCCCGGTTCCCTCTCCGGCCCCTCGAAAGGCGACTTCGCGCAGACGGCCGATCTCGCGCACGACCTGCGGCAGTTCACTGCGGTTTCCCAGGTAAACGGCGAGCTCGCCCGATTCGCAGAGTTTGCGTTCGGGCGCGAGCTGGCCGATCTCCGCCGCGAGCGCGTCCGACCAGGGCGCAGCGGGGACTGGCGCACACTTCTTCGCGGTCCGAAACTGCGGCAGGATGCTCGCGACGCCGGCTCCGGCGCGCTCTGGCGTATCGAGCAGGTAGGTCCGGCAGCGCAGATATTCGATCGCTTCGTGGCCACTGGAGAGCGATTCGAGAGTTGCGCTGGAGACCGGCCGTCCGATGCGGATCGCGACGCGCTGCCCACGCTTGTTCAGCAACTCACGTGGCAGGCTCACCGTGCGCAGAGCTGGGTGGAGAGTTCCCGCCAGTTGGAACGCCACGCTATTGGAGCCTTTGAAGAAGATGGGAAGCGCGGACGCGCCGGCGAGTTTCGCGATGCGCCCAATGACCGGATTCCAAGGCGGGTCGGCGGGCGTTTCGCTGCCCCACTCGGGATGAGCCACTTCTCCCGCGGGGAAAGCCACCAACATGCCGCCGCGACGGAGCCAAGCCAGGCATTCGCGCAAGGCCCGCGCGTTCTCGGGCACCGCGTCCTTGTGTCCAAACGGGTCGATGAAAATGCACCGCTCGCGCAGTTCCGGCAGACCCTCCAGAAAGGAGTTCGCCAGAATCCGGACGTCCGGCCTGACTTGTGGCAGCAGCACGTCGAGCAGCGCGCCATCCAGCAGGCCAAACGGGTGGTTCGCCACTGCCAGCACCGGGCCCGACCGCGGTATGTATTCGATTTCCGCGGGATCCAGATGATAACCAATGGCCAGCAGCGCCAACAGTCTCTCCACGGCGCGGGGCTGTCCTTCGCGCCGGGCGGCTTGATAGAGTTGCCACAATTCGTCGAAGGCGAAGAGCTTCTGGAACGCCGCATCCATGGGGCTCAAAATCGCCCGCAGGGGGTTCGCAAAGAAATGCGAGACCGACAGCGATTGCCGGGTTATGTCCGTTTGCATTCGGGCAGCTCCGCAAGTTGGGCTGACACCTCTACAATTGCGGCAGCAAGGTTTCAGCGCGATTAACAGGAGATGAAGTTTCGAATGAGCTGCAAGAAATCGGCGGCTTGCGGATCGGCCACCGAAAGTGTTGAAGTATGAAGAGCCATCCCGGAGGACCTGTTCGCGAGCCGGGTGGATCTTCAGACCTATGAAACAGCGCCTTATCATTTTTACCTTCTCCCTCGGCTTATTGGGAACCTCCCTATGGGCTCATCATTCCTTGACCGCGGAATACGACCAGAAGAAACACGTGGCGTTGAGCGGGACTGTTACCAAGCTCGACTGGCGCAATCCGCACGCCTGGGTTTACCTGGACGTGAAGAATGCCAGCGGCGTGGTCGAGAAATGGCAATGCGAGCTGGGCTCGCCCAACGCCATGACCCGTGCCGGCTTTAGCGCGGATTCTGTTAAAGAGGGTGATGAGATCACTCTGGACGGCATCTTGGCGAAGGATGATTCCAAGACATGCAGCACGCGCGTGCTGAAATCCAAGGACGGCCGCACGCTGCTCAGCCAGCAGGAAGCTCGTTAGGAGATTGGACGTGAGCTACCGCCTGCTGTTCGCCTCCGCTCTAGCCGTGGCCTTTGCCGGTTTGGTGGCAGCCCAGCCTCCAGCCGCCCCTCCCGCACCGGCGAGTGGACGCACCGGATATAAACCGCCGGAAGGCCCTGCGCCCAAGACCCCCTGGGGAAAACCCGACTTGAACGGCGTCTGGCAGAGACCCTACGTTCCCGACATCGAGCGCGGCGTTGGCCCGCTACCTTTTACGGAATGGGGTAAAGCACAGTGGGCCGCATACAAACCGGAAGAAGGCGATTATACGGGTTCCTGTTTGCCCTTCGGCCACGTGCGGTCGATGAATTCTCCCGACCCTATCCAGATTATGCAAACGCCGACGCACCTGGCGTTCTTGTACGAGCAGAACTCGTGGTTTAAAGTGCTGCCCATCGACGGACGTCAGCCTTCGAAGAAGGTTCCGACGTGGTTCGGCGATTCAGTGGGGCACTGGGACGGCGACACCCTGGTGGTGGAGACCACCAATTTCAATGGCCTCACCAGGCTCGACACGGTGGGGCACCCGCATAGCGATCAACTCCACGTTACCGAGCGCTTCACGCGCACGGATGCGGGCCACATGGCATACCAGATCACCATCGACGATCCGAAGACGTACACCAAACCCTTGACCAGCAACCGCACGTTCACGCTGCGCACGGATTGGGAGATTCTGGAATACTCCTGCGAAGAAAACAATAAGGGCCTAATCGAAGGCCGCATTAAGACCCCGAAATACGAGAACTCCGCCAAGCAGTAGCGCGGCGGGACTACGAAGACTGGCGCGCGAAGAGCACGC
>Ga0335078_10005702_pt1 | contig 18406 bp, 19 predicted proteins | sample Lox_Sample_32_FD_206711 | JGI IMG/M metagenome (GOLD analysis project Ga0335078, IMG submission 206711) | Soil microbial communities from Loxahatchee National Wildlife Refuge, Florida, United States - Lox_Sample_3.2 | ecosystem: Environmental > Terrestrial > Soil > Wetlands | place: USA... | reverse complement strand
CGGGAACTGGCACGGCGGGAACTGGCACGGCCACGGGCACTGGCACGGCGGGAACTGGCACGGCGGGAACTGGCACGGCCACGGGCACTGGCACGGCGGCCACGGCAACGGTGGCAACGGTGGCAACGGTGGCAACGGTGGCAACGGGCACGGCAACGGCAACGGCGGCCATGCATCGGGACCGGCGCCAGCGCGCCACATGCCATCCGGCGCCGCCGCCACCGGTGACGGCACCACGTCGAACGGCTCCGGCTCGCTTGCCGCGGGCGGCATCGCCGTCGCCGGTCTCGGCGGCCTGGCGGGCATCTTCGCGGTGCGTCGACGGCGCGCAGCGGCCAGCGACTGATGAAGTGCGGCAGGGGCGGCGGTTTCCGGCTGGAGGCCGCCGCTCTCGCCCTGCTCGCGGCCGGCGGAACGATGGCCCTGACCGGCTGGTACTCGCGCTATGAACCCCCGCCTCTCCCGCCCGCGTCCGCGGCACGCGCTGCGCCGGGCCGCTCCGGCCTGGCGGATGCAACGGGCGCAGGGGCGTTCCCGCCACCGGCGCTGCGCTTCTCACGCCCGGTTCACGTAGACATCCCGGCGATCGGTGTGCACGCCAGGGTCATCGCGCTTGGCCAGAACGGCGACGGCTCGGTGCAGGTGCCGCCGCTGTCCAGGCCGTTCCTCACCGGCTGGTTCGACCGGGGACCCGCACCTGGCCAGCGCGGCGCGGCGGTGCTGGTCGGTCACGTGGACTCGGCTCTTGTCGGGCCCGCCGTCTTCTACCGGCTTGGCGACCTGCGGCCGGGTGAATCCGTCAGCATCCTGCTGGCCGACCACCGCGTCGCGGTGTTCCGTATCTACTCGGTGGCGACGTATCCGAAGGACGCCTTCCCGTCTCGCCGCGTCTACGGGAACACGGCCCAGCCCGAACTGCGGCTGATCACTTGCGGCGGCCCATTCGACGAAAGCACGGAAAGCTATCTGGACAACACGGTGGTGTTCGCCCGTCTTGCCGCCGTGGGCGGAGCTGAGCCCGGCCCGCCGATGCCCCTGTCAGTCCGGCAGCCACGGCACGACAGCGATCTCGATGCCCCGCCGGAACCTGCCCGCCAGAGTCGTCATGATCGCTGATGCCGCGCGGCGGGCCGCCGCCTCCGGCTGGGCCGGCCTGAGCCCCCGGGCCGCTCCGCCCGGCCGCGCGGCGAGCACAAGCCGGACGATGAGGTCGGCTCCGCCGGTTTCCGTGGTTCCGCTCACCAGCACCGCCGCCGCGATATCGGGATCTTCCGCGACGACGGCATCCACCGCGGCGCGAACATCCGGGTCATCGGCTGGCCACGGCGCGGGCCGGCCCGCGGCGAGCGCGGCAAGCCGCGCGCCCTCCACGACCAGCGGCACCGGTCCCGCGACATCCACGACGACGGCGTCGGCGCCCTCATCCGCCGCGCACTGGCACACCTGATCCGCTCCCGCGGGTAGCGGCCGCGCGTCCGGCCGCCACCTGCCGAGCGCGTCCAGGCTGGTAAACGCGATCATCGCCCGGCGGCCATCGCGCCCCGCGAGCACTGGAACTGTCATCTCGCTCGTCTTTTCGCGGCGGAGCACGCGGCCATCCGGTGACCTCGCGTCCCCGATCTCGGTGACGGCCGCAACGACCGGCACCAGCAGCCGGGCCCGCGCGAGCGCGGTCAGCACGGCGTGCTCACTTTCCCGCCCGGCCGCGTAGGCCGCCAGCGCCGCCGCGAGCAGCGGTTCCGCCGCGCCGTCGTCGTCGCGGAACCGCTGATCCGGTGTGGTCAGGCCAGGCACGCCTCTGAGATTACGGCAGCCGGCCGAGGCGTCCGGCCAGGCCCGCTGGGCTCGTCGGATCCGCGCGGGTGGCAGCGCCAACGGCCTTGCCCGGGCATGTTTCTCGCGGCACGGCGAACGGCGGTCAGGACAGGCTACGGCACACGGGCCGGGCATCCCGGAAGCGGTTGTGACGATATTTCTGTTATGGGATCATTCTTGACTGCACTGCAGTCCTGACTCGAGGGAGAGGCGTGTCTCAGGGTGCGGATCCGGTCCCGCCGGTCGAACGGGGAATACCGATGCAGAAGGTGATCCCGCCTCGGTTGGTGGGGCCATATCTCAGCGGGCAGCGTACGGTTGTCGCCGGTTTCGTCTACCGGGCGCTCGACAGCGCGCTGCAGCATCCGGCCGACCTCTACGAGGCACTGCAACTGGGATACGAGGGTTCAGAGTTCCGCAGGGACATGCCAGAGGTGTACGTGCTGCGATGGCTCGCGAGGGACATCGACACGTATCTGGTGCCCAACACCCAGATGGGTGCAGACAGGCAAGGCAAACCACGATTCAGTCGATCGGGCTTCACATCCTCCGGTCGGCGGGTCGTCGCCGAGCTCTGCACAAGTCCGACCTGCGTACCGGTCGGGGCGGAGATTTACCGGATCACCCCCGCGGGTGAAGAGTTCATCGCACAGTACGACGGACGGGCCTGGCTGAGGCCTCCAGGGGAGGGCTGAGCTGTGCGCTACCGGCTCATGGCGACCTACCGGGGAGTCTCCTACGAAGCAGGGATGGGCCCAACGGATGCCGACGTGGTCCTGTTCGCCTCGAACCCGCCGCCAGAAGAGCCCGGCTTCGAGCCGGCGGCTGGTGGGTATTGGCGCAAGCGGATCAGCCGCGAGAAACTCGACGCGATCTGGGAAGCGCGGCCCATCGGCCGGTACAGATCCGAACCCTGTCTGGTACTCGAGGAAATCGGGCACCGGCTGCACATCACCTACCTCGGGCACGACGGCTACCGCGCGAAGCGACTTGGCTACTGGCAGGTCGACCGGGGTGTGTACGAGGTAATCGTGCCGCGCGGTGAGGTGACCGAACTCAGCGAGGCGCGGGTGGACTACCCGGTGCACCTGAACCCGGGCGCGGTGGTCCCGGATGCCGTGCTCCCGGACGCGGTGGTCCCGGACGCGGTGCTCCCGGATGCGGTGCTCCCGGATGCCCTGCTCCCGGACGCGGTACTCCCGGATGTCCTGCCGGATCACGAGGCGACAACCAGCCGTGAGACCCTGGCCGCAGCTGAGGCGGCGCCAGCACCTGAACGCGGGTCCTGGCACGCTTTCGAAACGCCAGACCATGCGGCGGGCCACGGCAGGGGCTACGGTCATGCGGAGTGGAGCCGCAACGGCGGCGGGAACGGAGCGTCGGCTCGGGGCGGCGGGAACGGAGCGTCGGCTCGGGGCGGCGGGAACGGAGCGTCGGCTCGGGGCGGCACGAGTGCGCACGGCGTGGGCGACACCGTCGGCGCACGCACGTGGGAAGGCCCGCCGCCTCCCGAAACAGCGCAACGCCGGGCTTGGGAGCGGCCGAACCAGCCAGCCAAGAAGGAGCGCGCTGACCATCGCGGTGGAGGCGCGCCTGGCGAGCCAGCACAGGATGACACGGACGAGGGCAGAACCGGGGAAAGCGAGCAGGCGATACCCGCGGCGACTGACCAGGAGCCCGGCTCGGGCGGGTGGCCCGGCGCCAGCGCACACAGGTCAGGTTCACGGTCTGCCGACGCCCTGGGTGGCCCAACGTCGCGAGATGAGTTTTCGGGCACCGGCTGGACGGACGCACCGGATGGCCGGGTCGCGCCCGCGCTGCCCAAGCGCCGGCGGACTCACTATCGGCCGGAGCGGCCGCGAATGCCTGACGCGCCTGGGCCGATACAACAGCGCGACTCCGTGCCGCCGTCGCAGCGGCGTGCGGTGACCACGTCCGCACTGCCCACATCACCGGCCGCACCCCCACCGTCGGCACCGCCGCCCCTGGTCGCACCCGCCTCCGGGCTCGCGGCAGCGCCGCCGGCACCCGCATCACCCCGCACCACCCCACCCGACGGACAACCAGCGACGCCACCGCCCACCCCACCGGCACCGGCATCACAGCGCACCACCCCGCCCGCCGGACAACCGGCGACGCCACCGCCCACCCCACCGCCCACGCCACCGGCATCACACCGGAGCACCCCGCCAGGCGGACTGCGAGAGATTGCGCGATCCGTGCCGCCCTCAGGATTGCTGGGGCGGCCGCCGACGGTCACGCCACCTGCGCCGCACAGATCGGCGCTGCCCCTATCCGCGCCAACAACATCCGGCCTCCCCTCATCCGGCCTCCCTTCATCCGGGGTCGCCCAATATTCGCCCGCTACCGCCCGCAGAAGCCCGTCCGGAGCAGACGTGGCCGGCTGGCCGGCTGGCCGGCGCCGCAGGATCCGGGTGGAGGCCCGCTGCGTCTTCAAGGATCTCGTTGACATGGCCGCGATACCACCGGGGTCCTACGCCGTGGACGAGGAGATAGACGGCGCGCTATGCGTGATCAAGACCGATGACGGATATGAGGTCTTCAGCGCGACCGACGGCGCCAAACACGAGGTACGGTTCTTCGACGACGAGGAAGCCGCGTATTTCTATCTGTTCGGCGTGCTGGCCGCCGAGGCGATCCGTAGCGGCCGGCTAGTCCCACAGGCCCATTGATCTGATGCCGTGATCTCGCCTCTCGGACCGGCGGCCGCTCGCCCAAATCGCGCTAGCCATTACCCGGTCATCATTAGGTCGTGCGGCCGTCTGCGGTGTCCATCTGGTCGAGCCACGCCCGCACGTCGGCGTCATGCTGGCCGAGCATCGGCGGCGGCGCGTGATCCCGGTAGTCACCGCGAGCGGCGTCGGCAGTTCCGGAACCCCCGGAATCCGCCGCGCCGTGCTCGAACCGCAGCGCGGGACCAGGAAGCTCGATGCTGCCAAGCACCGGATGCTGCACTGTGATCACCAAACCCTGCGTGCGGGTCTGTTCCCACTGATAGACCTCGTCGATGGTACGGATCGAGCCCGCGGGCACGCCTGCCGAAGCGAGCAACCCGAGCCAGTGCCCGCGGTTCGCCCCGGCGAGCCGCTCCTCGATCTCGGCGGTCAGCTCCTCCCGGTGTGCGACCCGCACGTGGTTCACCTCGAACCGTTCGTCATCGGGGTCGAGCCCGGCGACGGGAGCGAATTGCCGCCACTGCTGCTCGTTGGCCACCCCGATCTGGATCAGGCCATCAGCGCACCGGAACGCACCGTAAGGCGCGATCGAAGGGTGATGGTTTCCGGTCATGTGCGGCACCTCGCCGGCCACGGTCCAGCGAGTGCCCTGGTACCCATGCGCTCCGACGACGGAAGCGAGCAATGACGTGCGGACCACGCTGCCCCGACCCGTCCGCTGGCACTCGAACAGGGCAGCGAGCACCCCCACCGCAGCGTTCACACCGGCCAGCACGTCCGCGACGGACAGGCCCACCTTGCTGGGGTGATCGCGGTCCGGCCCCGTCACGCTCATCAGGCCCGCCTCACCCTGGACAATCTGGTCGTAGCCCGGGCGCCCGCGCTCGGGACCATCGTGTCCGAACCCGCTGATCGAGCAGATCACCAGCCGGGGGTTGAGCTCGTGCAGCCGGGCGGGGGCGAATCCGAACCGGTCGAAGATCCCGGGCCTGAAGTTCTCTACCAGGACATCGGAGTGCCGGACGAGGCGGGTAAGCAGTTCCTTTCCGTCGGCCGACTTCAGGTCACAGGTGACCGACTCCTTGTTCCGGTTGCAGGACAGGAAGTACGTGCTCACCTGATCGTCAGGCGGCCCAGCGAACGGCGGGCCCCAGTGCCTGCACTCGTCACCCGTCCCTGGCTGTTCAACCTTGATCACCCGGGCTCCAAGATCACCAAGTAGCATCGTCATGTGCGGGCCCGCGACCGCGCGCGTGAGGTCGGCTACGACGATGCCCGTTAGCGGTCCGGTCACATGCACTCCCCTGATAATTTGCTTCGGGAAGCATATTGCCTGATGATCGCTCGGTGCCTTCCCGCAGCCGGTTGCCCTGCTCGTAATAGGGCAGGGCTGGGCGCGACTGGGCGCGAGTTTACGCGCTTGATGGATCTTGCCACATAGCTCCGGAGTTGGTTCTGTTCGTCCACATGACTTGCCCACAAGGGGTTAAGGTTCAAAAGCCGGCGGGGTTGACGGTCCCCCGCTCCCCAAGCAGCCCCGTCGGCACCTCGGCCTCGTTCGGCCCCACGGCCACGTGTAAGCAGCCAGGTGCAAAGCAGCCAGGCGATCAGTCGAGCAGCGCCAGCCAGGGGCACCAGCTAGGGCGTGTCGCCACCCACCAGCATGAAGCCCACCCCTCTCGCGCCACCCACCAGCATGTAGCCCACCCCTCTCGCGCCACCCACCAGCATGAAGCCCACCCCTCTCAGGAAATGATGTAAACATGAAGATGGTGGGCAAGCCGGCTGGCCAGCCGCCAGCCGGCGAACGGCGAGCAGAGCGGAAGGCCGGGGAGCGGCCAGCCGGCCGGCCGGCAGGAAACGCGATGCTGATGGCAGGCGCAGCGAGCCTCGGCGTGCGGAGCCTGATCGACGGCCCGCGCCGTCCGGCTAGCGTAATCGCGGCATTTCCCGCCGTCATCTACCTGGAGTTGCGTGATCCCGGTCCAGAGCCTCGGGTCCTTGCGCTTGTCACTCCCGCTGCGGTCCGATTGCCGAACGCCGTCGTCGTGACTGCGGGCCGGACCACTGACGCGGCGAGCCCGGATCAAGGCGCGAGGGCCACCCCAGGCAGGAATCAAGGCTCGCTGGCCGCCATCTGGGCGGGCGGTGGCGCCTCGGTCGGCGACGGAATCGTGCTGGCGGGCCGCATCCGCGTGCCGGTGCGACGCTGGTGGGACCCGTCCCCTGTGCTCGGCCCCCTTTCCCGCGGCCGGCTGGAGCACGGCTGCCTGCTGCTCGAGCAGGCGATCGCCGCCTCCGCGCGCCGACCCGGCCTGGACGGCCACCCAGGGCCGGCGGCCCTGGCCTCCCGCTGCGCCGCCGGGGACCTCGCGGGTGCGGTCGAAATAGCCGAGGGCCTGGTCGGCCTCGGGCCTGGGCTCACGCCGAGCGGCGACGACGTGCTCGCGGGCGTGCTGCTCTCGCTGCGACTGCTTGGCGGCGCAATCCGCGGCGGGACACGCGCAGTCTGGCTCGCTGACTGGCTCAGCAGCGCGGTCACCAGCGACGCTGCTGACCGGACGACGTCGGTGTCCGCGACCCTGCTGCATTGCGCCGCCAGAGGGCAGGCCGCGGCCGAGGTGGCAGCCGTGCTCCGCGCGTTCGCCGGTCAGGAGCCCGCCGGGCCCGCCGCCACGCGACTGCTCGCCGCTGGCCATACCTCGGGCGCCGACCTGGCCTGGGGACTCGCGGCCGGATGCCGCGCCGCGCTCGCGCTTTCTGCCGACTTAACTGGACCTGTGTAGGGCGGGCCGCTCCCTTCCGGGACACGGCCCCGTCAGCGTTCTCACCAAAAGCGCGCCGGCCGGGGGGCACCCGACGCCGGTGCCAGGCGTCCTATCGCCGCCGGCGTGCCTATGTGAGCAAGTCCTTTTGCACCTTGCCCATATCGTTGCGGGGCAGACTGCCGACGAAGCGGATCTCGCGTGGTCGCTTGTGTGCCGACAGGGTGCGGGCGACATGGTCGATGAGCTCGGCAGCTGTCGCGCCCGTGCCGACAACGTAGCCGACGATCCGCTGGCCCAGGTCCGGATCGGGTACACCGATGACGGCGGTTTCCACGACGGCGGGATGGTCAAGCAGGCTCGCTTCGATCTCGGCGGCACCGACCAGGTAGCCGCCTGTCTTGATGAGGTCGGAGGACTTGCGGCCGACGATCCGATGCAGGCCGTCGGCGCCAAGGGCAGCGACGTCGCCCGTTCGGAACCAGCCGTCCTGGGTCCAGCATTCAGCGCTCGCTGCTGACTGGTTCAGGTAGCCGTCGAACAACGTGTCACCACGGACCTGGAGGTCACCGAAGGTGTCCCCGTCGCCCGGCACCGCCAGGCCATGATCGTCCACGATCCGGCCGCGCACCCCGGCGATCGGTGTGCCCACCCAGCCCGGCCGGCGCGGCTGGTCGGCCCGGGCAGCGAGCGTGATCAGCGTCTCCGTCATCCCGTAGCGCTCGACGGGAATCTGGCCGGTCAAGGCGGCGATATCACGGGCCACTCCGGCCGGCAGCGGAGCGCTGCCTGAGACAAGCAGCCGGGCGCGACACAGCGCTCGCGCGTCTGCCGGGGACGCGGCAACGCGCGACCACACCGTCGGCACACCGAAGAACATGCTCCCGCCACGGCGTTCGGCTGCCGCCGCATATCGCTCGGGGCGCGCCCGTTCGGTGTGGATCAGCGTGCTCCCCAGGTGGAGTGGGCCGAGTACCCCGAGGACCAACCCATGCACATGGAACAACGGCAAGCCATGCACCACTACATCGCCGGGCGTCCAGGCCCACGCGTCCGCGAGACCGTCGAGGCACGCCCGAACCGCGCGCCGGGACAGCAGTACGCCCTTGGGAGCGCCGGTCGTTCCTGACGTGTACAAGATCAGTGCCGTGCTCTCGGCCGACGGTCCGGGAAAGCTGGCCTGCGAACGTGCCCTCAGGTCGACTGGGACGGTCTCAAGCTTGACCCCATCGACCGCACCGCCGAGCCAGATCCGGGCCCCGCAATCACGCAGCATGTGATCGCGCTCACGCGGCCCCGCATCCGGCGGCACCGGCACCGCAGGCACACCCGCCAGCAGACAGCCCAAGATCGCCACCACGGTGTGCAGGCTGGCAGTGGCTTGCACCGCCACCGCCGGGCCTCCGTGCACCCGCTCAGCAACCGCAGCGGCCGCACCGAGGAGGTCCTCCGCACCCAGCGTCGAATCACCGACGGTCACCGTGGTTCCCGCGCAGTCCATGTTGATCACGGCTCAGACGGCCTCCCCGGACGGTCAGCCCACCTAGCTACGGACGGCTCGGTTCGCGAACGCGCCGGCCGAGCACTCGATGAACGCGGCACACCGATCCGCCCTTTATATCGCGATATCGCGCCGTTGGGCCCGACGGCGATCAGCGCGGTACGCCGGATAGCGTGTCCCTACCCCAATTTCCCGTCAGCGCCAACCCACGGGCCAATGCCCAAGCGGAAAACTACCGCGATCACGACCGCAACCACATCAGGCCCCCGTGATGCACGTTCAGTATTCAATTCACTACTGTTCGCACGTGATCAATCAATCAACCAGCGGCCGGGCCCGGCCTTGCGGCCGCCCGGGGCGGACTGCCGATGTCCGTCCGCGAACTACTCACCGAACTCACCGGCATCGGCGAGACCGTCCTGCTCTACCAGGGCGGCCGCGGCCGGCCCACAGCCCACCGCATGCTCACCGAGACCAGCCCAGTCCAGGACGAGCTCACCGAGGTCTTTAATCTCGCCCGCTACGCCCCCAGACGCTGACATGGGTAATACGCGAAACCCGCCCCCAGCACCACAGCTGACCAGCGGAAACGGTTAACACGCCCAATGACCACCGGAATCTCAGGCTAGCGCGGCCCGCCAAGCGCCGCAGCGCCAAGGAGCGCGAGCGCCATGGCCTGCGGCTGCCTGCGGCGGGCGCGCCACACGGATTCTTAACGGCGGCGCGAGGGTCACAAATTGACCGGCAGCGTCGCGACGCGATGCGCGGACGATTAGATCCAGTCGACACGCGCGGGCACGCCACCCAGCCGACGGCTGGCGCCGCGCTGCTGCCAGCGCCCGGCCGAGGTCGCCGGCACAACGCCCGCAAGCGTCACGTGCGGGTGACATCTAGCACGTCCGAGTACTAGATGCCGCGTGCCCGCACCCATTCGATCGCGCTCGTCGGTGTGGCGCGAATACCGTCGCAGGTCAGCTCCCGTGCGTCTGGCCGCCGTGCGTCATCGTGGGTGGTGGCGCCGCGGGCTGGCCGACCTTCGCCCTCCAGCCCGCGGCAGCCGTCGTCAACTCATTAACGGAAGTCGCCGAAGCCCCCGCCGAAACCGCCGAAGAAGTGGCGGTGGAAGAAGTGGCGGTGGAAGAAGTGGCGGCCGCCGAAGAAGCCACCGCCAAAGTCGCCCCAGCCGTCGTCATAGCAGGGGTTCCAGCACTCGTCGCACCCCCACGCGGGTGCCTTGGCACTCTGCGGGACGGCGGTGTGGGTCGTGGCCGCACCGGCCACGCCGGGCACCATCGCGCTACCGAGGCCCAGCGCGACGAACGCGGCGCTGGCCGCCGCGGTGCGCTTGAACAGCATCTTGGACATTGGGGTTCGCGTACCTTTCTATGTGATTGGCTGAAGATCCTCGGAAGTCCCGCGGGGCCGACCTGCTCATGGCCGGGATCCCGGGTGACCGCTCGGCCGTCCGCCGTGCCGTATGGGAGCGGCGATTGACGCGGCCGGTCCAACGGCTCCGGCAGCAGGGCGCGTGGCTATGACGAAACCACCGCGGTGTCAGCCGTGCCGCCAGCCCGGCGCGTCGATTGGATCACTGTCAATTCCTCCCCTGTCGGCGCCCGAAGCTGCCGTGAACGGAACCTCAACCGTGGGTGCGCATCTCGTGACGCGCCGTACACAAGACTGCCCGACGGCGCTTCAATTCATGCGGTACAACCCGCAAAATGTTTACGTTCCGTATTCGAAAGACTACAGTTTGCGTTCAATGTCCGCCGCTTTTTTCCTTTGCCGTTACCGCTTTGGCGGTGGATCACGATCCATAACAGCGGCACTCGTGATCGAGAAAACGTTGTCGAGAAAACGTTGTCGAGAGGAATTGCCACAGGAAAACGTTGTCAAAGATTGGCGAGGCCACTTGTGTGATGTGGCTTGGCGGAGTGCCAGCGCAAGACCGCCCAGTAGGTCCGGGATGGGGCGCCGCAGCAGCCGGGGCCGGCGCGGCCAGACGGCACGCCCTAGTGCCTGTGACTACTGGCCCTGACCTGGCGAGACGTCGACCATATGGCCGACGTTACAGATCATCCTGAACCGCACCTGGACGCTGGGTGGGCTCGCGTCCGGGCGGGGTCCGGCTGGCATGCCCACGGACGCCTGCTCCGGCTGAGCGGGCGGCGGTCCGGCCCTTCCACGCACCACCGCGGCCGGCCCGGTGCAGCCGGGCGGAGTCGAGGGTCATCGCGGCGTAGATCAGCGCGATCAGCGGCAGAGCCGCCGCACGCATCTTCGAGAGCTGGTAGAGCCGCAGCACGGGCAGGTACGTCACGGTCATGATGAGCCAGCCGGCCAGCCCGGCGGCGGCGCACCACGACGCGGGTGAGCCGCCGACGGCCGCCACGGCGATCAGCCCGGACAACGCGGCGACGGGTGGGATCAGGTAGAGCCACAGCAGGCCGGCGATCGTGGCGGCGAGTAGGACCGGCGAGTAGCGCAGCTGGTAGTAGGCGCTGCGCGTAACCATCTGCCACAGTTTGGCAAGACGCGGGTACGGACGGCGGCTGACCACGGCGGTGCTGAATCCCAGCCAGCACCTGCCGCGCGGGGGCGACCGCTTGATCAGGTTCCCTAGCGCGACATCATCGATCAACGCGCCACTGATCCGCGCCATCCCGCCCGCGGCGGCGAGTGCCTGGCGGCGGACCAGCATGCAGCCGCCTGCCGCCGCGGCGGTCCGCGCGCCCGGCCGGTTCACCCGCCTGAACGGGTACAGCTGGGCGAAGAAGTAGACGAACGCGGGCACCAGGACGCGCTCCCATGCGGTCTGGGCATTCAGCAGTGCCATCTGCGAGACGAGATCGCGCCGGTCCGCCACGGCAGCAGCCACCAAAGCGGTCAGTGTCCCCTGCTTGTAGGCGATGTCGGCGTCGGTGAACAGCAGGTACTCACGGTTGCCCGCCGCCCGGATCCCCTGCTCCATGGCCCACACCTTGCCCGCCCAGCCGTCCGGAACGGGTTCTCCCGCGACGACGCGCAGCGACCGTCCGGCCCGGTTGGCGAGCGCGGCCGCCACGTCGGCGGTGCCGTCGCTGCTGCGATCGTCGACGACGACTACGTCGAACGCGCCGGGGTAGTCCTGCGCGAGCAGGGTCGGCAGGGTGAGCGGGAGGATCTCGGCCTCGTCGCGTGCCGGGACGACCGCGACGACAGCGGGCCAGCACACCGCGTGGTCGCGGCTGCCGCCATCGCGGTGCGGGAGTCGCTGATCCGTGCGCCAGTAACCGCCATGACCCACGAGCAGGTACACCCAGGCGACAGCGGCGGCGGCGGCCGTGGCTGCGAGAACAGGCACGAGCCCCGCTACGGCGCGGAGTGCCTTTCCTGCGGCGCGGCAGGCAGGCGGGCGAGGCCGCTCTCACCCTGCCCCGGTGCTGCGGCGAGGTTCTTCTTGACCAGGTCGAGGATCGTCACGCCCTGGGCGACGAGGCCGGCGGCCATCTCACCGAGGCCGTCGGCGCCGTTCAGCACGCTGAGGTTGGCGCCGGCCAGGCCGCCCGCCGCCTCCTTGACGATCTGGGGCAACTGGTCGATGAGCATCCGGTCGAGCGCGACGCGGTCGTAGGATGCGGCGGCCTCGGCCTGGACCTTCATCCGCTCCGCCTCGGCCCGGGCGATGACGCGCACCCGCTCCGCGTCCGCCTCGGCGGGCTTCACGACCTCGGCCACCAGTTGCTGCTGGCGCAGTTCGGCCTGGCGCTGTGCCAGTTCGGTCTGGGCTGCGATGACCGCGCGCTGTGCGTCCGCCAGTGCGAGCGGGCCCGCCTGCGCCGCCTCGGCCTGCGCCTTGTCCACCTCGGCCTTGTACTGTGCCTGCACGACGGCCGTCTTTCTCGCGTACTCGGCCTGCCTGCGCTGGGACTCCTGCTCGGCCTCGGCCGCCGCCTGGTTGGCCTGCGCCTGCGCGACTTTGGCCTGCCGCTGGATGGCGGCGACGTGGGGAGCGGCCATCGAGTCGATGTAGCCGGTCCCCATGTCGTCGATGGACTGGATCTGCAGCGAGTCGACGATCAGGCCGATCTTGGCCATCTCCGACTTGGATCCATCGAGCACCTCGGTCGCGAGCTTCTGCCGCTCGGTGACGATCTCCTCGACGGTCATCGAGCCGATGATCGAGCGCAGGTGGCCGGCAAAGATCCGTCCGGTCAGCACCGACATCTGATCCTGATCGGACAGGAACCGCTGTCCCGCGTTGACGATGCTCTCCTCGTCGTTGCCGACCTTGAACGCGATGACCGAACGGACATTGACCGAAATGCCCTGCCTGGTGACGCAGGTTTCCGCGACCTCGGCCTCACACATGGCCAGCGACAGGAAGCTGGCCCTGCGGAAGGCTGGGAATACAAACGCGCCGTGGCCCGTCACGACCCTAAATGGTGCGTCGCTGCCGACGTGTCTACCGCCGGCGATGAGCATCGCTTCATCGGGCGCGGGCACGCGGTAACCGAACATCGCTCATCTCCTATTTGACCTATCGCCAGTGTCATCCAGTGGGCTGGCCCACTCGATCACGTCGACGGCCCGTGCGCCGCGTGAGTCGATGACCAGCACGGTAACGCCCTGCTTGAGTGGCTTGTCCGACCATGCCAGGTACGCTTCCGATCCGCCGCGGATCTTGACAAGCACCTCCCCCGGGCCGGCGGACCCGCGGGTACCGATGATGAGGACGCCCACGCAGCCGATTGCCGCCTCATCCCGAGCCACTTTCTGTCACCCTTTCGCGCGACGCGATCTGCGGCCCAAGACTATCTACCGGGGCGCCCGATGTGACGGGCCGCGGTGCGCATTGCCCTCAATGCGGGCGGTCTAGCGGTGCGCCTCGTCTTCGATGCGGGTGACCTCGCCTGGATCGAGCGAGAAGCCGAATAGGTCGAAATTCGAGGCGATGTGCGCCCGGTCGGCGGATTTCGGTATGACGGCGATCCCGTGCTCGATATGCCAGCGGAGCACGACCTGAGCGGGTGTCACCGCGTGCTTGGCAGCGATCTCGGCAAGTACCGGATCGCCTAGCTCGGTGCCTTTGAGCGGGCTGTATCCCTCAACGGCCACGCCGCGCTCGCGGTGCGCGGCGAGCAGTCGGGGGTCATACCGGCGCGGGCTCCACGGGATCTGATTCACGGCGGGCGCCTGACCGGTGGCGTCGGTGAGTTCGTCGATCTGGCCGATGCTGTAGTTACTTACGCCCACGGCGCGCGCGAGGCCCTGCTCTTGTGCCGCCAGGAACTCGCGCCAGGTCTGCGGCCGCGCGCGGCGCTGCGGTGGCCAGTGCACCAGCCAAAGGTCGACGTAGCCGACGCCAAGCGCGCGAAGGCTCGAGGCGAGCGTCTCGCGTTCGCGGCCCGCGTTGCCCGCGGGCAGTTTCGTGGTGACGAAGACGTCGCGCCGTTCCACGCCGCTGTCGCGTAGCGCCCGGCCGATCTCCGCCTCGTTGCCGTACATGGTGGCGGTGTCGATGTGACGGTATCCGACTTGGAGGGCGAAGCGAACCGCCTCACAGGCGGGGCGGACACGCAGCCGCCAGGTACCGAAGCCCACGATCGGCATGGCCCCGCCGCCGGACAGCGGCACGGTTGGAACGGCGTGCGCATCCACCATCCGGCTATTCTTGCTCACTCGCCCGGAGCCTCGCTCGGCCAGCACCATTGTTCGCTGGCACAACCATGACCGGGGCGTGGATTTTCTGATGCATTTGCCGCGCTTGCGTCGCCCGCTGAGTCACTGGGTCGCTTCGCACCGCGATCGTTGCGACCCGCCGCTGCCAGCGGAGGCGGGCACTGATATACGGGAGGGATGATGCCGATCACTGGCGCGCAGTACGAGATCTCCGCAGGCGACTACCGGGCGACGGTCACCGAACTCGGGGCTGGCCTGCGTGCGCTCACCCACGCGGGCCAGCCGCTCATCGCCGCATACCCGCCGGACGAGCTTCCACCGGGCGCCGCGGGCCAGCTCCTCGCGCCGTGGCCGAACCGCATCGGCCACGGCCGTTATACCTTCGCGGGCTCCAGTTATCAGCTCGACCTTTCTGAGCCGCGGCTTGGTAACGCGATCCACGGACTCGCCCGCTGGGCAACCTGGGCTCCGGTGCGGCACGAGCCCGACCGGGTGCTGCTGACCCATGTGCTGCACGGACGGCCCGGTTACCCGTTCTGCCTCGAGCTCGGCTGCCAATACCGGGTTGGGGCGGGCGGCCTGGAGGTCACGGTCAGCGCCCGTAACGCTGGCAGCCGCCCCGCCCCCTACGGAACCGGGGCACACCCGTACCTGACCGGAGGCGCCCTGAACGACGACTACGTGCTGACGGTCCCCGCGGCGCGGTGGCTGCAAACCGACGAACGCGGCATCCCGTCAGGTGCGGCCAGCGCCGTCACCGGCACGGCGTTCGACTTCCGCCGGGCCCGGCCGCTCGGCGGCACGCACATCGACCATGCCTTCACCGGCCTCGAACGTGACCCGGGCGGGAAGGCGTGGGCACGCGTGGGCACGGGACACGGCGAACTCGCGCTGTGGGCCGGCGAGGGATACGGGTGGCTGCAGGTCTTCACCGCTGGCACCTTCTCCGGCCGGTGCCAGGCGATCGCGATCGAGCCCATGACCTGCCCACCCAACAGCTTTGTGACCGGGGAGGACCTGATCACCCTTGATCCTGGCCAGGGTGTGACCCATTCATGGGGGCTTTTGCACGTGCAACGCTGACGTGCCGGGTGGACAGGGCAAGCGCCGCCAGGTCCTCCGGGGTGTCCGCATCCGCGGCGTCGCCGGTGTCGCCGCACTCCACCAGGGTGACAAGCTCAGGGTGAGCCCGCAGGAACGGGCGTGCCCCGGTGTCGCCGGCCGCGAGCTCGATGACCCCGGCCCAGTGGCCGCGGGCGAGCAGCACGGGGTTGCGAGCCACGCCAAGGTATGCCGCTACGGCAAGGCCCGCCCCTTCGCGGTACGCGGCGATCAGCCGCCGTATCGCCCGCGGCCCCACCAGCGGCTGGTCGACCAGCGCGACCACCGCGGCACCGGCAGCGGACGGAACGGCGCCAAGGCCCACGGCCAGCGACGTGCCCATCCCGCCGCGCCAGGCCGGGTTGTGCGCGACGATCACGTCGGCCAGATCCTCCGCCATCTTGACCGTGACCGCACCGGTCACGACGATCACGGGCGCGGCACCGCCGTCGCGCAGCAACCGTGCACCCCGGTCGGCAAGCGGCGCACCGTCGAACTCGGCGAGCGCCTTGGGCTTGCCGAACCTGGTCCCCGCTCCCGCGGCCAGCAGGACGCCGGCGACTTGCGCTGGCAGCTCCGGCGCTGTCACGGCACAGGCTGCCGATCCCCGAGCCGGTCATGGTGAATGCGGCCGCCGGTCGACGTCAGCGCCAGGCCGGACCCTCCCCACCGCAGCTGGATCAGCTCGGCCGCGACCGACACCGCGGTTTCCTCCGGCGTCCTCGCCCCGAGATCGAGTCCTATCGGCGAGCGCAGCCTCGCCAGCTCCGCCTCGGTCAGTCCAGCCGTGCGCAGCCGCCCGAGCCGGTCCTCGTGGGTGCGGCGGCTGCCCATCGCCCCGACGTAAGCGGCCGGCGTCCGCAGCGCCACCTCGAGCACGGGCACGTCGAACTTGGGGTCGTGGGTGAGGACGCAGATCACCGCCCGCTCGTCCACGTCGGTTCGCCGCAGGAAGCGGTGCGGCCAGTCCACAACGACCTCGTCGGCCTCGGGGAACCGGGCAGCAGTGGCGAAGACCGGGCGCGCGTCGCACACCGTCACGTGATAACCCAGGTATTTGCCGATGGTTGCCACCGCGGCGGCGAAGTCGATCGCCCCGAACACCAGCATCCGCGGCGGCGGGGCGAACGAGTGCACGAAAACGCTGAGCTCGTCGGCCCGCCGCTCGCCCCGCGCGCCATAGTGGCGCAAGCCGGTCAGCCCTTGGGCGAGCATGCCGCGGGTGTCGTCGTCCACGGCGTCGTCCAGCCGGGCCGCGCCGAGGCTGCCGGACGCGTCGCCCGGCCAGATGACCCGGCGGGCGCCGATGCTGCCCGGGCCCCCCACGACCGTCACGACCGCGACGGGGTCACCGCGCCCCGCCGCCGCGGCGATGTCGCCGAGCTCGGGAAAGCTGGACCTGCTCACCGGCTCGACGAAGATCTCGATTATGCCTCCGCAGGTGAGCCCGACCGCAAAGGCGTCGTCGTCGCTCACGCCGTAGGTCTGTAGCACGGGACGGCCACTCGCGCGGACCTCACCGGCCAGCTCGTACACCGCGCCTTCCACGCACCCGCCTGACACGCTGCCTGCCACCTCGCCACCCGCCGACACGGCGAGGGCGGCGCCGGGGTCGCGCGGCGCGCTCCGGAACGTCGCCACCACGGTGGCGAGGGCAAACGTCTCCCCGGCCTGCCACCATGAACTGATTTCAGGCATGATGTCACGCACGACCTCAGGTTACGTCGCCGGCACCATGGTCAAGATCCACGGGACACGCCCTAACGGCCGAGCCCGGGTTCGCTCGTCTCACCGCGCTGGGCGATGAGGGCGCGCAGCTCGGTCACGGCGCGCCGTGCGCGTTCCCCGTCCGTGGACTGGATTCCCATTGCGGCGATCGTGGTCCCGTCCGCCAGATCGAGGGTCGGCCACGGCTCACCCGGTTCCAGCCGCGCGTCGAGCACCTCCGCCCAGTCGAGCTGGGTGGTGCGCAGCACGTTGACAACGATGAGCCCGGTAGGTCCCGCGCGCAGCTCGCACCGCCCGAAGAGGTAGAGCGCCGCCGCGACGGCGCCGGCCAGGATGATCAGTGCGACCCGGTCCGCCAGCTGGAAGGTTGGCATCACAAGCGCGGCCAGGACGACGGCGGCGAAGCTGAGCACGGCAAGCGCGTGCGGCACGATCCTGCCCCGCACGGGCCGCCAGCGCACCAGCAGCGGCTGCGATCCGCTCATGAGAGCATCATCTACCCGCGCATCCCCCGGGGCGGCGCGGCCGCACCTCAGCTAGCCGGCGCGGCCACATCAGGGCAGTGAAGCGTGCGCGCCCCGTCGGCGCCACGCAGGTAGTGCGCACGCGGCGGCGGATGCATCAGGAAATCGTGGTGCGAGATGTTCCACGCATAGGCGCCGGCCATGGCGAAAAGTACTATGTCCCCGGCGCGCAGGCGCGCTACCCGCACGCCGCGAGCGAGGACGTCTTTGGGCGTGCAGAGCTGCCCGACCAGCGTCACCGGCTCATCGGCGACACGCTCGCGCGGCCAGCCGTGCGGCCACCACTCCACCGGAAGGACCGCAAACGGCTGGTCGTGTCCCTTGGCGGCTGGCGTCCGCAGGTGATGAGTTCCGCCCGCGACCACAGCGAATGCCTGGCCGTGGCTGCGTTTCACGTCCATCACCTCGGTGACGTACCAACCGCAGTACGCCGTCACGGCACGGCCTGGCTCGATGCGTATCGTCTCGCCAGGCCGCACCAGCCCGCCGAGCCCTCGCCCGTAGGATGTCCAGTCGAAATGAGCATCCGGCCGCCGATAGTCGACGCACATGCCGCCGCCGACGTTGATCTCGGCGAGCGGCAGACGGCGGCGGCTAAACCACTCGCGTGCGAAC
>Ga0335078_10005701_pt1 | contig 18406 bp, 18 predicted proteins | sample Lox_Sample_32_FD_206711 | JGI IMG/M metagenome (GOLD analysis project Ga0335078, IMG submission 206711) | Soil microbial communities from Loxahatchee National Wildlife Refuge, Florida, United States - Lox_Sample_3.2 | ecosystem: Environmental > Terrestrial > Soil > Wetlands | place: USA... | reverse complement strand
CAGGGCTTCAGCCCTGCGTGATGGCTGCATAAGTGAGTTCGGCTTTAGCCGCTGGGGTGCCTACCTCAGGGGCTGAAGCCCCTTGATTATGGGCCTTTGAATGCAGGCCTGAAGGCCTGCTCCACCTGCCGCAAGCAATGGCCGAGTCCCGATCCCAACCCGAACTGCACGCCCGCCGCTACGTGGTGCGGGGGCGGGTGCAGGGTGTGGGCTTCCGTTTTTTTGTGGAGCGCGAGGCGCACCTGCTGGGCGTCGCGGGATGGGTGCGCAACAATCCTGACGGCACGGTGGAAGTGCTGGCCATGGGCTCGCGCGAGCAACTCATGGGCCTGCGCAGCCGGTTGCGCGAAGGGCCGCGCGCCGCGCGGGTGGACGCAGTCGATGAATCCGAGGCCAAGCCCATTTCCGGCTTGACCGCATTCCGTATTGAAGGAGCCTGGTAGGTGCACAAGAGAACTTTCAACTGTGAGCCGCTGAAGAAGCTGATCCGCGAAGTGCCCGACTTCCCGGTGCCGGGCATCCTGTTTTACGACATCACCACCCTGCTCAAGGACAAGCGCGGCTTCGCTACCCTGATCGACGCGCTCGCCGAGCACTACATCGACCAGGAAATCGACCTGGTGCTGGGCATGGAGGCGCGCGGCTTCATCTTCGGCCCCGCCGTTGCCTATCGGTTGAACGCCGGGTTCGTCCCCATCCGCAAGCCCAAGAAGCTGCCGGCGGCTACGGCGTCAATTTCCTATGAGCTCGAATATGGAAAGAACACTCTCGAGATCCATCGCGACGCCATCACCCGCGGCCAGCGCGTGATCATCGTCGATGACCTGCTGGCCACCGGCGGCACGGCTCAGGCTACGGTCTCGCTGGCCGAATCGCTGGACGCCAAGGTGGTCGGCTGCGGGTTCGTGGTGGAACTCGACTTCCTGAAGGGCCGGGAGAAGCTGCAGAAGTACAACGTGTTTTCGCTGCTGCATTACCAGAAGTAGCGCCGCTCAACGACCGTCGCGCATCTCGGAAATCAACTCCGCACCCGTAACACTAAGTTTGGTGTTGCCATAGATACTCTTCAGGCGAGCTAGAAAATCTGGATGGCCGGCGCTTGCACCGTAGGGAATAAGGCGGGCAATAACCCGACCGCGCTTCGTGATCTCCACTTCCTGGCCCGCGCTTAGCGCGCATTCAATCTTCGAGAAGTTGCGACGCAAGTTGCTGACCGTAAATCTTTTCCGCCCTCGCCTCCCCGTATCATATCCTTCCTCCGTATTTACAAATCCTCCACGTCTGCATATAGTTGACGCACTCGGGACCGCCGCCGCTCCGATGTCCCGCGCCACTGCAGTCAGAAGCCGCCGGGCGGCGAGGCGGCGAGGGAAGGGTGCGCGTGGACGCAGCCGCCATCAAAAACCAGGTGCAGTCGCCGGAGCAGGCGCAGAAGGCCATTTCGCAGCTTTCGCGGCTCTTCGAAGCCACCCTGCTGCTGAACTCCACGCTCGATCTGGCGGAGCTGCTGGATCGCATCCTGCAGATTGCCCGCAGCGAATGCCACGCCGACCGCGGCACCGTCTTTCTGGCCGACCCCAAGAAGAGAGAGCTTTGGTCAATCGTGGCCTCCGGCCTCGACCACCAGGAGATCCGCGTGCCTTATGGACGCGGCGTCGCCGGACGCGTGGCCGAGACGGGCGACACCATCAACGTCGAAGACGCCTATACCCTCGATTATTTCGACCGCAGCTTCGACCAGAAGTTCGGATACCGCACCCGCTCGCTGCTCTGCCTGCCCATCCGCCACAAGACGGGCGAGGTCGTGGGCGTCATCCAGTTGCTGAACCAGGAGAACGGGCGCTTCGGGCGCGAACATGAGGACTTCCTCACCAAGCTCTCCGCCCACATGGCGATGGCGCTCGAGAACGCGCGCCTGCACCGCGAAGTGGTGGAGAAGCAGCGCCTGGAGCGTGAGGTCGCCCTGGCCACCGACATCCAGCGCAGCCTGTTGCCGGATTCTCCGCCGATCGTCCCCGGGTATGACATCGCCGTGGTCAACCAGATGTGCTACGAGGTGGGTGGCGACTACTACGACTTCCTGAATCTGGGTCCGCAATCGCTGTTGCTGGTGGTGGCCGACGTGGAGGGCAAGGGCGTTTCCTCAGCCATGGTGATGTCCAACCTGCAGGCCACGCTGCGCGCGCTGGTGATGCACCTGCACTCGCTCGAAGTCCTCACCCTGTCGTTGAACGAGATGATCTATAACGACACGCGTAGTAAGAAGTTCCTCAGCATCTTCCTCGGCCTGATCGACACCCGGCGCAACGGCCTGCACTACATCAACGGCGGCCACGTGCCTCCTATTCTGATCAACGGCGAGACCGGCGAGTACAAGCTGCTGGAAGAAGGCGGCACCGTCATTGGCCTGTTTCCCAGCTCGGAGTACTCGCGCGGATCGGCGCGGCTGAAGCCCGGGGACATCCTGGTGTGCTGTACCGATGGCATTGTCGAATCCATGGATCCCAAAGACGACGAGTTCGGCAGCGAACGCCTGGCCGCCAGCATCCGCAAGAACCGGCATCGCTCGGCGCAGGAGATTGTGGATTCAGTTCTGGCGGACGTAGAAGAGTTCTCCCGCGGCGGCACCCACGTGGACGACAAAGTCCTGATGGTGGTGAAGGTCAGCGACAACGGCGGGTTCTCCACCGGCAACGCGCAGAAGTAAATCCCAAAACTTCCAAGCCACACATTCCTTCGAGCGGGGCTTTTCGCAGCTTCATCGACAGGTCGCTCTCCGCGCCTGTGTTGGCGATCCGAGTGCTTGAACCGGCGCGAGGAGGTCAACGTGCCGTCTATTGCAGCGTGACCAGCACTTGAATCACTCCCGTGCCTGACGCGAGCGGTTCGAGCGCCTTGCCCACCACGGCGCCCAGCATGCGGCTCCGATTGCTGCCCTTCATGGCGTGGCCCGGAGTGCGGGAAGTCACGAGTAGATCACCCGCCGCTATGGGCCCGTTTTCAGCCGTTACTTTACAGGGAACCACTCCTACAACCGCCAGGGGCACCTCGTGTGACACACGCGCATCGTCGATCTGATAAGGAGTTGCCAGTACACCCGGTTTTGTCGAGTAGATCCCTGCCACCAACGTCGAATACGGTCTATGGGCCAGAGCCAGGCGCCGCTCGCCCGCGGGATCGATGACCAGCAAGTCGCCGGGTTCGTAGCTCGCCCGATCTCCCGCGACAGCAAGAGACTCGGCGAAATCGGCGCCGCCGGTTTGGGTACCGCCGTCGAAGAAGCCCTTTCCAGTCGCGTCTACTCGAAATTTATCCACGCCGCTCGCCCATCCGACAAGGATTTGGCCGGTTGTCCCAATAATGTTGAAGACTCCAGCAGCACCAGTGCTGGCGGATGCTTGGCCGTAGACCCCAGCACCATTGCTGCCGGATGCTTGGCCGTAGACCCCAGCGCCACCGCTGCCCGTGGCAAACCCAGCCACCCCAGCGACCTCGCCCGAGCCCGTGGCCGTACCTACAACCGCGCCGGTTAACGAGGTAGTGCTGGGAGTAGAAGCCACCAAGCCATTTCCCGCGCCGTTCTGGGTAATCGATACGATCTGGGTGCTGGTGTTCCCGATAATTGTCTGAGTCGCGCTGAAGGTATTCGCAGCGCCGAGTTGAGGCACTACCGTGGGGTCAATGGCCAGCGTCCCGCTGCTGGTGATGGGATTCGACGGTTTCCCGGTGAGGCCTGTGCCTGCCGTCACGCTGGTGACTCCCGCGCTTGCGCTCACCGTGGCGCAGGCCCAGACCGTTCCGTTCCATTGCAGCACCTGGCCGCTCCCGCAGGAATTGATCAAACTCAGGTTCGCTGCGCCCGAGGTCACGCCGCCCATCAGCCCGCCGCCCAGGGGCGTGTTCACTGCGGTGATTCCCCCTCCCCCTGTGGCCGCCGTAGTCTGCTTGCTGCCATCGGGAAAAATCAAGCCGCTGCCCAGGGGGGCGGTGATCGTCACGTTGCCGGCGAGGAAGGTCGCCGACTGCACTGCCGAGTCGCCGATGCGGATGGTGTTCGATTCGCTGCCCACTCCGGCATTGCCGAGGTAGATGTTGCCACTGCCGGAGATGAGGTTCATACCTGCGTGCGTGCCAATCGCGATGTTGGAATCTGCCGGCCCGCCTGAAGACCCGAGGTTCTGGAATGCGCCATCGCCGAAGGCGACGTTGTTGCTTTCCGTCGTAATGAACGGGAGCGCTTGGTAGCCGAAGGCGGCGTTGGACCCGCCCGTCGTGTTGGATTGGAGCGCTTGGTAGCCGAAGGCGGCGTTGGACCCGCCCGTCGTGTTGGATACGAGCGCGCCGTTGCCGAAGGCGGAGTTGTCGTTGCCCGTCGTGTTGAGTTGGAGCGCGAAGGCGCCGAAGGCCGAGTTGTCCGCGCCCGTCGTGTTGTTGGGGAGCGTGCCCAAACCGAAGGCGGAGTTGCCCACGCCCGCAGTGTTGGAAGTGAGCGCGTTGACACCGAAGGCAGAGTTGTTGTTCCCGGTCGTGTTAGCGCTGAGCGCGGAGGTGCCCACTGCGCTGTTGCCGCCCGAACCTGTCATGGTCATGTTTCCGGCCGAGGCGCCAACAAAGGTGTTATTGGTTCCGAAGTTGTGCAGGAACGGCGTGGCGCCCAGGGTGATCACGCCCACCGAGGCCGACGAGGTGCTTGGAAGTGCGAGCGAATTAAGGCTGGCGGCCCCGCCGGCGAGTGAACCCGAGAGAATGACGTTGCCGGTGACGCTCTGGTTGCCAGTGAAGGTGTTGCTGCCGGTCGTAGCGAATGCACTGGAAAGATTTCCCCCCAACGTAGTGGCGTTCACGTTGGTCAACCCGGAGCCGTTCACGCCAGTCAGAGTTGCGGCAGGCAAGGTTCCGGTCAGGCTGGCAGCCGGCAGGTTCTTCAGCCCCGCGCCACTGCCAGAAATTACGCCGGGGCTGTCCACCAACAGACCACCACCCGTGCCCGCTACCTCCAGATTCACCGCGGGCGTCGCCACTCCAACGCCCATGAATCCATTGTTGAGGGCGGTGAACACCGGCAGCGAGGGGTACGTTGAATTGGACGCGCTCACAAAGATGGAGAAGTCTCCCACGTTGAAGGTCTCCGTCCCCATGGCCCAGTTCCGGCGCCCGGTCAGATCCACGAGGTTCCGTTGCAGGAAGATGTTGCCGCCTCCCACCCGAATCTCGCCATTGACATCCAGAATGCGAGCCGGGCTGGTGGTCCCGATGCCAAGACAGGTCTGGGTATTGTCAAAAGGGCAGGGACTCTGAGCCATGACGGAATTCTGCACGGTGGTCGGGTCCGTGAACAGGGGCAGGAAGTTGGCGGTGCCGCCGGGAGCGGACGTGCTGACTGGGCAAGAGCCTGAGGTGCAAGTCGTAGCGGGCGAGACTCCGCTTGCCGAGCTGCCAGTGGCGGAGTTCATGCCGGTAGTTCCCCCAGTCTGCGATCCGGAGCTGCCTGGCCCCGAACTGGCCACGGGCGCTGCCAGGACAAAAGCGGACGCCGGCATGCCGCCCAGAGTCTCGGCGTCGGCCGCTTTCAGCGCGTAGGGCACGCTCACCAGCAGCACGCGCTGTTCGGGCAGCCCTTCCGGCTGGACTCCCAGCCATTGGGCTTCGTTAGCTGTGAACAGCTGCAGCGGCATGCCTTCGGCGCTGTTCAACCCCAGCAGCAAGGTGTAGTGTCCCTGTGCGTCCAGGGTGACGTTCTGCGTCTCCAGCCACAACGCTGCTCCACCCGCCTGGTCTTTGTATAGAGCAAAGGTGATGCTTGTGACTCCTGTGCGTGGCCTGCCGTTGACATCGTTCACGGTGCCGCTGAACTTGACCAGGTGCGGGACAGATTGACCCTGCGGGCCGCCCGCGGTTGGCACCTGTTGCGCCGGCAACCCTCCGGCAAGCAAAAAAACGAGGATTAGCTCACAGCCAATCACACTCAGCGTCGCGCACTCGGTTTTCATGATTCAGTCCTCTCTTGCTCTCGACTTGGGCAGGATGGCAGCGGGGAGAACGTCCCTTAGAAGAAAGCTGCTATTGGCTGCCATGGCCGGTTCCTTGGGGAAGGAAAGTGGAATTAGTGAGCCGTGGCCGGGATTAGGTCTTCCCACATATCACTGGATGGTCATCGTGTCGGTGATCAGACTCACGTAGGAGGGTGACGAAAATGGGCGCTCGGCAGCGATTCTAACGCCTGAAACTACAGAAGCTACAGTGTCTAGGGTATTGAATAGCCTGATCATTGTGGAGTCAGACGTCAAGCGTCGCTTGCGTGCCGCTTCAACGAATCGCATCGTCACGACCGCCCCGACTAAAAACCCAAATTGCGGTGAGAACGACCAGCGGGTTAGAGCCCCAAGACAAAGCAGGAGGAAACATGAAACGAATGGCTTGGTTGCTTACGGCTGTTCTGGTTTCGTCGATCTCCATATATGCCGGAGACACGGGCAAAGCGAGCACAATGACGGGCTGGTTCTGCAACTCGAGCTGTGTGACCCAAAGTTCGGGCCACGCGGCATGTGACCAGAACTGTGCTGACAAGACCGGCGACATTGTCCTGATGGACGATGAGGGTCATGTCTTGAAGATCGATCGCCAACCAGGACAAGGTGATGCAACACGCGGGTAAGAAAGTCAAGATGGAGTGCACAAAGGTCGCAAGCATGAAAGACACAATGTACGTCAACACCGTCACCCTATACGCAGGCCCATAGTGGTACGGTTACTGCGGCAGGTGAACATTGGTTCGGAGACTGAGGAGACTGTGGCGGGTCGTCGGCCTGACGGCGACCCTCCAAGTCCCTTGCGGTCCGCAGGGAGTCGGAGGACCTCCATGGTCTGAGCGGCCCGAATCGGGTCACTCCACCTTCAGGGGTGCAATCACGCTGCCGATCAGATTTGTCGCCACAATGCGAACCATGAAGCGCACGGTGTACTCGCCGGGCGAGAGCTTAAGAGCATTCTTATACGCGATGCCTTGTTGATGGATCGCGGCAACGGCGGCTGGCGGTAAGTTGCCGCCCACGACTTGCGCGACCTGGTCAACGTGGGAATCCTTCGCCGTGCCGGCGACCGCAATTACCTCGAACTGGAAGTTGCTATCGCCCTGATCGGCCAAATCGACTGTTTGCGGCGGGATGTAGACCTGGTACTTCACCAGCCTCTTGGCGCCTTCGGCCGTAGCTGCCAGAAATCTGGCAGAAAACGGAACTGCGCTTAAGGGCACACTGGACTGCATCGCCAGGCTGATGGCGCGATTGTGCGCATTCTTGTCCCCCGGATCGTTGCCGTAGAAATATCCAGTGCGTGAGCGGACCTCCACGTCCGCCGCATCCACTTTCACCGAGAGTTTGCGCCAGCCCGGCTTGTTGGCCTTTTTGTCACGGTAATAGCTGAGCAGGTAATACTGCACCGCGTCATGGGAAGCGTCGCGGACGCAGGAGACGATTTCATTCTTGTCGTAGCAGGCCTTGCCGCCGGTCATCCTCGCGACCGTCTCCATCGTCAACTGCGACGACTTGACGCGATCGCGGTCGAGTTTCAGCAGCAGCGGGTTGCTGTCCGCGTCAGCCGCCTCAAAATTCACCGTCATCAGCCCACGCGCGTCCAGCGGGTACAAAACAATGTTTCCCGAAGCGAACTGCTGCAGGAGGGTACGGAACTGCTGCCGCAAAGGAGACAGGTCGGCATCGTTGACCATGCTGGAAGCGTCCGGCATCGGCGGAAGCGCGCCGCTGTGCTGGCGGTAGTAAGCGCCATTTTCCTGGGTGATGCCCATGAAATAGGCCTTGGGGGAAAGCAACTCGCCGCTCCCATCGATGTCGAAGGGAAAGCTGCCGGTAATCCAGATGAATGCCTTCCGCCCGGGCGCGCCCCAGAAGGCCGCCCCGATCTGCCGCATGCACGACAGGGTCGCTTCCATGTTGCGGCGCAAATCGTCCGCCGCGGCGGATCCACCCGTCGACTCCTTGAAAGACTGCAGCGCCTGCATTTCCTCCGCCACGCGCGACAAATTCGGATCGCCGCTACCATGCTCCTGATTCGGGTTTACGCTCATGAGCATGCGCTCAATTTCCATCTTGCTGTACGTCGGCGTGGTTTTGGTGTCGGTCGCGGAATTCGTCAGCCTGCCGGTCACGGCCTGGATCGCGCTGGCGAGCATTGCCGAGTCGGTGGAGATATCGTGCAGCAGGCGGACCGAGCCGTCACGGTACATGCCGAAGATCGCGGTTTGCTCATCGGTCTTTACCGAACTGCCGAGATACTTGAGCAGTTGCTGGCGGGCAAATGTCTGATCCAGGAACGGCGTGTTGATCATGTCAATGCCGATGATCGTCAGCCGTGCCGGCCCTGTCGTAAGCAATTCATTCGAGAATTCGCCGGGCGCATCGCGGCGTCTCAAGTCGGTTGCCGTCCTGATCAGTTCCACGGACGCGATCTTCTGCGGCTTGCCATCCTCGGTCACCGAGAACTGTTCCGCTTTCAACCCTTCCACGGGCCCGCTTTTGTTCCGCACGATGACCGGAACCAGCACCACGTCTGTTTTCGAGCGAAATGTGGGGACCTGCGCGTGCGGCTCGCTCCAACCGGGGAAGAACGCAATGACAAACGCCAGCAGGCTCAATAAAACGCGGTTCGACATAGAGCTGCCCTTCTTGATGTCGCACACCAGGGATCAGCACGCAATCACCGGTAGTGCGCAATCTAACCCAATCGGCGACGCCACCGACAGCGCCTGGGCGCCTAGGCTTCGGTGATCACCAGGCAGACGCCCTTCGCCAGGTAGCTCTTCCTCTGGAACCAATCCTCCATTGCGCCCTTGAGTTCGGGGAGGGGCACGCGGGTCCCGATCTCGATCAGTCCGTCGGAGACAGGCAGGGTGTCGTCGAACATCTGCGCGTTGGTGAAGTTGCGCATGGAGAAGCTGTCCAGCCACTTCAGCGGCGCGGGATGGCGCTGGCCGTCAGCCTCGTATTCGACGCGAATTTTGCGGGCGAACATGCAGCTCGTCCTACGCGTGCCGCCAGCGGCTAAAGCCGGCATTTCTGGCGGCCTCGACGGCACGCCTGAAGCCGCGCCCTCCGAAACCCCATCCTCAAGGCACAAAAGTAGAGACGCAGCATGCTGCGTCTCTACCTTAGACGAGCTACAAAGCTACTTCTTCGCCGCCTTCAGCCGCTGCTCCAGGTGATCCACCTCGTCGCGCAGGCCCTGGGGCAGGTGCGAGCCGAAGCGCGCAAAGTGCTCGCGGATGAGCGGAACTTCCGCCAACCAGCCATCCACATCAACGCTCAGCAGCTTGGCCAGGTTGGCCGTGGAAATATCCAGCCCGCGGACATCGAGGTCCGCCGCCTGCGGCAGCCGTCCGATGGGCGTATCCACCGCCTTGGCCGTGCCGTTGCAGCGCTCGAAGACCCACTTCAGCACGCGGCTGTTCTCGCCGTAGCCTGGCCACAGGAACCCGCCTTTCTCGTCCTGGCGGAACCAGTTGACGTAGTAAATCTTCGGCAGCTTGCCGCCAGGTTTGGAGCCGATCTTGAGATAGTGCGCGAAGTAATCGCCCATGTTGTAGCCGCAGAACGGCAGCATGGCCATGGGATCGCGGCGGAGCTGTCCGACCTTGCCCGCGGCCGCGGCCGTGGTTTCGCTGCTGGCGGTCGAGCCCAGGAAGGTTCCGTGTTGCCAGTCGAAAGCCTCGGTGACCAGCGGGACGATGCTGGCGCGGCGGCCGCCGAACAGCATGGCGTCGATCGGCACGCCCTTGGGGTCTTCCCATTCGGGCGCGATCACCGGGCACTGCCGGGCCGGGCCCGTGAAGCGGGCGTTGGGATGCGCTGCCTTGCGGCCGCTGGCCGGCGTCCACGGACGGCGCAGCCAGTCGCACAGTTCTGCCGGCTTGCTGTCGGTCATGCCTTCCCACCACACGTCGCCGTCGGGGGTGAGCGCGCAGTTGGTGAAGATCGAGTTCTTGGTGACCGTGAGCATGGCGTTGGCGTTGGACTTCATGCTGGTGCCGGGCGCCACGCCGAAGAAGCCGGCTTCCGGATTGATGGCATACAGCCGACCGTCAGCGCCGAACTTCATCCAGGCGATGTCGTCGCCCACGGTCTGCACCTTCCAGCCGGGCACGGTGGGAATCAGCATCGCCAGGTTGGTCTTACCGCAGGCCGACGGGAAAGCGCCGGTGATGTACTTCACTTGGCCGTCCGGGCTGATGAGTTTGAGGATGAGCATGTGCTCGGCCATCCAGCCCTCGTCGCGCGCCTGTACCGAGGCGATGCGCAGGGCATGGCACTTCTTGCCCAAGAGCGCGTTGCCGCCGTAGCCCGAGCCGAACGATACGATCTCGCGCGTCTCGGGAAAATGGCAGATGTACTTCTCGGTAGGATTGTTGGGCCAGGGAGTGTCCTGATCGGAAGCGCCCAGCGGCAGCCCGACGGAGTGCAGCCCCTTGACGAACTCACCGTCCTCGCCCAGGACATCCAGAACCTTCGTGCCTACGCGCGCCATGATGTGCATGTTGGCCACTACGTAAGGCGAATCGGTTACTTCTACACCGATGTTGGCGATGGGCGACCCGATCGGCCCCATGCTGTAAGGAATGACGTAGAGCGTGCGCCCGGCCATGCAGCCGGCGAGGAGCTTGTTGAGCGCGGCCTTCATCTCTGCCGGGTCGCGCCAGTTGTTGGTGGGGCCGGCGTCCTCCTGTTTGCGCGAGCAGATGAAGGTGCGGTCCTCCACGCGCGCCACGTCGGCCGGAGTGGAACGCACGAAGATGCTGTGCGGACGCTTCTCCGGATTCATCGGGATGGCGGTGCCGGCCTGCACCATCAGCCGCAACATTTCGTCATATTCGGCGGCCGAGCCGTCACACCAGTGCACGCGCTCCGGATGGGTGAGCTGCGCGACTTCCTCCACCCACTGCGCGAGTTTGTGGTGCCGGACGGCGCCAGCCGTCTGGGGTTCTTGGATCGTAGTAGCCATGATTGCCTCTTTTTGTGCCCCTGGTCGGGGCTGGTATGTATGTACGCGGACGAGGACCGAAAACCCTATATTGTGCACCTGCTGGGGCCCAAATCCAAGGAAAGTCTGCGATTTTTGCTGGGCGCGGATTGCAGCATCGGGATGCCCCGGCAGCGGGCATCACGGGCGGGCGGCGGCGAACTCCTGCATCACGGCCTCGAGGTGGGCCAGGGTTTCATCCACGCTGAGGGCGTAGATCTCACGGCCGGATTCCACTCCGGTTTCGAGCGCCTGCTTCAGGTAATGTCCGGCAATCTCGACCGCCAGGGGATCGGTGATATCGTGGCCGGTGCGCTGCTTGTACTCCACCCACGCCGGGTGAGGAAGCGCGATCCACGCCGGCTGCCCGTCCACCAGGAACTTGATGTCCACGGCGTCGGCGTGGCGCGTCGAGATGGCCACGATCAGCGCCTGGTAGATGCAGTGCACCTGTTTGCCCGACCAGCGCTCGCTGGCATAGAAGTCGTCGTACATGGCGTCAGCAATATATAAGGAGGAGTTCCAGCGCGGCAACATCTGGGTTTCACTTTGGCTGCTGCTTCATGATGTGCACATTCACGGCGGGAGCGTCGCGCAGGAATTTGTGGATGGCCGACAAATAGACATACCGTTGCCAGCCGGTCCTGGCCGAATGCCCAAACACCATCTGCGTGATGTGATGCTCGCGCACAAAGTGTGCCAGGGTTTGGGCCACGCTGCTGCCGGCGAGCTCGACCACGATGGCCCCCAGGTTCCTGGCGAACCGTATGTTCTCCGCCAGAGTCCGCTGCCGGTTTGCACGCTCATGCAGCAGGCCGACGTCCACGTGGACCACGAAGAGCTCACACTGAATCGCCGCCGCCATCCGCGCCGCACGCGCGATCAGGTACAGCGCCGACGGGCTGGAGTTGACCGCCACCGCAATCCGCTCCCCCACTGCCGGCCGCGGCTCGCCTTCTTGCTGCAGAAAAGCTTCCAGGCTGCGATCGACAACATTTGCAACCTGCTGGAGCGCCAGTTCCCGCAGCGCGATCAGATTTCCCGGGCGAAAGAAGCGTCCCAGAGCCATCTGCGCCCGTTCCACGGGATAAATGTCACCCCGCGCCATGCGCTGCTGCAGCGCCTCCGGCGTGAGGTCGGCCAGCACGATCTCATCGACCCGCCGCAGGAACCAGTCCGGCACCATTTCCCGCACCTGCACTCCTGTGATTTTCAGAACCATGGGGGTCAGGCTCTCGATATGCTGGATATTCAGCGTCGAGAGCACGTCGATGTTGGCCGCGAGCACGTCCTGCACGTCTTCGTAGCGCTTATGGTGCCGGCTACCCTCGACGTTGGTGTGCGCCAGCTCGTCGATCAGTACCACCCGCGGCTTGCGCGCGATGATGGCATCAACGTCCATCTCCTCGTACGGCGCGCCTTTGTATTCCAGCTTGCGGCGGGGGACGGCCTCGAGCTGCCGGGCCAGTTCCCCGATCGGCTTGCGGCCATGCGACTCGATGACCCCGATCACCACGTCTTCCCCACGACTGTGGCGGCGAATGGCCTCGCTCAGCATGTTGTAGGTTTTTCCCACGCCGGGGGCATAGCCCAGAAACAGCTTGAACACTGCCTGGTGGGTGCGGGGAGCAGCTGCTATGTGCCCTGGATCAGGCGGGTCAGGCATCGCGTATTCTCGCCGGGCGCCGCAAGATTTGTCCAGGCAGACCGGTCAATATCCCGAGCTGGTCTCAAGAAAGTGGTACTCGCCCTCAAGCACGCCCGACGTCTTTGCCACGTCGGCCGCTGACGGATTGCTGATGAACGCGCGGGCCTTCTTCATGCTGGTGACCTCGAACACAAAGAACACCTCCTCCGGATCATCCAGCCCGCGCCACAGGTGCAACAGGCGAAGTCCTGCGTCCCGGTGGGCCTGGGCGTGAGAGGCGAATATCGCCTTCCATTTCGCAAAATCCGCAACCCGGTTGCGGCATAGCATCACGGTCATTGATGGACCCTCCCGTTCTGCCTCTTGTAGACCTCCACCCTCGACCCAATCCGAAGCAGCGTATCCTACCTCTTCAGCCTCTCCACCACCGAGTCGAACTGCTCGAGCGAGCCGTAGTCAAACGTAATCTTGCCGCGGCCGCCGCGGTCCTGAATTCTGACGCGCATCCCCAGGTGGCCCTCGAGTTCACGTTCGAGAGCTCGCACGTTGGGATCGATGCGGCGCGGCTCTGCCTCGGGCTTGGGGCCGGTGGGGGTCATCCACTCGTGAACTTTCTGCTCGGTCTGGCGGACCGAGAGCGCCTCTTTAATCACGCGCTCGGTCATCTCCAGGACGAGCTTCTCCGAATCCAGCATCATCAGCGCCTTGGCATGGCCCATGGTGAGGCCACCGGCCGCGATCTGCTCCTGCACCGCCAGGGGCATCCGCAGCAGCCGCATGAAGTTGGAGATCGACGCCCGGTCTTTGCCGGTGCGCTGTGCCATCTGCTCCTGGGTGAGGCCGAACTCGCTGGACAGGCGCTCGAAGGCGCGCGCCTGCTCCATGGGGTTCAGGTCCTCGCGCTGCAGGTTCTCGATGATGGTCATCTCCATGGCCTGCTCGTTCGAGACCTGGCGCACGATGGCCGGGATGGTCGCCTTGCCGGCGCGCTGCGAGGCGGCCCAGCGGCGCTGTCCGGCGATGAGCTGATATCGACCGTTATCTATATATCGTAATACGATAGGTTGTACGACCCCGTTCGACTGGATCGATGCCGCCAGCTCGCCGAGCGCAGCTTCGTCCATGTGCGTGCGCGTCTGGTAGGGATTGGGATCGATGAGCTCGAGCGGGATCTCGCGCACGCCTTCGCTCGAAGAGGCGTCGGCGGAGGGCGGAGGCGCGGAAGCTGCGCCAGGAGCAGGTGCGGGTGCGGTCCGCGGCAGCAGCGATTCCAGGCCGCGTCCCAAGGCTTTACGTTTAGGGTCGAAGGTGGTCATGGTGTCGGGCGTGGTGCTCATGATTTTTTCTTCTCAGGACTTTGATTGATCCGCGTTCATCCGGGAAAATTTGCGGCGAAGAAACACTTCAGTCTTTGCGCTCGTCGCCGACGCCTGCGGGCTCGGCCGTCTCGACTTCGAGTTCAATCACGCGCGGCGGCTGGATGTCGGCTGGCACGGGCATAGGAGCGGGCTCAGGATGCGGCGCGGGCGCTGGCTCCGGTGCAGGTTCGGCGCGACGCTGCGCGCGATCCATAATTTCCTTCGCCAGGCGGATGTAGCTTTCCGCGCCCTTGGAGCGAACGTCATAGAGCAGCGCCGGCTTGCCGTGGCTGGGAGCTTCGGCCAGGCGCACATTGCGCGGAATGGTCGCCGCGAACAATTTCTCTCCGAAGAAATTTCGCAACTCGCCGGCGACCTGCTGCGCGAGATTGGTGCGCTCGTCGAACATGGTGAGCACGACGCCCTCGACCTCCAAGCCGGGGTTGAGCGACTGGCGGATGCGGTCCATGGTGTCGAGCAATTCGCTGACGCCCTCGAGCGCGAAATATTCCGCCTGCATCGGAATAAGAACCGAGTCGGCCGCAACCAGAGCGTTGAGGGTGAGAAGATCGAGCGCCGGCGGGCAGTCGAGCACGATGAAATGGAAGCGGTCGCGGATGGCGGCGAGCGCGTCGCGCAGGCGATACTCGCGGCGCTCGGCGGTGACCAGTTCGAGGTTGGCGCCGATCAAATTTTTGTGCGCCGGAATCGCCCAGAGCGTTTCGACTTCCGTGGGCTGCAGCGCGTCGGCAGCAGCGCCTCCGCCCATGAGGAGATCGTAGGTGTTGAGACGCTCGGCGTCGCGGGAAAACCCAAGGCCGCTGGTGGAGTTCGACTGTGGATCGCAGTCGACGAGCAAGGTTGGAACTTCAGCGGCTGCCAGCGACGCCGCCAAGTTGATGGCAGTGGTGGTCTTGCCCACCCCGCCCTTCTGGTTGGCCACAGCGATGATACGACCCATGTTCGAATGCAGAGAATCGGCTGGCACGCTCAGACTACGCCAAGCCGCGCGCCTGACTCAACCTCAATTCGCTGTGCAAAAGCAAGAATCCTGTGAAAATGTTCCACGTGGAACATTTTTTTTGAGGCGTACGGCTTCGCGAAGCGGGATCCTGATTCCATAAAGCCAGAAAATGTTCCACGTGGAACATTCTCTTGCCTCGGCCCACTTTGCTAGTGGCAGAGATCATTTTCGCCACCAGGGTCCGCAGATATGGGCACCTATACCGATGCCACAGACCACTTATTACCAGTCTGGTTCGCGTGATCGGAGAACCCATATGCAGCAACATTACATCGTAATACGATATTATGGATGGATTGCCCACCCACGCGCTTTCCCCGGAGCGCCGCAAGCCCACACGCCGCGGCCAGGACGCAAGCCCGCTCCCACTTTTTGCTCTGGTGATTCGTGCCGGCCCGGGCACCTCGAGGAACCCATCTCATACCTCCCGGTCCGGAAGGGCGCAAAATGCGATTGCGTCCCACTTGCGGCGGTGACGGACACGCCGGGCGCGCATCCGACCGCAAACTGCGCCGGCAAATCGCGGCCATCTTCCCACCTGTTACGCGGATCGTTATTAACCATGCTGATTCGTGCCCACCAGGAGCACGCGTACGGAGCATTGCGGGACCGCAATTGGCGCCTGCCAGCCGAATCCCGCGAGCAGTTGCGGCGTGCGCGCCGCCTGCGGAGATCCGATGAGCAACGCCAGCCGGCCGCCGGGCGCGACCAGGCGAGCAGCGGCGCCGAGCGCTCGCTCGTAGCGCTCGACCGCGCGCAGGGTGACGAGATCCGCGGTCGCGGTAAAGTCCTCGGCGCGGCCGGCGAATACATCGACATCCGTCAATGCGAGCGTCCGCACCGCCTCCTTTAGGAAGACCGCCTTCTTCTGGCTGGACTCGATGAGCGTGAGCGCGAGGCCGGGGGCGAAGATCTTCAGCGGCAGTCCGGGGAAGCCGGCGCCGGAGCCCAGGTCGATGGCGCGCCCCTGACTCCCGACTCCTGCCTTGTGCCCAATGCCTCCAGCTTCCTGCTTCATTAAGAGGCGGGCCGCAAAGAAGGATTCCCCGAAGTGCCGTGTCACGATGCTTTCCGGGTCGCGCACCGCGGTCAGGTTGATGCGGGCATTCCAGCGCAGCAGGAGATCGAAGTAGGCCGATACCTGATCGAGTTGCACGTCAGCCAGCGATGCCGGCGGTCCGGGCGGCGACTGAAGAAACGGCGTGAGCAGCTCGGCGATGTGGGCGGGGTCCACGCCGATAGTTTACGGGGTGCCGCTGCTTGCATCAAATGACTGCATTGCATACAATACATGCATGCAGTATACGATCCGCAAAATTCCCCAGCCCATCGACGCCGCCCTCCGCCGCCGCGCCCGCGAACAGGGCAAGAGCCTGAATGAGGTCACGATTGAAGCGCTGGCCCGCGGAGCGGGGCTAGGCGAAAATCGCGGGCGGCAGCGCGATCTGGCGGATATCGTCGGCACCTGGCGCAAGGACCGCGCCTTCGATCGCGCCCTGGCGGCGCAGGACACCATCGACAAAGAGCTCTGGAAGTGAACCTCGCGCTCGACACCAACCGTTACACCGATCTCTGCCGCGGCGAGCCACAAGTCGCCGAGATCGTGGAAGCAGCCCAAGCCGTGTGGCTACCTTTTATAGTGGTTGGCGAACTGCGCGCCGGCTTTGCCGTCGGCCAGCACGGTCCGCGGAACGAAGCCGTGCTGCGGCGCTTTCTGCTCAAACCGGACGTGGGCATCCTCTACGCCGACGAGCAGACAACCTATCATTACGCCACCGTCTATCGCCAGCTCCGCAAGCAGGGCACTCCCATCCCTACCAATGACATGTGGATCGCCGCCCTGGTGCTCCAGCATTCCCTCACCTTGTACGACCGCGACCGCCACTTCGACGCCCTGCCGCAACTCACGCGGGTGTAGCGGGCTGCGCCGGGATAGCCTCAGGCGACTGGAGAAACGGTGCGAGCAGCTCGGCGATGCGGCGCGGCTGCACCAGGATAGTTTCAGGTTCGAGACGTGGGCTCCGGCCAGCCCTTCAGACGTTCACCTGACGATTGGCGCCCTCAAACTTCGTTGAGGCCGATTATCCCAAGATTGGTCAGCCTGAACTTCATAGCGTCCTTGCTCACACGATATCGGCTAGCCAGCACCGCGATCGTGTGCCTCTCAATCTCGTCGAGCGAGTCCAGGTCTCTCGTGAGGAATTTGGTGGGAATTAGCAGCTCCGCCGCGAAGCGATTGGCCTCGACCTCCAGCCAGTCCACGCCCCCAGACGGATCAGCCTTCCGCCACGCCACACTAAATCGCTGGTCAACGTGCTCTTGAACCTGCGCCTCGTGGAGGAAGTAGTGTCCCAGCTCGTGCGCGATCGTAAAACGCTGCCGATTGCTGTGATGGGCGGGGTTGACAGCGATAACCACGTGGTTATCTTTGCGGACGATCGCTCCGGAAATGTCATCTTCGGCTCCCGCCGGAAGGGGACAAAGAAGAACGCCTAACTTCTTTGCAATCTGGTCGACTGGGACCGGGGGACGGTCTATGTGGAAACGGTCCAACAGACGCTCAACGCAACCGGCGATATCAGCCATCCGCCTCCGAAGATGTGGATAATTTCTCCAGCATTTTCCTGGCGTCCGCGATGTACCGAGCCATGTGTTCGAGCGATCCGGAGCGCGGCTCTTCTCCCAAAACCGATTCCTTGGGCAACAGGTTCTTTACATCAATTCGAAGGATCGAAGCGAAGGAGTAAAGCTGGTGAAGCTGTATCGGCTGTCTCCCGCATTCGATGTTCGTGATTGAGGTCCGGGATAAACCAACCAGTCCTGCAAGCTGCGATTGGGAGAGCCGCTTCCGCTTCCGCTCGGCGGCCAGCAGAACGCCAAACTCTCGATAGACCAGGTCCTTATTCGCCAACTACTTTATGATAGGCCTAATAGGCCGGGCGTCAAGAGCATTTTGCAAATGTTTGTATTCCACACTAGTAGACATTTTCACTTGGCATTCTGGACCGTAATGTGCAATTATTTGGCATCGCGACCGAGGTTTCGGTCGTGGAAACCTAACTAGCCGGGCCCAAGCCCGGAAAAGAGAGGGATTTAGCCTATGAAGCCAGCAGTCGTTTTGATAGCGATTCTTCTGAGCGCGGTGGGCCTGCCCCTCGCGCAAGATAAAGCCGCAGTGCAGACGGAAAAGCCCGGCCCCTTCCGTCCAGGTAGCCCTATCGTGTTCAACGTGAAATTGAATGAGCCCTTGCCGAAGGGGGCACATTTCGACTTCCGAATCTCACCCGTATCAGGAGATGAGGAGGTCGCTCTCGGCCCCGGCCAAATTGTAGGTGACAAACAAACGGA
>Ga0335078_10005700_pt1 | contig 18407 bp, 16 predicted proteins | sample Lox_Sample_32_FD_206711 | JGI IMG/M metagenome (GOLD analysis project Ga0335078, IMG submission 206711) | Soil microbial communities from Loxahatchee National Wildlife Refuge, Florida, United States - Lox_Sample_3.2 | ecosystem: Environmental > Terrestrial > Soil > Wetlands | place: USA... | reverse complement strand
GCTGCCACATTACGTCTCCGGCGGTGTGGTTGCAGAGCGATGTCTATACGGAAAACATCAGCCGCGGCGGAGTCTTGATCGGCTGGTCGGGAGGACAAGACTTGCGGCTGCCATCCATCGGGCAGATCGTTACGGTGGAGATCGAACTCCCTGCCAACCATGGTTTCGGCCAGAAATGCATTCACTGTCAGGGTGCGGTGATTCGGTTGGCACAGCCCCAGTCGGATTGCGCGCAAATCGCCCTGTGCGTGAATTACATGGATTTCCGGGCGTTTCACGATAGCTTGCGCGCTTTCGAGGCTTCGCGGCCGGTCGCGAACAGTTGCATGGCCTGATATGGAACCCGCTAAACCCCCATTCGCCTTCAAACTGCTGCCGTCGCTGACCGACATCGCATTTCTGATGCCGATCGGATTTCTGTTCGCTCGGATGGGCGGAGTTCATACATTGCTTTCCGATTGCGATACCGGCTGGCATATTCGCACCGGCGAATGGATTGTCAGCAATCATCAGGTGCCGGCGCGGGATTTCTTCTCGTTTACTAAAGCGGGTCAGCCCTGGTACGCATGGGAATGGCTTTCGGAAGTCGTGATGGCCTGGCTGAACAGCCACGGGGGGCTGGCCACCGTGGTGGCAGCGGCGATCTTGCTCATTGCGCTGACCTTTACGTTGTTGTTCCGGCTCTCTCTGCGCAATTCCAATCCGATTGTTGCGGTGGTCGTAACGATGCTGGCGACGGCTTCCTCCGCCGTTCATTGGCTGGCGCGGCCTCATTTGTTTTCTCTCTTTTTCATGGTGCAGTTCTATTGGGCGCTGGAGAACGTGCGTGCAGGACGCGACCGGTTTCACGGCGTGCCACTACTGGCCATTCTTCCGGCCGCCACTATCTTGTGGACGAATTTGCATGGGGGATTCTTTATCGGAATCCTGATGCTGATCGGTTACGCCGCCGGCGAAGTGGTGAAGCTGCTACTTGCGGCCGACCGCAGCCAAGTTCCCGGCATCCGGCTGCGGGCCCGGAACTACTTTCTCTCCGCTCTGGCATGCCTCGCGGCGAGTCTGGTAAATCCGTATTTCTATCGCTTGCATGTCCACGTGTTCGAATACCTGTCGGACCCGTTTCAATCTCAACACGTAGTCGAATTTCTGACGCTCAGCTTCCATCATCCGGTTGCAATCTTCTTCGAATCTCTGCTGATTCTTGGCACGGCGGCAGCAATCTGGCATGCGGCTCGTGGCAGTTACACGGAGGCGGTCCTGGTGTTGATGTGGGGGCACGCGGCATTGCTGGCCTCACGCAACGTACCACTGTTTGCGATCATCGCGGCTCCGGTTGTCGCCTCGGCAATCGATGGCTGGCTGAGAAAATTACCCGAGCTGCCGGTGGCCGGCTGGCTCCGCGCGACCGCGCGAAAATTCGCGGCCATCTCTTCGGAGACGGCAGAAACCGACGCGATTCCACGATGGCACGTGGCCAGCATCGCCGGATTCGCTCTGGTGGTTGCGTTGGTTTATGCTCCCGCTCCGCCGAATCTTTTTCGGCCCGAATACGACCCCAAGTCTTACCCGGCAGGAGCGATCGGCCTGCTGAAGAGCGATCCGGCCTTGCGCATCTTCACCAACGATGAGTGGGGCGACTATCTCATTTACCGCCTATACCCGGAGAACCGCGTATTCGTCGACGGACGCAGCGATTTTTACGGCGACGACTTCGAACAGAAATATCTGGACGTGCTGAACGTGAAATATGACTGGCAGGAAACGCTCGGACGTTTTGGCATCGATACGGTTTTGTTGCCTCCGAGCGCTCCTTTGGCCGGAGCGCTGAAGGAATCCGCGCGCTGGCGCGTTGTCTATGACGACGGTATCTCGGTGGTCTTCCGGCTGGCAGGCAAGCCGGGGGGCGAATCGAGCCCGGCTGCATCGGCCACTGCAGCGCGGGGTGGTTCCGTTACGAAAACCGAGGTCCCGGATCTGGCCGGGCCCGGAAACAAAATCAAGAGCTAGGAGCGAATGAACATGACACTGTTGCGCACTTTGTGGAACGAGGAACAGGGACAGGATCTAATCGAATACACGCTGCTGATGGCATTTGTCGCGCTCGCCTCGGCGGCGCTTTTCATCGGCGCGGGCGGCAGTATTAAAGGAATTTGGTCCGTCACTAATAGCCAGCTCGCCGCGGCCAGCACCTCGGCTAGTTAAGAACACTCAGCAGGTGCCGGAGTTTTCGTCGTTGTCGCCGCCAGGAAGCGGTCGCACGCGTGACATTCGGCCGGCATGACTGCGACAGTGGCGTTCGGCGGTTTGGCAGGCGGAGAGTTGGGCGGAACGGGGAACAGAAATGAACAAACGATTCGCAGCGGTCTTAGGTTTTGCGTTCGTGGTCGCCTCTGGGGCGAGTCTCTTGCTATACCGGCTCACTTCGAATCGGCAGCCGGCCACCAAGGCAGCTCCCGCATCCACCAAAATCGCGGTGGCGGCGCGCGATCTGGAATTGGGGACGGTGTTGCGCGAAGAAGATATGAGGTTGGAGGACTGGCCCGCGGAAGTCCCGATGGGCGCGGCCGTGCGCACGCAAGACATCGTCGGGCGCGGCGTGATCACCAAGATCTTCGCCAAGGAGCCGATCCTCGAAGTGCGCCTGGCCCCGAAGGGCGCCGGCGGCGGATTCGCGGCGATCATCCCCAAAGGAATGCGTGCGGTCGCGGTCCCGGTCAACGAAGTGGTGGGCGTCGCCGGCTTCGTTGTTCCCGGTATGCATGTCGATATCCTGATCTCCGGCCAGCCGCCAAACAGCCCAGGCACTCTGGGACAGTTGACGAAGACTTTGTTGCAGAACATCGAAGTGCTTTCGTCGGGACAAGATTTCAAGAAGGACCCGGAAGGCAAGCCGATTTCGGTTCAGGTGGTCAATTTGTTGGTGACTCCGGAGCAGGCCGAACAACTGAGCCTCGCCAGCCACCAGACGACGATTCAGCTGGTGCTGCGCAATCCGCTGGACCGCGACGAAGCCAAAACGACTGGAACGGCTGTGGCGAGCCTGTTCACGGGCACGAAGATCCAGCTTAAGGATGTCGCCGGGTGGGACACAGAGCCCCGGCGCCGCACGGCGGAGAAGCCGGCAGCGCCCCTGATGCCGCTGCTTGCGCCGCCTCCCAAGAAAGAAGCTCCTTACGTAATGGAGATCATCTCGGGCAACAAGAAAGTCGAAAGCAAGTTCGATGCTAGCGCGGAGGTCAAAGAGCAATGAAGTTACGAATCCCGCATCTGACAATTGCGCTGGCGGCGGCCGGCCTGTGGACTATCGGCGCGGGGCGCGCCGTGGCGGCGACGGTTCTGGATGGGCAGGCACAACCGGCTCAAGAAGCCGGCTCCGGCGCCCCGGGACGCCTTACCGTCACGGTGGGTAAGTCGCTGATCATTGACAGCCCTTTGAATATCCAGCGGATCTCGGTGGCCAATGGCGACTTGGTCGAGGCCGTGGCGGTAAATCCTAAAGAGGTTCTCATCAATGGGAAAACAGCGGGCGATACGTCGCTGATTGTCTGGCAGCAGAACGGTAGCCGCCTGCTGTACGATCTCACAGTTCGCATGAGCCCGGCGAAGCTGGACGCCATCCGGCAGCAGATTTCTCGCGAGTTCCCGAACGACAACATCAACATCACGTACGACAATGACACTGCATTTGTCCGCGGTACGGTGAAAGACGTGACCGCGGCCGACCGCGTCATGTCGATCGCGAACACACTCGGCAAAGCGGTCAACCTGCTGCGTGTGGATGTCCCGCCGGTGGATACCCAGATTCTGCTCAAAGTGCGGTTCGCTGACGTGGATCGCTCGGCCCAACTCGACTGGGGAGTGAACTTCGCCAGCACAGGGGGCAACCAGGAGACGTCGACTTCGACCCAGCAGTACGCCCCTCCCATATTCCAGCAGAATGGAACGGTCGCCTTCTCGGATGCGCTCAACATCTTCATGCTGCGCCCGGACATCAATCTGTTGACCACCATCAAAGCGCTCCAGGCAAAGAATCAGCTGCAGATGCTGGCCGAGCCAAATGTGCTGGCCATTAACGGCAAACAAGCCAGCTTCCTGGCCGGCGGCGAATTTCCGTTCCCGGTGGTCCAGGGCGGAGCCGTGGGAGCGGTCAGCATCATGTTCCGCGAGTTCGGTGTGCGGCTCAATTTCCTTCCAACGGTCACCCCGCGCGGAACCATCCGGCTCCAAGTGATGCCGGAGGTGAGCTCGCTCGATTACTCCAACGCCGTGTCGATCAGCGGCTTCACCATACCGGCGCTGGCCACGCGGCGTGTGAACACGGAAGTGGAACTGGAGTCCGGGCAGAGCTTCGTGATTGGCGGTCTGCTGGATAACCGGACGACCGAAGCGTTGAGCAAAATTCCCGGCCTGGGTGACATCCCGCTTCTCGGAAAACTCTTTCAATCGAAAACTGTTGCCCGGAACAACACCGAGCTTATGGTGATCATCACGCCTGAGATCGTACGGCCGATTCCCACCGGACAGGCCCTGCCGGAGTTGAAGTATACCCGAAAATTCCTGCCATCGAACAGCGGCATCGAGATGTCGCAGCCGCCGATGTCGAAGACCGGCCCGGTGCCGATTCAGCCGCCTTCCGATTCCATGCCGGTTGAAGAACTGGAGCAACAGCAGAAGCAAGGACAACCGGCTCCCAGTCCGACGATTCAGTTAGTCCCGATGGTCGTGCCGCCCACCACGCCACAGGCGAATCCGGGCCTGACAAACGCACCTCCGCCGTCGGCCCCGGGCTCAGGAGGAAAGTGATCTCGGATCGGCGACTGGCACCATGTACCCCCTGACGATAGGATTGGCAATCGAAAATCGCGAGCTGTTGGAACAGGCGCAAGCTTGCCTGCAGGGATTGCCATTCCGTGTGATCGTCGAGCACCAGGATATCGGCGATCTGAGCGCATTCCTCGACCGCCTCGAGCGGATGCGGCCCGACGTGGTTCTGATCGACATCAGCAACTGGAGGGAGCCGCTCGAAGGGCTGGTCGCTTCGATTCGAAACGCGGTAGGCGATCCGATGATCATCGCCCTACACATCAGCGCGGATGCCGACACCATCCTCGCTTCCCTGCGCGCGGGCATCAACGAATTCCTGTATCCGCCGTTGCAGGAACCGCTGCGCAAGGCTTTGGAAAAGAGATCGCTCGATCGCAGCCGGCGTCCCGGAACAACCAAGGGAGCCGGCAAGAGCTACGGTTTCCTCTCGGCCAAAGGAGGCTGCGGCGCCACCACCCTGGTCTGTCATGTGGCGGCTGAACTGGGCCGTCAGGGCCAGAAGGTCCTGCTCATGGATCTGGATCTGGACGCCGGCCTGATCGGCTTCATCACCAAGACCAAATCCGTGTATTCGATCGTTGACGCGGTGAACAATCTCCACCGGCTCGACATTCATTATTGGAAGGCGCTGGTGTCGAATGGCATTCCGGGTGTGGAGATCGTGGCGTCGCCGCTCGCCTTGGGCACCAAACAGCAATTGAAGGACGAGCAGGTCCGCCACGTGCTGGGGTTCGCCCGGCCGAATTACGACTGGACCTTGGTGGATTTGGGCCGTAGTCTCAGCCGGCTAGCCATGGCGGCATTGGAGGAAATCGATGAGGCTTGCCTGGTAACGACACTGGAAGTGCCGGCGCTTCATCAATGCAAGCAGATCATTCAAACCTTATTGGACAGCGGTTATGGAAAGCACCGGCTCAAGCTGATCTTAAACCGCTCTCCGAAGCGGCTGGATATCACACCGGGCGAACTCGAAAAAATGCTCGGCGTGCCTATTTACGCCATGGTTCCGAACGATTATCCGGAACTGTACGAGGCTTACGCGGAGGGGCGGATGCTGACTCGCACTTCCGAACTGGGAAAAAACATCGCCAGGCTGGCGCTGAAGCTCGGCGGCCTGGAAGAAGAAACGACAAAATCGAAGCGCTTTGCGCTCTTTGGGTGATGACACTATGGCTGCTGGACTAGATACGGTAACAAGAGCCGGTGAAGGCCGGGAGACCGGCTGGGTTAACCGGCTGTTCAATCGCGAAGGCTACACGCCGGAATACCAGGAGCTGAAATTTACGCTCCATCGCAAACTGCTGGACCGGATCAACCTCGAGGCTCTGTCCTCCATGGCCGGCGAGCGCGTCCGCGCGGAAATCCGGGCGGCCGTTGCCAAGCTGGTCGAGGAAGAAAAGACGCCTCTCAGCCTTGTCGAAAAAGACCGGGTCATCGAAGAGATTCTCGATGAAGTCTTCGGGCTGGGGCCGCTGGAGCCGTTGCTACAAGACCCGACCGTATCGGACATTCTCGTGACCACGCCGCATCTGGTGTATGTCGAGCGCGGCGGTAAGTTGTATCGCACTCCTGTTGAGTTCAAGGATGATGCCCACCTGCTGCGCATCATTGAGAAAGTGGTGTCGCGCGTAGGCCGCCGCGTCGATGAGTCGTCGCCGCTGGTGGACGCTCGCCTGCCGGACGGATCGCGCGTCAACGCCGCGATCCCGCCGGTTGCCGTCGATGGTCCGCTGCTTTCAATCCGCCGTTTCGGCCGTCACGCGCTGAAGGGCGAAGATCTTGTCGCCAAGCTGGCTATGACCGATGGGATGCTGGAACTGCTGAAGGCGTGCGTCAAGTGCCGCTTGAACATCCTGATCTGCGGTGGAACCGGCGCCGGTAAAACCACATTGCTGAACGCGCTGTCTTCGTACATTCCGGAAGACGAGCGCATCGTCACGATCGAAGACGCGGCCGAACTGAGGCTGCAGCAAACCCACGTGGCGCGCATGGAAACGCGGCCGGCCAACGTCGAAGGCAATGGCGCCATCCACATCCGCCAACTGGTCATCAACTCCCTGCGTATGCGTCCCGACCGCATCATTGTCGGCGAGGTTCGTTCCGAAGAAGCGTTGGACATGTTGCAGGCCATGAATACCGGTCACGATGGATCGCTGACCACGATTCACGCCAATAACCCGCGTGACGGTCTGGGCCGTCTCGAGGTGATGGTCGGCATGGCGAATTCGAATATGGGAATCCGCTCCATCCGCCAGCAGATCGCCTCCGCGGTCAACCTGTTTGTGCAGGTGTCGCGTTTCAGCGATGGTTCGCGCCGCATCACCCACATCACCGAAGTGGTGGGCATGGAGCAGGACATCATCACGCTGCAGGATATTTTCCTGTTTGAGAAGACCGGAATCACGGAAAACGGCAAGGTGCTCGGCCGCTTTCGGGCCACCGGCATCCGGCCCAAGTTTTACGAACGGCTGCGGGCGTCCGGCGTTACGCTGGCGCCGCAGATGTTCCAAACCGTCGTGGAGATCAATTAAATGCCCGTCGGGGTGATTGTCAGCTTCGTCATCGTATTCGCGCTGGTTCTGCTCGCGGTCAGCGTGGGAACGAAGTTCGTCGACGCCAGACGCAAGAAGCAGATGGCCAACCTGCTGGAGACGGCTTCGGGCGAGAGTGCGGTCAGCGTCGCCAAGCTGCTGAAGGAACTCGATCCCGAGAGGCCCACCGGCTTCAAGGCGCTGTTGAGCTCGTTTCAGTTTTCCCGCCATGCGCAGGTACAGTTGCAGCAGGCCGGCCTGAACTGGTCTTCGGCGCGGCTGGTGGCTGCCATGGGTCTGGCGGCGATTCCCGGTTTGGGCGTCGGTTCGCTCTTGCCGATTCTCTTGAACGGCCCCACCACGGCCATTATCCTCGCGATTGTCGGCGCCGCCGCGCCGTACTTCTTCGTGCGCCACAAACGCAAAAAGCGGCTGGATGCGTTCGAAGAGCAGTTTCCCGAAGCGCTCGACTTTCTGGCTCGTTCGATGCGCGCCGGCCACGCCTTTACCATCAGCCTGGAGATGCTGGGAGAAGAACTGGCGGACCCGCTTGGGCAGGAATTCCGCACTCTTTTTAACGAGCAGAACCTCGGCGCGCCACTGGATCTGGCGTTGCGCAATTTCACCGAACGCGTCCCCCTGCTCGATGCGCGCTTCTTCACTTCGTCGGTGCTGTTGCAGAGACAGACCGGCGGCAACCTGAGCGAAATTCTCAGCCGGCTCTCCTATGTCATTCGCGAACGGTTCCGGCTCAAAGGGCAGGTCAAAGCGGCGAGCGCCCACGGCCGCCTGACTGCCACCATTCTGACCGTGCTCCCCGTCGCCACGATGCTTGGCCTTCTGCTGGTCGCGCCCGGATACCTGCAGGGCATGGCCAACGACTCCGATGGCAAGTGGCTGATCGGCGGCGCCATTGTCGCCCAGATTCTGGGCAATTTCTTTATCAAGAAGATCATCAACATCAAGGTGTGATATGGAGCATCCGCTTTTACTTGCCCTCTGCGCGTTTGCCATGATGATGGTCGGGCTGACCTGGGTCGGCTATCGCATCTTTTACAAGCCGGGCAAGTTTCTCAAGCAACTCGGCACGCCGGTGATCGGCGCCGGCCAGGAACGCGTCTACGAAGACACCGCTGAACCTGAGTCGAGCACCATCGTCAGCGTCCTGCACCAGATCGGATCGCGGGTGCCGTCTTCGGAAGCCGATATCAGCACGATCCGCGGGGATCTGGTGCGCGCCGGCTTTCGCTCGGAAAACGCCGTGGCGGTGTTCTTCGGATGCCGCATCTTCGCGACCTTCCTGATGCTCATCATCAGCCTGGCGATTGAAGCCCGCATGCCAGACAACGGGGTGATGCGCGTGGCCATGCTCATCTCCGGCTGCGCCGCCGGATGGATTCTGCCGGGCTTCTTTCTCGAAAAACGCGTCAAAAAACGCCAGGAAATCATACGTCTGTCCTTGCCGGACGCGCTCGACCTGCTGGTAGTTTCGGTCGAAGCCGGCTTGGGTCTCGACCAGGCAATTCAGCATGTCGCGCGTGAACTGCAGGTGAGCCATCCGGAATTGAGCGAAGAAATGTCGCTGGTCACTCTCGAAATGCGCGCCGGCAAACGCCGTTCGGAAGCGCTGCGGAATTTCGCGGAGAGAACCGGCGAACCCGAGGTCCGGAAACTGATGGCCATTCTGATTCAGAACGACCGCTTCGGCACCAGCATGGGCGAATCCTTGCGTAACCACTCCGATTTCATGCGCACGCAGCGCCGTCAGCAGGCCGAGGAGCGCGCCGGAAAAGTCGGCGTCAAGCTGGTGTTCCCGATCTTTTTCTTTATTCTGCCTTCGATGTTGATCGTGGCTGCTGGCCCGGGCCTTCTGCAAATTTTCAAGTATTTGTTCCCGATGATGAAACAAATCCATTAGGAGAAGTGGAGAAACGTATATGAACAGCACACTCGTTCAGAGCTTGATCTGGTTATCGGCCGGTGGCATCCTCTTCCTGTTTATGCGGCGCCGCCGCAGCCGGAGAACGTCGTCACAGCGGTAAGGGCATCGCCAGGCTGCAGTTTGGCGATAAGGAACAATCATGGAACTTGCGCTACAAGGGGCGATCTGGCTTGGCGCCGGGGTCACGCTCGTGATGCTGCTGTCGCGCCGCCGCAAGCGGCGCATCGCTCGCTAAGACGCCGTTGACCGAAGCTGCTACCGCTCCAGGGAGTCTGACGGCACGCCAGAATGCGGACGGCGGCTGGCCGTATGCCCGGGGTGTGTCCTGGACCGAGCCAACGGTGTTTGCTGTTCTGGCGCTGTTGGCTTCCAGCGAACGGGAGGCAGCCAGCCGCGGTATAAGCTGGCTGCGTGCCATGCAGCGCCCGGATGGCGGCTGGCCTCCCCAGCAGGGTGTCGACGAGAGTACGTGGGTCACCGCTCTGGTTGCATGGCTTCCGCCGGAGCAGATCGGCGCACCTGCGCATGCGCGCGCAATTCGCTGGATTGCGGGCTCGGCGGGGGAGGAGTCGGGCCTGATTTTTCGCGTTCGCGAATGGATGCTCGGTCACGGGCCGCTCGGCGCGCGCGAAGATTCAGGGTGGCCTTGGGTGCCGGGAACGGCCGCCTGGGTCGCGCCGACCTCTGTGGCGATTCTGGCGCTTCAACGGGAGCTGCGCCGCAAGGCAGAGCCGCATCTCGAAAAACGGCTGGAGGAGGGCCGGCGCTTTCTGCTGGAACGGACCTGCCGCGGTGGCGGTTGGAACCACGGTTCGAACCAGGCATTAGGCTATCCCACGACGCCGTACCCCGAAACCACAGGATTGGCCTTGCTTGCGTTGCGGGGCGTGCGTGCTCCCCAGATCGAGGCTTCGCTTCCGCTGGCCCAGCAATACCTGCGGGAATGCCGTTCCGCCGATGCGTGGAACTGGCTCCGATTGGGGCTGCTGGCCCAAGGGCGGCTGGACCCGGCTGCTCTGCCGGCCACGAACCTCCAATTCCGTACGGTCCCGGAAATCGCGCTCGACGGCTTGGCGCAGGCCGCACTGCAAGGGCGGGATGGAATTTTCCGGTAACCAGATGCAACCTCGCTTCACCAGGCGTGATCTTTTGACCGGCTCGGCAGCGGCCCTTGCGCTGAGCGGATGCAGCAAGGCGCGTCCCGTGATCGCCGCGCCGGTGTCGATCGTTCGGGCCCCCGCCTACGACCAGCGGATCTATGACACCGTGCGGCGCTTGCTCGCGGAGCACCAATTGAATCTCCGCGGCCGGAGCGTCCTGCTCAAACCCAACCTGGTCGAATTCGAGCCCGAAAGCAGCATCAACACACATCCCTTGCTGGTCCACGCGGTGTATGAAGCGGTTCGCGCGATGGGAGCCTCCCAAATCCGAATCGCGGAAGGTCCTGGGCATCGCCGCAATACTCTCGATCTCGCCGATGCCGCCGGCTACTTCCAGACCGTCCCGCGTTTCGAAGATCTCTTCATCGATCTGAACCTGGACGCCGTCAGCCGGGTCCGCCTTCCCCGCCAGGTGTCGCGCATAGAGAAACTCTATCTGCCCAACACCGCGCTGCGCGCCGACCTGCTAATATCGATTCCGAAGATGAAGACCCACCATTGGGTCGGGGCCACCCTTTCGATGAAGAACCTGTTCGGCCTCGTGCCCGGCGGCGTGTATGGCTGGCCGAAGAACATGCTGCACTGGGCGGGCATCAACGAGTCGATCGTCGACCTGCATACGGCGTTTCCGCGGCAGTTCGCGATTGTCGATGGAATCGTCGGGATGGAAGGCAACGGCCCGATCCAAGGATCCCCGAAATACGCCGGAGTGCTGGTGGCAGGGTGGGATGTGCGAGCGGTCGATGCGACGTGCTGCCGGATCATGGGTATTGATCCAATGAAGATTGCCTACCTGCAGCCGAATACGCAGGACGATGCCAGTCTGCTCGCCCAGGATATCAGCCAGCTGGGCGAGAGCGTCGCCTCTGCTGTCAAGCCGTTCGCGTTGATTCCGGAATTCCAGGGGCTTCGTCTCGCGAGCCCGGCATGAGCGCCCAACCCGTTCCTTCGGGGCCGCGCGAGGGGTTAGCGAACGCTCCGGCTCGGGTTCATTTCTCCGCGAAGCATCGGCCACTCTGGTTCGTGCTCAGTTCGATTGCGTTGCTGTTGCCTTGTTATTGGCAGCCTCGCATCGAGGCCGGAGACCTTTCCAGCCATCTCTACAACGCGTGGCTGGCCGGACTGATTCAAAGCGGCCGCACCCCAGGCGTGCAGATCATCCATCAGAATACGAACGTTCTCTTTGATCTGCTCTTGAGAGCTCTATTCGTTTCGATCGGCCCGGCCTGGGCGCAGCGGATCTCGGTTTCGCTCTGTGTCCTGGTATTTGTCTGGGGGGCGTTCGCCTTTGTCTCCGCCGTCTCGGGCCGTGCGGCCTGGCAGCTTCTGCCGTGCCTCGCGATGCTGGCGTACGGCTGGGTCTATCACATGGGCTTTTTCAATTTCTATCTGGCGTTGGGTCTGTGCTTCTGGGCGATGGCGCTTTTGCGGCAGCCCACGGTTCCGCGACTTGCCGCCGCAATCGCGATTTTTGCCGCGGCATACACCGCGCATGCCTTGCCGGTACTGTGGTCCCTTGCCTTGCTGGCCTATTCCTGGACTGCCCGCCGATTGTCCGATCGAGCCCGGTTGGGCTTGGCCGCGGGCTGTATCCTGTTGCTCGGCGCCGCACACATCGTGTTAAGGCGGACCCTGGTTTCGCAGTGGTCGATCATCCAGTTCACCTCCTCCACCGGAGCCGATCAACTGCAAGTCTTCGACGGTAAGTACGGCCTGGCGATGGCCGCCCTGATGCTGATTTGGGCCACCTGCCTGGCCGATTTGTTGCATCAGCGCGCAGCCCGCACCATTCCGCTTCACTGGTGCGTCCTGACCGCGGCCGGTATTTTGATCCTGCCCAGCACGATTTTCATTCCCGGCTTTCGGCACTCTCTGGTTTATATCGCCGAACGAATGTCGCTAGCGCTCGGGGTGTGCGTGTGCGTCCTGTTAGGCTCCATCGCGCTTCGGCCGGTTCAACGGTACGCCCTGGCCGTGGTTGCCCTGGTCTTTTTCGGATATTTGTTTCGGGACGAGCGGAGGCTGAACCTCTTTGAAGACCGGATCGATACGGCCGTGGCTCAATTGCGCGCCGGCGAGCGCGTGGTTAGCCCGATTCTCGATTCGGACCTGCGGGCCAACGCCCTCACCCATATGGTCGATCGGGCTTGCGTCGGCCGCTGCTACAGCTACGCCAATTACGAACCGTCCACCGCGCAGTTCCGCATTCGCGCGCTCGCTCCGAATCCGTTCGTCGTCGCCGACTACAGCGATTCCTGGGATCTTCAAAACGGGAAATACGTGGTCCAGCCCGCCGACTTACCAATTTATGAACTCGTCGTTGCGCAATCCGGTGAAGTAACGACCCAGTTGCTCAAATCAGGCGCGGCGAGTGGCACCACCGAATGGCACGTGCTGCAGAACCGCCGGGAACCTTAGTGGGCGAACGGCGTGCCCAGCATCACGATCAGATTCCAGACCACCAGGCCACCATACCAGTAGGTGATCCAGCGAATCAAGTGATCCTTCTTCAGGTACACGCAAATCCCGGCCAATCCCAATGCAAACAGTTTCGAGAGCGCCACCCCCACCGCGGGCCCAAAGTGCATCAGCACGCGAATGAACGGGCTCGCTTCGGCGGCGCCCAGGCGGAAACCCACCAGGGTCGTGAGCAGATCGAGAACTTGCAGGTACACGAAAATGTAGATCAAGGCCATTCGTTTTTGTCCGTAATGGATCTCGGCGTCTTGCAAAATCGATTCTACCCACATCGACCTACATTTGGATGTACGGGGCGTACCGGTCGTGGTTTTATGCCAGCACTCGTACCGGAGCCACGGCCCGGAGTTTGCCCTAGTACCAGCTACACTAAGTCTTATGAGCAGAAAGCTTCGGATTCTGTTCGCCGCGGTTTGGACCGCGGGCAGGCTCCCGGCGCAATCCCCCTGCAGCAACACACCGGCGTATTCGCCGTGCGAAATGGTGTTCGAGCTAGCCGGCCCGGACGCCGCCTCCCACCCGAACCCGTACGTCAACGTTGACTTAAAGGCCGAATTCCGCTCGCCCCGCCAGAAAACGTTCCTGCAGACGGCCTATTGGGACGGCGGCAACCGGATGGTCATCCGGTTCGCTCCCACCGAGCCTGGAGATTGGGCCTACCGGCTCACCAGCAACATCAGCGCGTGGGAAGGCAAGGAGGGAACGTTTACCGCCGCGGCATCGGAAGCCCCGGGGTTTGTTCGCGTCGCGAACGTCCATCATTGGGCTTACACGGAGCGAAACTTGCCGCACCTCTGGATGGGCGCCACGGAACTAGGTTTTGCCGATCTCGACGATGCCGCGTTCCACACGGTGGTGGATGCGCGCGCGGCGCAGAAATTCAACCACCTTCGTGGCATGATTTTGGGCACGGGCCCTAACTCCGGCTACCGATCGCCGAACGAGCCAGATCTCGCCCGCTTCCGCCGTCTCGACGATCGCCTCCACTACATCAGCCAGAAGGGAATGACCGCCGACCTGATCTTCGCCGCGGATCCGGCGCAGCTCACGCAGTTATTCCCAAGTCGCGAAGATCGTCAGCGCTTCGTCCGCTACGTTGCCGCGCGCTATGACGCTTTCAACGTGACGTGGCAGGGCGTCGAAGCGTTCGAAAATGTCGTGGACGGCCGCGCTGTTCTAAAAGAAATAGGTAGCTGGCTCAAGGAGGCCGACCCGTATCAGCATCCTCGGACCAGCGGTGCGCGCCTGACGTCCGCTCCGCTTCTCGAGGATCATTGGATGGATTTTGCCGCCTACCGCACCGGCGACGATAACATCGGCGCCATCGAACACCAGCTCTATCCGGTGCCGTTCGTTAATTTCGAATTGGCGCGAGAAGACAGCGGGGCGGGGAAGAACGGCCCCGGCGATGTCGATACCGACACGTTCCGTCATCGCCTCTGGAACGCCACCATGGACGGGCAGTATCCGACATACGCCAATACCGGTTCCGGCGCCCCGTACGCGAATTCCGCCGGCGCCAAGCAGATGACGGTCTGGTTCGATGTTCTGTCGGACACGCGCCACTGGGAACTCGAGCCGTATTTCGACGTGGATGGCGGCCGCGCGGTCGCCTTGGATGATGTCGAATACCTCGTTTATGTCGAGAAGCCCGGCCCGGTCGAGGTGCTGGTCCAAAAGCACGGGTATGACGTGCTTTGGATTAATCCGGTGAACGGGGAAATCACGCGCCAGAAATTCAAGGGCGATCATTTCACCGGCGAGCCGCCGGACAAGTCGCACGATTGGGTACTGCATGTGGTTCGCGAAGGCCGCGTCGAGAGCATGAACAAGTCGTACCGGTTCGAATCGCGCGATATTGTTCTCCAAGACATCGACCAGAACACCGACAAGGTGCCGTTCACGATTGAACAGCCGTCCGGCGATTTGACGGTCGACAAACCGGCGTCGTACTCGGCCAAGATCAAACGCGAAACGCGTGCCACCCGATCCATGATGTATCTCTGGACCGGCGAAGTGCCGGCCGACGGCCAGGGCTATCGCGTCCTGGCAACGGGCGCCAAGGGTTCCCTGACGGTGCCTCCGGGAATCGCCAAGAATTTCCCTTGCGTGATGAGTGTGCGGCTGTACGGCATGAATGCCAACGGAAAGGTGTACGCGCTCGACAAGGCGTTTCCAGTGAGCCGGTGAGTCCTCTACTGCTGGCGGTTGATACCACGCATGAATTCGGCAGCCTCGCCTTGGCGCGCGGGGAGCAGATCCAGGAGGAGTTGCCGTTGCATGCGCCGGATGGTTTCGCTCACGTGATTTATGAACATCTGGAGCAGCTTCTCAAGCGCCAGGATGTGCCCCTCGGGGCGGTCGATTGTTTTGCTTCGGCATCCGGGCCCGGGTCATTTACCGGCGTGCGTGTGGGTCTTGCGTGCGTGAAGGGGCTGGCGGAAGCCTGCGGCAAGCCGGCCGTGGCGGTGTCAAACCTCGCGGCCGTCGCATCGTTCGGATCGGCGGCTTTGCGTGCGGCCGTTCTGGATGCCCGCCGGGAAGAAGTCTATGGCGCGGTCTATGACGCAAGCGGCCGGCTGGTCGTTCCTGAGACCGTGATGGCTTTCGGGCCTTGGCTCGCCACGCTCGATCAACCGGAATTGGAGTTTGTTTCGAACGACTTTAGCGCCTTCTGCGATGGCTTCGCCGGTACACGCTTCGAGGAGGCACGCCGGACGGTGGTTCCGCGCGCCTTGGCCGGCGCGATCGCACGCATCGCCCATAGGCGATTCCTCCGCGGCGAAACCTCAGACCCCGCGGCGCTGGACGCGAATTATGTGCGCCGTTCGGATGCCGAGCTGTTTAGCCGCTGATGCATCCGGTTCCCGCTCTTCGGACAGGTGAACTGCTGCGGGCTGCCGCGTTCCACGCGCCCACCGGTCTGTTTCTCCAGCAGCGCGCGCTCCGTTGCCGTCCTCGACAATCCCGCGCGTTCGCTGCAGGATTAGCGGGAGCAGTCCGCGCTGCCGGAAGAGGCGCGAATAGTGGCCGAAGTGGGGGTGGAAGGTTCCGTGTTCTACCGGGCCAGGTTCTAGGCTGCGCCCCTACGGTCGCGCCGGAGATATCGTCCGCGCCCGGCTTTGCCCAGGAACTGGCCTCTGTCTGCGATCACTTCGCCGCGCGAAAGCACGGTCCGCGCGTTCCCTTTCACCTCAAAGCCTTCGTACATTGAATAATCGACCCGCATGTGATGCGTCTTGGCGTTAATCGTATAACGCGCGTTCGGATCCCACAGCACCAGGTCCGCATCGCTCCCCAGCGCGATCTCGCCTTTCTTCGGGTAGATGCCAAACAACTGCGCGGGCTTGGTCGAAGTCACCTCGACAAAGCGATTGAGCGTCAGCTTTCCCGAATTGACGCCGTGATGATAGATCAATTGCAGGCGGTTTTCGATGCCCGGTCCGCCATTGGGAATCTTGGTGAAATCATCCCTGCCGAGTACTTTCTGGTCTTTGAACCGGAACGGGCAATGGTCGGTCGACACCACCGGCAGGTAATCGTGCTTCAGGCCGTCCCAGAGTTTCATCTGGTGTTCTTGCGGCCGCAGCGGCGGCGTTAAGACATATTTCGCGCCTTCAAAATTCGGCCGCTCCAGTTCCTCGATGGACAGCAGCAGGTACTGCGGGCAAGTCTCCGCGAACACCGGAAGACCGCGGTCCCGCGCTTCGCGGACCTCGTTCAACGCGTCCCCGGACGAAACGTGAACAATATAGACCGGAGCACCGGCCATTTCGGCGATCGCAATCGCGCGGTGCACCGCTTCGGCCTCGGCGCGCGGCGGACGCGTCAGCGCGTGATAAACCGGTGCCGTCTTGCCTTCCGCCAGCGCGCGCTCGATCATCACGTCGATCACGCTGCCGTTTTCGGCGTGCAGGCAAAGCAGTGAGCCGTTCTTGGCCGTCTGCAACAGCACCTTGAAAATCGAGCCATCGTCTACCATCAGGGAGTTCGGATAGGCCATAAACAGCTTGAAGCTGGTGACCCCCTCCCGCACCAGGTCGTCCATGTCGTCCAACCCAGATTTGCCGAGGTCCGTGACGATCATGTGCAGGCCGTAATCGATAGTCGCCCGGCCTTCGGCCTTCTGCCACCAGAGGTCCAGCGCGTCGCGCATGCACGTGCCGCGCGCCTGGGTCGCGAAGTCGATGATCGTCGTCGTGCCCCCGAATGCCGCCGCGCGCGTGCCTGTCTCGAAGTCGTCGGCCGAAGTAATCGCGCCGAGCGGCATGTCGAGGTGCGTATGCACGTCTACCCCGCCGGGCATGACGTACAAACCGGTGGCGTCGATCACCCGTTCCCCTGCTTGCGCCGGAATATCCGGCCGCACCTCGCGAATTCGTTCGCCTTCGACGAGCACATCGGCGGCCGTCGTCTCGCGAGCCGTCACCACGGTCCCGTTACGAATCAGGGTGTTCACGTCCGGGCCACGGTCCCGCAGGCTGCGAGGCTGCGATCCAGGAGTTTCAGGAACTGGTCGATATCGCTCCGCCCGACATTCATTGGCGGCGAAATCCGGATCACGTTGCCGTACATCCCGCCTTTGCCGACCAGCAGCCGGTTCTCGCGCGTTGCTTCGAGCAACTGCGCGGTCTCCTCTGGCGCCGGGGCCTTCGTCTTTCGGTCCTGCACCAGTTCGAGGGCCTGCAGCAGCCCCATCCCGCGCACGTCGCCGATCATCGAGTGCTTCTCCTTCAGTTCTTCCAGGCCGCTGCGCAAATAAGCGCCGGTCTCGGCGCAGTTGGCGCGCAGGTTGTGCTCTTCGATGAAATCGAGCACCGCTTTCGCCGCCGTGGCCGTCACCGGGTTGCCGCCGAATGTGGAAATCGTGAGGCCGTTGACCGCATCCGCCACTGTTGGCTTGGCCACGGTCAGGCCGATCGGGCTTCCGTTCGCGAGGCCCTTCGCGGAGGTCAGGATGTCCGGCACTACGCCGTACTGCTCAATGCCGAACCACTTTCCCCCGGTGCGCCCCCAGCCCGTCTGCACCTCGTCGCTGATGAAGATTCCGCCGTGGTTCCGAATAATCTTTTCGATGATCTGAAAGTATTCACGCGGCGGCGTGATGTATCCGCCGACGCCCTGAATTGGCTCCGCGATGAATCCGGCAACCTGCCCGCTCGTCGTGCTGCGGATCAACTCCTCCGTATCCTGTGCGCATTTGACCTCGCACGAAGGATACGTCAAGCCAAACGGGCAGCGGTAGCAATACGCATTGTGTGCGTGCACGATCCCGGCCTGTGGAAGGCCAAGCCGCCACGAGCCCTGCCCGGTCAGCGTCATCGCCATCGCCGTCCGCCCGTGATACGAATGCCGCAGCGCCACAATCTCGGTATTGCCCGTATAGCAGCGCGCCGTCAGAATCGCGGTCTCATTCGCCTCGGTGCCGCTGTTGGTGAAGAACGATTTCGTCAACTGGCCGCCCGGCGTGAG
>Ga0335078_10005699_pt1 | contig 18408 bp, 15 predicted proteins | sample Lox_Sample_32_FD_206711 | JGI IMG/M metagenome (GOLD analysis project Ga0335078, IMG submission 206711) | Soil microbial communities from Loxahatchee National Wildlife Refuge, Florida, United States - Lox_Sample_3.2 | ecosystem: Environmental > Terrestrial > Soil > Wetlands | place: USA... | reverse complement strand
ACCGAGGGTGATAGCCATGTGTGGTCTCCTTGATCGATTCGCAGGGACCGTCCCTGCGATGTCTCGCGCTGAGAGACCGCTAAGGCGCCGCCGACACCGCGAGCTTGCGAGCGGCCGAAGCGCAGCGGAGGACCTGGGGAGGCGGGAGAATTTGGAGCGCAGCGTCCGCGAGGAGGCCCGCTTGCGGGCCGGGGAAATTCTTCCGCCGGACAGGTTGGCGGCGGCGCCTGCGGGGTCTAGCGCTCTGAGAGACATGCAGGGATGGTCTTGCGAAGCCCAGTCCAGGAGACGATTGGCAGTGTCACTCGAAGGGTGCGCAAGCTCGGTCAGCGTCGTGCATGTGGCCTGTTCAACTTCCGCTGTCAGCGCGCGACGCATGTCGGTCGGGCGTCAAAAAATGTCAGCGTGGGGATGTCGAACACGCAGGCAAGAGGGCGCCGTCGGCGTGCACAGAGACAGCGAGTGCGGGGCTCACGCGGAAAATCGGCGGCCACATGCGGGGACGGTGACGAAAGGCTGAGAACTCGGCGCGGTTGGGTCGCCGCTCCGGCAAGCGAGCCGGTTACGCGGCATGCGACGCGAAGCCGTGATATCGCCACGGCGGCAAGGACGTTCACAGGGCAAAAATGGCGCCGAGGATTCTCCGATGCTCGACGAGCAAAGCTCTTGGGATCGGAATAGAAAGATGCGCCAGGGATGGAAGCCCGAAGGGCCGAGACGCCGCAGGCGGCTCGGTTTACGACAGCCCGGCGCGTGGGCTTGCCCGCGCGGGCGCCAAGGCCTGTGACCTTCAGACTTGATAGGTTGACGGTTCGAGTGTGCTACCAACGGGGTGGACACAGGCCGTCACTGCACGGCGTGATTTTAGCGATTTGGCTCGGAGCGAATCGCATCACTGACCGAACGGCTTCGCTTCTACAGGCCGGCCGTGACCAGCGGTAATCCGCGCGCCGTGAAGGCGTCGAGCGCCAAGTGAGACAAATATCCCGCCGGCGCACCTATTAACGCGCCCGTGAGCAGACGGCAGAGGACCTCGATCACTATGGTTGTGACGTACTCGAAATCTGACATCGAGTGCGACATTGCCCGCTGGGCCGCGAGCGAGTCCGCGTAAGACCGCAATTGGATTTGGCTCTTCGGAACGTAATCGCGGCATGCCGCGACCGCGATTCCAACCGGCACGATCGCATGGGCGATATCCCGGTGGTTGGGCGAAATCGGCGGATCGAAGAGATCCGGCAGCCGGCTCGCGCCAAACCCGGCCAGGGCCCCGCCAAGAACTTCCAGCAGCTTATGAAATGGCAATTGCTCGGTGGTTACGAACACGGCGGCGGCTCCAGCGCCCGCAGCTAGCCCAGCAACATCATGCACGGCGCGACCTGACATCGTGGTGATCCCCTCAAAGTCTTTGCCAACGCAGGTTCATGATGATCAGCGGTTCTTCAGCAACTGATCGAGCGAATCCAATTTTTCTTTTCTCAGCACCGTTCCGAGTTTGGCATCCGCCCGGTAGCCGGGTGCGACCCAATCACCGTATTCCCTGCGCAGCGTTCCGACGCGCGTATCAGACCGCTTTCTGCGAATCTCGCCATCGTGGTCACGCATGCGACCATCAAGGCCCTTGGGGAAATGCTTGGTCATCGTTCCGTCTCCATCATTATTACCATCGTGAGCCCTTCGCGTCCGCGTAGACGGACATCCGAACCCGACCCGTCACGCAAGCATCGGAATCGGCGCGTATGGCATCGCCGGGATGCTGAAGAACATCGCTGCTTGCGCGGGGTCGAATGCGCTGACGGCGTTCTCCGCGAACGCCGGCAACAGTTCCACCGCTGCGCGCCAGTCATCGAGTTCAATCGGCGGACAGTCCCGAGGCATGTCGATGCGAATGGTGCGTTCCGGTCCGACGAGCAGCCGGGCTTGCCCCAGCGCATTCTGCGCCTGCAGCCGCATCGCCGCGTTGATGATGTCGCGCCAATGCCACATGCCCCCACGGCTGATCTTGGCGCCGCTCACATGGTAAGGGCTGTCGCCGCAGCCAATGCTCAGGATGCGGATTTGCTCTCGCCCGACCTGGAAGGACGTGAGGGCCTCGACGAGGGCGATCATGATCGGGTTATTGGCCCAGACCCCGCCATCGACGAAGGTGTAGCCGGCGTCCCTCACTGGCCGGAAATAGCTTGGCGCCGCAGACGTCGCGAGCCCAACTTTGACCATAGACTCCCGGTGATCCTTCTTGAAATCCGGGTGATGCGGTGTCTTGAAGATAAAGACCTCGCCGTGCTCGCCCTCGAATGATGGGATACAGAGCCGGTTGCGGGCGGCGCCGAAGGTCTGGTTGCCGAGCAACTCTCGAAGGATCGCGGCGAGGCCTTCCTGGTCGTAGCTGTAGTGACGATAGCGCCGCATGGCCGTCAGGCGTCGACCAACGCGGCCGAGAAATCCCGGGCCCTCGGGCGGGAAGATCTCGCATCCGCGCTCGACGTAGAGGCGCCTGAGATCGGCCCCACAGTAACCGGCGGCAAGCCCGAGCGCGATGATGCCGCCGGTCGAGGTGCCGGCAATGAGGTCGAAAAAGCCCGCCACTGAAGCGCCGCCGAGGTAGCGCTCCTCCAATCCACCCAGCACGGCGGCCGAGAAGATCCCGCGGATGCCGCCGCCATCAAGGGCAAGGATGCGAAAGTTCCGATCCGCCGGCCAAGGGAGTGGAACGCGGCGCTTAGCGAGCGCTCCTGCGGACCGCGGCTCGGGCCGTCCGGCGGACTCGCCTCGTTCATCCATTCCGGGTTAGTCCGCCGTCGCCGAGGCCGCGGATGGCGGCCGCCGCCCGTCCACAGTCCGGTCGCCAGCCAACCCTCGTAACAGGCCAGCCAATCGCTGATCCAGGGCAGGGCCACGTCGGCGATAAGATCGCCACTCGACCATTCCTTCCTCGCGGGGTCGTAGAGGCAAAGCTGCGAGGCGGCTGGCGCCTCGTCGCACCAGTAAAGATGGGGCGTCCGTTCGCCCGTCGCCGGGTGGTGTAGCACGAGTTGCGGATTTACCAGCCGCACGATCGGATCGTAATTGTCCATCAACTCGAGGCCATCGAGCCAGTAGCGCGCGACGTAGAGAATGGAGATCGTGTAGGTGCGCTGGAGAGGACGGAGCGGACCGAGCCACGACACGAGCCAGGCGCACACCCCTGTGACGCACATCGCGGGATAAAGGTCGCGCATGCGCGCGACCTGTTCCTCGACGGTGCGCTCGGTCATTCCTGCGGCGAACCATAGAAGGTGTGCGGCCTCGTCGCAGGAGCCCTGGCAACCGGAGCGGCCGCTGGCGCAACGCCCATGCGGCCGAGATCGAGGCGGCCGCTCCCTGGCCGGGCGGCGCTCTGGCCGACGGCGATCCGGTTGCCGAGATGTTTGTTGAAATCCTCGAAGACTGCGCCCGTCGGGCTTTCGCCGAAGAGGTCGTCCATGATGGCCCGCATCTCCTCGAGCCCGCAGTCGCCGCGCAGCCGTTCGACCTTGCGCACGAGATCTTCGAGGTCGCGCAGGAACAGGGTCTGTGCATCGAGCGATTCCGGCCAGCGGTCCGTCAGCACGTCCGTCGCGCAGGCGGGGTTAACGACACGAAGCTTTTCGCCTGCGTGCTGCGCAGCATCGATCACCTCGTGCAGGTGATAGGCTTGGACGAGCAACTCCTCGGAGAGAGTCGTAGTCCCGTTCGCGGCCTCGGCGACGAGCTTCGCGATCACCACAGAGGGTGGCCGCCGCACGTCCTTGCGCTTGTCGTAGCGGACGTTGCGCCAGCGCTTCAGCAGTTGCAGTACGATCACCGCCTTGGATTTCTCTTCGGCGGCCTGCTGCGCCGGCACCGGCTCCGCATCGGCCTTTTCGAGCAACGCCTGGTCGAACGCATAGGCGCGCGCGCCGTAGGCCTTGGCGAACAGCTCGTCGGGAGGCGTCTTGCTCTTGAACCATTCGGCGAAGCCCCACGGGTTCACGAGCAACCGGCGTCCCGGGATGTGTGGCTCCTCGGGTCGATGATGAAAGATGACGCTGGTCCGCGCGGGGTAATCCGACGCCAGCACCGCCGGCGTCACATCGAGATGCATGTCGTCGGCATAGTCCACGGTTACGCACCGGGTCCGCCGCCGGGTCATCATGTAATAGCGCGAGCCGCGCTCGCCGCGGATGCTCTCATAGAGCACGTCGAGCGCCGCCTGCGGGGATGCGTTGAGGGCAAGCGCGAGCTCGGCCACGATATCGATGTCGTATTCATCCGTGCGCAGCCGGGACGCGATGGTCGCGCCGACCGCCATCGAGCCTTGCGCGTAAAGGCGATTCACCCGTCCACGAAGAGGGCTGCCGTCGCGCTCGAGCCATTCATTGACGGTGCCGTACCGGTCCTCGGCCTTCTTGTGGTCGGTCGGTGTCAGCTGGATTCGGATGGCCACGTCCGCAAGCAATAGATCGACTGGGTCGGCTAGCGCCTCCGGCCGAAAGTCCTTAACTAGCTGGTTCATCGAGCAAAATTCTCCTCCTCGCAAACGGGTGCGGCGTCGCCGCGCCCCGTCCACAGCGAATCTGGGGTTCCCTAACCGGCTTTCAAGGGCTGTGATTTACAATTTTCCATTCTAGATATAATATGTAAACCATCGGCGAAAAGGAGAATAATAATGATCGGCCAAAGGCTTAAAACGGCACGGGCAGCATCAGGCCTGTCCTTACGAGACCTATCGGCGGAAATTGGAAACCAGGTCTCGGCGCAGATGATCGGTCGTTACGAGCGCGACGAGGCCATGCCTGGATCGACGGTGCTACTGGCACTCGCCGATGCGCTCGGCGTTTCCGAGACCTATCTCGTCGAACAGAGCGACCTCCATCTCGACGGCGTCGAATTCCGGAAGAACCGCTTCACCAGCCGGAAGGAAGAAGCAACGATCGAGGCGCGGGTGCTCGATGAAGTAGAACGCTATCTCCTGATCGAGCAATTGATCGGCGCGTCTAGCGCCGCGTGGCTTCAGCCGCTTGGCGCCCCGTTTCCCGTCCACAGCGAAGGCGAGGCGGAGGCAGCCGCCGGCCGGCTGCGCCAGCTCTGGAATCTCGGGATCGACTTCGTGCCGAAGCTCGCCGAGTTCCTCGAGGAGCACGGCATTAAGGTCGTCGCGATTGCGTTGCCCGATTCGGTCTCCGGCCTCTTCTGTCGCGTCGCCCGCCGCAAAGCGCCGTCGGTGCCGACGATTGTCATCAACGCTAGTGATGCCGGCGAGCGGCAGCGTTTCACGCTCGCCCACGAGCTCGGCCATCTGGTCCTGGAAGTCTCGGACGATCTGAACTCCGAGAAGGCCGCGCACCGGTTTGCGAGCGCCTTCTTGATGCCCGCCGAACTGCTCTGGGCCGAAGTCGGCCGTCATCGCCGGGCCGTTGCCGTTGGCGAGCTCGTCGAGCTCAAGAAGTTGTTCGGTGTCAGTGCCCAGGCCATCGCCTATCGCTGTAAGGACCTCGGGATCATTGGTCCCGGCGCGTATCGCGCCTTGTTCGATGCATTCAGCCGCTACGGCTGGCGCTCGCCTCCTTATTCTGAGCCCAATGCGATCGACAAGGAGGAGCCACGCCGGTTTCGGCGTCTGTGCTTTCGCGCCCTTGCCGAAGGATTGCTTTCCGATGCGAAAGGCGCCGAACTGCTCCGAGTCAGCGTGCGCGAACTCGATCATGAGATGGCGGCAAACACAGTCGATCCGTAATGAACGTCCTCGTCTCCGACACCTCGGTTCTCATCGATCTCGAACGCGGTGGGCTTCTCGAAGTCGCCTTCCGCTTGCCGTGCGAATTTGTGGTGCCGGACTTGCTCTATAAACGCGAACTTGCCTCCTACAACGGGCCGAGGCTTGTCGAACTGGGGTTGCGGATCGAGGCGCTTGACGAACATGGGTTGCGTCAGGCGATCGCGTATCGGGCGAGCGCCCCCGCCTTGTCCCTGGCCGACTGCTTCGCGCTGGCTCTCGCGAAAATTCACGACTGGACTCTCCTGGCTGGCGACAGCGCGTTGCGGGCGCTGGCGTTGGCCGAACAGGTCGAGCATCACGGAGTTCTCTGGATCTTCGACCGTCTTCTCGAGCACCAGTGCGCCCCTCAGGTCCTGTATCAAGCCTTGACGACGATTGCGCACCATCCGCGCTGCCGGTTGCCGCCACGGGACATCAAGGAGCGGCTCGACTTATACCATCGCCTGAACGAAAGCGAATGAGCGCTTTGCGCGACCCTACCGCAACTTGGCAGCGCCACCATTGAGCGAGAGCGATACCCATGCCCGTCACGCTGACCAACATCTTCGTTTTGATGCTCGAGAACCGCTCGTTCGACCATCTGCTCGGCTTCTGCGGCATTACCGGGTTCGATGCCGAGACCGGAGCGCCGACCGCGGTGAACGGCCTCGTTGGAACCGAATCGAACAGCTATCGCGGCCAGGTCTATCCGGTGACGCGCGGCGCCGACGAGACGATGCCGGTCGACCCAGGCCACGAGTTCCTCGACGTTCTGGAGGAGCTCTGCGGCACGAACGCCGCGTACCTGCCGGGCGGCCCCTATCCGGCAATCAACAACAGCGGATTCGCGAGCGACTACGCTCTCTCGCACACCAAAGACGAGGGCAACGCGCCGGACAATTATGGCGAGATCATGAAATGCTTCAGGCCAGAGCAGCTCCCGATCCTCAATGCGCTCGCGCGCGAGTTTGCCGTTTGCGACAACTGGCACGCGTCAATTCCTGGGCCGACCTGGCCGAACCGCTTGTTTTCGTTCGGAGCCTCGTCGGACGGCCTCGACCACAGCCCCACGACCGCCGAGATTCTCACGTGGGAAACCGTGGAAGGGATCGAATTCAAGAACGGTATGATCTTCGACGCTCTCACCCGCAAAGCCGGCGCCAACGGATGGCGCATCTATTCGGCCGACGACTTCCCGTTAGTTGCGGCGCTCAAGGGCATCGGCTTCAGCGACATCCATTCCTACGACAACTTCAAGCTGGATATCGCAAAAGCGAGTTATCCGTGGCTCTACACCTGGATCGAACCGAACTACGGAGACATGGTCTCGGGAACCTTCCGCGGCGGCAATTCCCAGCACCCGCTTGACGGAGTGACGCCCGGTGAAGTGCTGATCAAAGCGACGTATGAAGCGATCCGCAATTCGCCGCATTGGAATTCCAGCCTGCTCATTATTACCTGGGACGAGCATGGCGGGTTTTACGATCATGCAATACCTCCGGCCGCCGTTCCGCCCGGCGATACGATGCCCCTCTCCAAGTACAACCAGTACGGCTTCACCTTCGCGCAATTGGGCGTCCGTGTCCCCGCCGTCGTCGTGTCCCCCTATATCCGCAAGAACGTCATCGATCACCGTCTCTACGATCATAGCTCGATCCCAAAGACGGTCGCAGACGCTTTCGTCCTGGCACCGCTTACCGAGCGAGACAAGGCCGCGAATTCCGTCATGCCGCTTCTCTATCTGGCGGACCCAAGAACCGACGCGCCTAGCATGCTGCCGCCGACGGCTCCGCCGCGACCGCCGACGATGGTGCAGAAGGTGCCCGCGCCGGACAGCACAGTCGACAGCGGTAGCCTCCCCGCGTTCCTACATGTTGCTATGCAACACGATCTGGCAGTTTCGCCACCAGCGCAGCGGCATGCCATTCTCACGCGTGTTCAGGCGATTCAAACCCGCGCGCAGGCCGGGCAGTACATCAGCGATGTGCGCGCGAAAATAAGGGCCGCACGTGCCCTATCCTGAGCTTCTTCTGGCTGATCGTGTCCGTGCTTCACCGATTACGCGCCAGTCACTTTCTTCGTGCCTTGAGTACGAAAGACGGCGCTATGAGGCGCCGTCCTCGCTGAACCGCCACACCGGGATGCCGAGCTTCTTGGCCTTGTCGGCGAGGTTGGCGGAGATGCCGGAGCCCGGGAAGGCGATGAGGCCGGCCGGCAACGTGTCGAGCAGCTGATCGTTGCGCTTGAAGGGCGCGGCATGGCGGTGCCTCGCCCAATCCGGCTTGAAGACGATCTGCGCGACCTTGCGGCTGTCGGCCCAGCAGGCGGCGATGCGCTCGGCGCCGCGCGGGCTGCCGCCGTGCAGGAGCACCATGTCGGGATGCTTCGCGCGCACCTTGTCGAGCGCGGCCCAGATGCGGTCGTAGTCGTTGTAATCGGGACCGCCGGTGAAGGCGATGCGGGTGCCGGCCGGCATCAGCACTTCGCGCTCGGCACGGCGGCGTGCGGCGAGGAAGTCGCGGCTGTCGATCATCGCGGCGGTGAGATTGCGGTGGTTGACGACCGAGCCGAGGCGCGGGCGCCAAGCCGAGCCGGTCGCGACCTCGAAGAGTTCGGCGGCGTGCTCGCGGAAGAACTCGAAGGCGTTGCGCCGCTCGACGAGTCCGACGCCCTGGGCGACCAGGCGCTCGAGCTCGACCGACTTGACCTCGGAGCCATCCTGCTCGTCCTGGCTGCGGCGCTGCGCCTGCTCGTTGCCGTCGAGCTCACGCTCGACGCGGTCGATCTTGCGGTGGAACAGGTTGACGAGTGCCCAGAGCAGGTCAGGCAGATCGTCCTCGAGCCGCGTGTCGGCGAGCATCGTGCCGAAGGCGTCGAACGCGGCGGCGAGCTGGGCCTTCGCGATCTCGGGCTCGGGCAGCGGCCGCGGATCGGGCTCGTCGCCGCCGGGCCGGTAGCCGGAGAGCGCAAGCTCATCGAGGAGGTGCGCGGTGGACGATGCTTCATGATGCTCGCCGCAGGTGTCCGTGTCGAAGCCGGGGAACAGGGTGTCGAGGGTCATGGCGAGTGCCTTTCTGCCAGATGGCCGCGCCCATCGCGGCCTTCACGGGCGATCCCGGGCCGGAGGCGGAGACGGGCGGCACCCGCCGCCGCCCCGTGAGGCGGGGCGGCCAGGGCCGGAGCGCGAGCGGAGGATGGCAGCCGGGCGGCTATTTTGTCCTGGCGATGCAAAGCCGGGCGCAGCCCGGCGGCGGAAAATAGCCGCCCGGCGCCATTGCCGGCCGGCTCAGGGCAAAGCCCGGCGCCTCCGGCAGATCGCCCGCTCGGGAAGGCCGCCGGCGCGGCGCTTTCGAGGCAGAACAGGCCGCGCGCCCGCGAGCCCCACCCGCTTCCGGGGCGACACTGTGACGACGGGCGTCACGAGGATGCGTCGCCATCGAACGTGCGTTGGGCGAAGCGCAACCGATCGGCCGGGACGAGCTGCGGTACAAGGTGGCCGAGCATCGCAGAAGCGCCGAGCTGCGCGAGATCGACGTTGAAGTCGGTAAGGGCCGGCACGAGGTCGCGCACGTCGATGCCCGCCTCGGCGCCGCGGTCGTGCAACCGCCTCGCCGCAAGACAGCCGGCCGTGTCGTTGTCGCGAGCGATGTAGAGGCGGCGCAGCGCCGGCGGGAGGTCGATGGCGGCGAGATGGTTGGCCGAGAGCGCGGCGACCATCGGCAGGTCGGGCAGCACCGACTTCAGCGCGAGCATCGTCTCGATGCCTTCACCGGCGGCGAGCACTTCGCGGACGACACCGAACCGCACCGCGTTGCCGAGAAGATGGCCAAGCGCGCGCCGCGGATTTGCGAGCGGCGCCTTGCTGCGGCGCGTGGGATCGAGCCAGGTGCGATGAACGCCGGTAATGCGGCCGACGAGATCGGTGACGGCGGCAAGCAGCGCCGGCCAGACCTCGCGCGGTGCGCCGTCATGCGCGCGGTAGTAGACAGAGGGATGAAAGCGCAGGCTCGGCCAATCGAGCGGCGCGGTGATGCTGCGCGCGCGGAGATAGGCTTCAGCCGGTGTGCCGATGACCGGCCGGCCGGCGTGAAACAGGCGCCGCGCCGCCTCGGGCGAGCCGGTCGGTGCGGGTGCATCGCGGGAGGTCGGGTCGCGCTCGGGGCGCGGCAGCGACAGGAACGTGCGCGCCTCGTCGAGCACGTCCTCGATCCGGCTGAGGCCGCGGTTGCGGGCGATGAGATCGAGAAGATCACCGTGCCCCCCCGTCGCGGCATCGGTCCACTTGCCGGCGGCGCCCGGACCGTATTCGGGCCCTTGGAGGCGGACGTAAAGGCTGCGGCCCGGCGTGTTCTGCGCGTCGCCAACCGTCCAGTAGCGGCCCTGACGATGGCCCGCGGAGAGATAGTAGCGGCACACGGCCTCGGCATCGCGCGCGAGGCGGCGCGCCAGATCGGCGGCTGAGCCGGACATGACGGCCCGCGGCTCAGGCCGTCGCCCGGTCGGCGATGCGCGTGAGGGGATAGCGCTCGAAGAGAGCGCCGAGAATTGCCGGCCCGTTCGCGCCGACGGGCACGAAGAGGCGCAAGCGCCACGAAATGATCTCCGACATGAGGCCCATCGCTTTCAGGCGATCGACCATGGCGTCGGTAAAGCCGGTGAGCTCGACGCGGAACTCGCCCATCACCTTGGCGCGGCGAAGCTGCATGCCATCGGCAAGTTCGAGGACGGTGCGGCCATCGAGAAGCGCGGTTTGGGCATCCTCCGGAGAAAGTGTCGGCGCTTCGGCCTCGACAGCTTGCGCCACCCAGCTCAATGAGACGAGTCTGCCGATCACGCGCTCGCCGTCGTCGGTCTGGAGCCGATAGACGCGACAGCCCTCCTCCGGAAGCCTTTTCCAGATCGGCAACAGGAGACCTGTAACGACATGGAACGTGCTGGTCGAGAATTCCGGCACGTCAGCGATTTCTGTCTGCCATGCCGCGGCGAAGGCATCGCGATCGGCCTCTTGCCAATGCGTCCGCGCGAGCGCGTCGAACGACAGCGTGGTGCGCTCCATCGGGCGAAGCAGTCGCACGCGCCGCTCGACCTGGCCATCGTCGAGCATGAGACTTGGCGCCGGCATTTGCACGGCGGCCCGGCCGGACTGCGCGTTGACGAGGAGCCTCGCGCGCGGATCGCGCGCGCGCTCGTGCGCCTCGTCGAGAGTGAGGGGCTTGTTGCGATCGCGCCGGGCGATAGTGAAGACCTGGGTCTCGGCGCCTGTCTGATGAGTGTAGATCGTGCGGCGCTCGACGATTGTGAGGCTCTCGGCCGTCAGGGTCTCGACGCCGAGGTCGTAGGTGTCCGAGGCAATGGCGCCGTCGATCTTCGCGGTGAGCAAATCCTCGAACACGGCGAAGAGCGTGTTCTGAAGATCGATGGTGAGGGCGAGCAGGCGATTGAGGAAGGTGGAAATCGGCGGCAGGTCCTCGCGCAGGGTGCCGTCCTGGTCGGTGAGCACGAGGCCGGTCGCGTCCTCGAAAGCCTGGAGTGAGCATCCCTGGACCTTGCCGCCATAGATCAGGACATAGAGTTGCCGGAGCGCGGCCCGGCCGTAGACGGATTCGAGATTGTCGTCGGCGCGGAACAGGCCCTGCCCGCCGGTCTGGCGCTGGCCGCGCGTGATCGCGCCGAGCGTGTCGAGCCGGCGTGCGATGGTTGAGAGGAAGCGCTTCTCCGCCTTGACGTTCGTCGCCACGGGGCGGAAGAGCGGCGGCTGCGCCTGGTTGGTGCGGTTCGAGCGGCCGAGCCCCTGGATGGCGGTATCGGCCTTCCAGCCAGCCTCCAATAAATAATGTACGCGGAGGCGCCGGTTCCGGGCGCAGAGATCGGCGTGATAGGAACGGCCCGTGCCGCCCGCATCCGAGAAGACGAGGATGCGCTTTTCGTCGTCCATGAACGCCTGCGCCTCGGCGAGGTTGGCCGAGGCGGCGCGGTTCTCGACGGCAAGGCAGTCGCCCTTGCGCACGATGCGGCGCGCGCGCCCGGTGATCTCCGCGACCTGATCGGTACCGAAGCGCTGGACGATCTGGTCGAGTGCACCCTGGACCGGCGGCAATGACGCGAGCCGCTCGATCATGCGGTCGCGCCGCTCGACCGCCTCGCGGCACTGGACGGGCTGTCCGTCGCGATAGACCGGGCGGGAGGACAGATTCCCCTCGCTGTCGGTGAAGGGCTCGAAGAGCTGCGTCGGAAAGGAGTGTGCGAGATAGTCGAGGACGTATTCCCGCGGCGTGATGTCGACGGAGACGTCGCCCCATTCCTCGGTCGGGATCTCAGCGAGGCGGCGTTCCATCAGGGCCTCGCCGGTCGAGACGATCTGCACGATCGCGGAATGGCCGGCCGCGAGATCGCGCTCGATCGAGGCGATGAGCGTCGGCGTCTTCATCGCGGTGATGAGGTGATTGAAGAAGCGCTGCTTCGCGCTCTCGAAGGCGGAGCGCGCGGCCGACTTGGCCTGCGGGTTGAGCGTGGCGCTCGATCCGATGATGTTGGACGCCCGCAGCGCCGCGGTCAGGTTGTTGTGGATGATCTGGAAGGCGCCGGCATAGGCGTCGTAGATGCGGATCTGCTCGGGTGTGAGCGTGTGCTCGACAAGCTCATATTCCACACCTTCGTAGGAGAGCGACCGCGAGGCATAAAGCCCGAGCGCCTTCAAGTCGCGGGCCAGTACCTCCATGGCGGCGACCCCGCCGGCCTCGATCGCCTGGACAAACTCCGCGCGCGTCGCGAATGGGAAGTCCGCGCCGCCCCAGAGACCGAGTCGCTGGGCATAGGCGAGATTGTGGACAGTCGTGGCGCCCGTCGCCGACACGTAGAGGACACGCGCATTCGGTAAGGCATGCTGCAAGCGGAGACCGGCGCGTCCCTGCTGCGACGGCTCCTTCTCGCCCCGCTCGGACTTGTCGCCGGCGGCGTTCGCCATCGCATGCGATTCGTCGAACACGATCACGCCATCGAAGTCGCGCCCGAGCCACTCGATGATCTGCTCGACGCGGGATGCTTTCGTCTCGCGCGCCTCGGACCGCAGGGTGGCGTAGGTGGCGAAGAGAATGCCCTCGGCGAGCCGGATGGACGTGCCTTGCCGGAAGCGAGCGAGCGGCGTCACGAGCAGCCGCTCCTGACCGAGCGCCGACCAGTCGCGCTGGGCATCGGCAATCAGCTTGTCGGACTTGGAGATCCAGAGTGCGCGGCGGCGTGCTTTCAGCCAATTGTCGAGAATGATGCCGGCGACCTGGCGGCCCTTCCCGGCGCCGGTGCCGTCACCGAGAAACCAGCCGCGGCGGAACCGGACAGCGTTCGATGCGTCGTTGGGCGCAGCCGACACGACGTCGAAGGTCTCATCGACGGTCCATGAACCGTCGAGAAAGCCGGAATGAGCCTCGCCAGCGTAGATGACGCTCTCGAGCTGCGCATCGCTCAACAGACCGTCCTCGATCACCTCGCGAGGAAGATGCGGGCGATAATTCGGCCTGGGCGGAGCGACGGATGCCATCGCGGCCGACTGCACCAGCCGTGTCGGATGCGACTGCGCGCGAGGGATGCGGATAGACTGGAGCGCGTAGGGCTCGTAGAGCGCATCGGTGATGCGCCCCGTCGCCGCCGGAGTCCAATCGCAGGGCTCGTAAGCGAGTTCGGCAGCTTCGAGGGCTGGCGAAAAAGACGCGGGTGGGCGGGACAGGTTGGCGCGCGGCAATCGCCGAAACGGCGTGGGCGACGGGAGCGCCGGGGTGGATGATGGAACGGCGGCGGCCCGGGGCGGCAGGTCGCGCAGCGCCCATTCGAGAAGAGTCGCGGAATCGGGGGCGAGACCGCGGACTTGGGGGAAGCTCGTCGGATCGGACGCCGGAACACGATCGATCACGGTCAGCCGCGTCTCGGTCGAGGTGCCGTGACGCGCATAGACGCGGCCGTCGACGGCCGCGGAGAACAGGACTCGGCCGCGCTCCTGGAGCCGCACGAAACCGTCGCGCCAAAGCGGATTGTCGGGAAAGAGGCTGGCGCCGGTGATGGCGACGAGGCGACCACCGTCGGCCAGGCACGCCAGCGCCGACGAGAGATGACGGAAAGCAGCATCGCCGACACGGCCTTCGACGTGCGCGGCCACAGAGAATGGCGGATTCATGAGGACGACCGTCGGCTGGACGGCGGGATCGAGGTGATCGTGGATGTGTGTTGCGTCGTGAGATGCGATCGCAGCACCCGCAAACAGCAGGTGGAGCAGGGCAGCGCGCGTTTCGGCGATCTCGTTGAGGACGAGCCGGGCGCCCGCGAGTTCGGCGAAGATCGCGAGCAGGCCGGTTCCGGCGGACGGCTCGAGCACGAGGTCGGAGCGCGTGATTGCAGCGGCAGTGGCAGCGACGAAGCCGAAGGAGATCGGCGTCGAGAATTGCTGCAGCGCCTGCGATTCTTCCGAGCGCCGCGTCTGCGATGGCAGGAGCGCGGCGAGCTTGGTGAGCATCGCGAGAAACGCGGCGGGCGATGCGGCGCGAGCGCGCATGGCCGATCCGAATTTGCGAAGAAACAGGACCTGCGCCGCCTCGCAGGCGTCGTAGGCGAGTTTCCAATCCCATGCGCCCGCGGCATCGGAGGCGCCGAAGGCAGTCTCCATGGCAGCGCGCAAGGAAGTGGCGTCTATGGATCGGCCCTGGCCCAACGCTTGCGTCAGGACAGTCGCCGCGTGAAGCAGTGCAGAGGCTGTTTGAGGCGGGGCTGGCTCGGGGAAAACGGGCAGGAGCCGGGCGGCCACCGCTCCGGCGGGAAGGAAAGGAGGCATGGGAGGAAGCTCCGAGAGCGTGCAAGGGCAAGTCCCGGCTGCGCGCTCTCTTCACCCGCCGGGTCTTACCCCACTCCCGGTCGCTCTCTCACTTTCACTGACGATGAGTATGGACGTGTCGTTTGCGCGTGCGATTTTCGATATGTGCTGCCAGAAGCTGGCATGCGCACCGGGATTGTGCACCGCCTATTCTGCTGATCTTGGAGGGAACCGAAGCGGCGCGAAATTCTTGATATTCGTGACAGCGGCGCAATGTCGGCTATTCCGGGAACTGCGGGCGAGCCTGTTAACGTGGACTGTCGTCCGCCCGTGACCCAACTGAGACATTGCCCTATCCGTGCTATGGTGTCGGCCGCCCCAATTCTGCACGCTTGCGATGAATCTTGCGGCGTCCGAGACAATGATCGTTCGAAGCGAAGAACCGACCGATATCGACATCATCCATCGCGTGGTGGCCGCGGCGTTCAATCGACCGGACGAAGCAAACCTCGTGGATCAGTTGCGCGCGCATGGCGACTGCGTGATCTCGCTTGTCGCTCTCGTTGAAAACGAACTCGTCGGTCACGCCCTCTTCTCGCGAATGAGCGCTCCATTCCGTGCGCTTGGACTGGCGCCGGTTTCGGTGATGCCGGAATGCCAACGTACCGGTATCGGCACTCGATTGATCCGTGCGGGGCTCGATCGCGCAAGGCAAGACGCTTGGCAAGCGGTATTCGTTCTTGGCAATCCCGAGTATTACCGCCGCTTCGGCTTCGATGCGGTTCTCGCAAGCGGATTCACGTCGCCTTATGCAGGGCCCCACCTGATGGCCCTGGCGCTCGGTGCCGGTCTGCCGACCAATGCGGGTGTCGTCGAATATGCGCCGCCGTTCCGCTCGCTGGGTTGAAACAAGCATGGAAAGCGATAATTCCGTCATTCTGCAAACGCCGCGACTGATCTTGCGGGCCTTCGTAATCGAGGATGTGGAAGCGCTTGCGAGCGTTCACGGCGATCCCGAGGTCATGCGCTTCTCGGTGGACGGGGTGAAGACGAGAGAGCAGGTCATCCGCTTCGTCAAAAATTCAACGGATCATCATCAGCGCAACGGCTACAGCCAGTGGGCGGTCGTCTGGAAGGACACGGGGCAGTGTATCGGCGAGTGCGGAATTTTAGTGCAGCACATCGGCGGCATCGGCGAGCGCGAGATAAGTTATCGGCTGGCCCGAAGCTTTTGGGGTCGGGGGATCGCGACGGAAGCTGCGATGGCTTGCCGCGTCCATGCGTTCGAGACACTCCGGGTCGATCGCGTCATTTCGATCGTCGATCCTCAGAATACGGCCTCGATTCGAGTGGCGGAAAAAATAGGCATGACGCGCGAGAAGGCCGACGTCTTTCACGGGATCCCGGTTGTGATCTACGGAGCCAAAGGTTCGGCGTCGTAACCCAAACCGGACATCGGTAGGCGATGTTGTCGTCGCTGCTCCATCCAGGGCCGGGATGTGGTCCAACTACCTGCCCGACGCTCCACTTGCTACGCTGACACCATGCAAACACGCGTTGGCGTTTCTCGCGTCGGACCGAGCCTCGCGGGCCCTGAGGAACACCGATCCTTTGGGCCTGCCGATAGCCCATTCCGGATTCATCTCCTCAACGGTTTTGCACGCCAATACACTGCCTACGAACGCGACGGGGCGTTCTCGCTTAAATGGGTTCCACGAGGGAGGGCTCGGTACAGCGTCGATCGCCTTCACCATCAGCTCGCGGGCCACAAAGTCCTGCTGCTTCAGGCTGGTCAGCCTTACGAAATTGCGTTTCTTGATCGAAGTGGTACCGAGTCGTTCTGTCTGTTTTTCTCCGAAGCTCTCCTGAGCGAGGCTCTGGCGGCCAGCGAGATCGAGGCGGGTGGCCGCCACAGCCAGCAGTATGTTGACATGGTATTCATGCCATCCCACGGCTTGACGTCGATCCTGAGTTGGCTGCGGTCCCACGCTCTCACGCTGAACAGGGACCCCGGGCGCGCCGAGGAAATCCTTTTGTCCCTGCTCGGAGACCTCACGCTTATCCGGCGCGAGCACCGGAGCCTTGCCGCCGCGATTCCCGCCCAACGCCCGGCCACGCGGCGGCGGCTGCTCAGCTCAGTGCAACGCGCCAAAGAGATGATTGACGATTATCAAGGACGGCCTCCACCATTGGAGGAACTGGCGCGGGCGACTGGTCTTTCGAAGTTTCATTTCCTGCGGACGTTCAAGGCGACCTTCAACGCATCCCCGATGGAATATGCCGAGCGCCGCCGCATCGAGCGGGGCCAGCATTTGTTGCAACAGAGTCGCTCGTCGGTTGGCGCGATTGCGGAGCAGTTGGGATGGGAAAGCCAAAGCGCTTTTACAAAAGCATTTCGACGGCACATCGGCATCACGCCGCGCGAGTTTCGCAAGGGCTAGGAATTTAGCAATCCCGAGCGATACACGGCACCGTCCGGCGCGGCAGTATACTGGCATCAGAGCCTTTACCACGCCCACCTTGGAGGTCCTCGATGCTGCTCAATCTCAGCCACATCGGCCAGGTCTCGCGCGGTGTGAGTGATGTCGATCGGGCCGAGGAGTTCTACGGCACGAAGGTGGGATTACGGAAAATGTACCGCTTTGGCGACCTCACTTTCTTCGACTGCGCTGGCGTGCGGTTGCTGCTGGAAAAGACGCGCGACGGTGCCAAGCCGCAGTCCGGCGGCGTCATCTATTTCCGCTGCGCCGACATCGCGCTGACCGTCGCCGAGCTGAAGCGACGCGGAATTGTTTTCACTTACGAGCCGCATCGGATCGCCAAGATGGACGACCACGATCTCTGGATGGCCTTCTTCGACGATCCCGACGGCCATACGCTCGCCGTCATGCAGCAAGCTCCGAAAGGCTATACTCCCACCACAGAATAAGCTGCGAATGACCCCGAGGCAGACATTAGCCAACCACTAGCTCCGGCGAGCGCTATGCTCGCGCGCATGGAGGATCGGCGCTTTCTCACGGCACGCATCGTTGATGGTAGCGGACCGGCCGCCTCCGCAGATGACGACCTCGTGCCATGGTGGAGCTTCACCAAGACGGCGTTGGCAACCGCGGCCCTTCAGCTCGTCGCGCAAGGTCGGTTCGCGCTCGACGGCCCGATCGGTAATCGTCCATATACATTGCGCCAGCTCCTCCAGCATCGTGCAGGAGTTCCGTGCTATGGCGGCCTCGCGTCCTATCATGAAGCAGTTCGCCGCGGCGACCGGCCTTGGGATACCGCGCAACTTTTCGAGCGCGTTGCGGTGGACCGTCTCGACTTCGAGCCAGGGAAAGGCTGGCGGTATTCAAATGTCGGCTATCTCCTGGTTCGCCGGATGATCGAAGAGGCGACCGGCCAGGACCTCGGAAGCGCGTTTCAATATCTCGTCTTCGACGCGTTGGGCCTCGGCTCGGTGCGGCTTGCGACGAGTGCCGACGACCTCGCCACGACCGCGTGGCGCAACCCAAGCCGTTACGATCCCGGCTGGGTCTATCACGGGCTCCTGATCGGAACACCGGGCGACGCGGCCCGCCTTCTGGACCGGCTCATGTCGGGCCAGGTCCTGTCGCCCGAGCTTTTGAGCGCGATGAAGGAATGCCACCCGATCGGAGGAGCACTGGCGGGCCGGCCCTGGGAGACAACCGGGTACGGGCTCGGCCTGATGATGGGAAAAATGACGCGCGCGGGATTTGGACACGGCCATTCGGGAGCCGGTCCAAGCAGCGTTGGAGCGGTCTATTATTTCGGCGACCGAGCTTCACCCTGCGCCGTTGCCGCATTCGCTCAAGGGGGCGACGAGGGCGTCACCGAATATGAAGCC
>Ga0335078_10005698_pt1 | contig 18411 bp, 18 predicted proteins | sample Lox_Sample_32_FD_206711 | JGI IMG/M metagenome (GOLD analysis project Ga0335078, IMG submission 206711) | Soil microbial communities from Loxahatchee National Wildlife Refuge, Florida, United States - Lox_Sample_3.2 | ecosystem: Environmental > Terrestrial > Soil > Wetlands | place: USA... | reverse complement strand
CTGGCTGGTTCAGGCCCACTCGTTGCGCATGGCGGTTCCTTTCCGTAGCTCGGATGGGGGAGCGGCTGGGTTCAGGCCCACTCGTTGCGCATGCTTGCCTCCTCCGGTGAGTTGCTGAGCCCGCGGCAGCCCGGACTGAGGCCGGGTGACCACGGATAGGCGCAGGCTGACGCCCGCTGGCTGGTAAGCCCTGATGAGGGTGTCCTTCCCGGGCGGCCGCGGAAGGGCGCCCGCCCGGGATGTCCCGATGTGGGGACCACGGCGACCAGGCGCCGGCCTGATCGTGCCATGCTGGGCAGATCCCCACTGCGGCTTAACATCTGAACTCCTGGGACGTGTCTCACGGGTACGCCTTGGAATACCTCAATCCGAGGCGGCGATGGCGGCTTTAGGCCCGCCCCGCGCTGTGAATCTTGACAACCTGTGAGTACCCCTGTGACGATGCGAAATTAGCCACGTACCTGCGGTTACATGCCTATTATCGTTGGTCCGTCACCACCAAGGGAGCCGAAACATCTCCGTCCGTCCGCATGGTCCGTTTCCCGGCTGGCCGAAGCGTGCCGTCCGGGGCGTTCGTGCGTGGCAGGTGTGGCGGCTGAAGTCACCGCTGCGCGAGTACATCGTCGGTGTCACGCTGCTCGCGGTCGCGGCGGCCGTCGTCAGCCTGGTGCGGTTGCGCCACCTGTCGCTTCAGGACGTCGCCATCTTCGTGGCCCTGCTCGGCTGCGGGGTTATCGCCATCGAGTCGACCCGCGGCGTTCGCGAGGTCCAGGGCACGGTCCGGCGCGACCTGCAGACGGTCTGGTACCTGGCGATAGCGATCACGCTTCCGCCCGTGTGCGCGTTTCTCGCCCCCGTCCCGCTGGCCGCGTACAAGCTCTGGCGAGTCCGGCGAGGGTTCGTCTACCGCCAGGTCTTCAGCAATGCAACGATCAGCATCGCCTATGGCTGCGCTTCGTTGCTCTTCCATGCGCTCCCGCGCGGACTGGCGGGGCCGAGCCCCGGGACCGACACCCACATCCTGCGCTGGACCGGGCTGGTGGCCTGCTGCGGTGCGCTGGCGTGGTTTATCAACAACGGCCTCCTGCTGGTGGCCATCAAGCTGGCCGCGACCGGAGCGCGGCTGCGCGACCTGTTCACCAACCGGGAGGCCATCACCTCCGACCTGCTCGAGCTGAGCCTGGCGGTATCGCTGTCGCTGGTCGTGGCCATGAACCCGGTGCTCATGGTGCTGGCCCTGCCTTCTCTGGTCTTCTACCGGCGGTACCTGCTGCACTCCCAGCACGTCGCCCACGTGCGCATCGACTCCAAGACCGGGCTGCTTAACGCCGGCACCTGGCAACGGGAGGCTGAAGTCGAGTTCTTCCGCGCCCTGCACGCCGGCACGCCGCTGGCCGTCGCCCTCGTCGACATAGATCATTTCAAGGACGTGGACGAGACGGCAGGTCACCTCGTGCGAGATCAGCTTCTCCGCGATATCGCCGGCATGCTGAAAGATCAGCTGCCGAGCCAGGACCTGATCGGCCGGTTCGGCCACGAGGAGTTCGCCATCCTGCTCCCGCAGACCGACCGGCTCCAGGCGCAGCGGATCAGCGAGCGGCTGCGCGACCACATCGCGGGCGAGCCGATCGCCATCGAGTCGGGAAACCAGGCCGGCTTCGTGTTCCGGCTCACGGTCTCCATCGGCGTCGCGGTCCTGAACGAGTCACGGCGGGCGCTGGCCGAGCTCATCGGCGCCGCGGACTCGGCCCTGGATCAGGCCAGGAGTACCGGCTGGAGCAAGGTGTACGTGTCTCCGGACGGTTCTGACGACGACGACGTGATGGGCGCCTAGGACAACGTGACCGGCGCCTGGCGCGTCTGGGTGCGCGGCGCCCCCGGGACCGGATGAGACAATCGCAGTGAGCCGAAGTCGGACGAGCCGGGAGGCGTCCCCGCGATGAGAGCTGCGCTCTATGACCACTACGGGCCGGCCCGCGAGGTGCTGCGGGTCCAGGATGTGGAGCGGCCAGAACCCGGGCCGGGGGAGGTCCGGGTCAAGATCGAGGCCTCCGGCGTCAACCCCACCGACTGGAAGTCCCGCAGCGGCATGACCCCGCGGCCCATCGACGGCTTCCAGATCCCGCACCACGACGGCGCCGGGGTGATCGACGCGGTCGGCGCGGGGGTCGACCCCGGCCGGGCCGGCCAGCGGGTCTGGCTGTGGATGGCCGCGGCCGGCCGGCGGTGGGGGACCGCCGCGGAGTGGACCGTCGTCCCCGAGCACGCGGCCGTGCCGCTGCCCGACGGCGCCTCGGCCGATCTCGGGGCCAGCCTGGGCGTGCCGGCGATCACCGCGCACCGCTGCCTGTTCGCCGACGGGCCCGTCGGCGGCACCACCGTGCTGGTCGCGGGCGGCGCCGGCGCGGTCGGCCACTTCGCCATCGAGCTGGCCAAGCGGGCCGGCGCCCGGGTGATCACCACCGTCAGCGGGCCGCGGAAGGCCGAGCTGGCCGCCAAGGCGGGCGCGGACCTGGTCGTGAACTACCGGGAGCCTGACGCCGCCGACCAGATCAGGGCGTTCGCGGGCCCGGGGGGCGTCGACCACGTGGTCGAGGTGGCCCTGGGTGCCAATCTCGCGCTGGACCTGGCCGTCCTCGCGTCCGGGGGGCGGATCGTCTGCTACGCCGCCGAGGCGACCGACCCGGTGCTGCCCGTGCGGGCCTGCATGAACGCGAACGTGGTGGTCAGGTTCGTGCTGCTGTACGGCGTGCCGCCGGAGGCCCTCGCCCAGGCGGCGCGGGACATCACCGCCGCGCTGGACGCCGGGGCCCTGACCGAGCTGCCGGTGACCCGGTTCCCGCTGGAGCAGGCCGCGGCGGCCCAGGAGGCGGTCGAGGCCGGGGCGGTGGGCAAGGTCCTGGTCATCCCGGGGTCATGAAGGTCGTGGTGTTCGGCGCCTCGGGCGCCATCGGCCGGGCGATCACCGGGGAACTGCTCGCCCGGGGCCACACGGTGACCGCTGCCACCCGCAGCGGCGGGCCGGTCGAGGGCCTGGTCGTGCGGAACGTGACCGGCGACGCCAGTGACCCGGTCTCGGTGGCCCGGCTGGCCGCAGGCCAGGACGCCGTGGCCGCGGCGACCGGGCCGCGCCGCGGCGGCGACGACGAGGACCCGGAGGACAGCCTGATCGGCGCGGCCCGCGGCCTGGCCGAGGGGCTGCGCCGGGCCGGGGTTCGCCGCCTGGTCGTGGTCGGCGGGGCCGGCAGCCTCGAGATCGCGCCCGGCCAGCGGCTGCTCGACACCCCGGACTTCCCCCCGGCCTGGAAGCCGGCCGCGCTGGCCCACGCCCGGGTCCTGGACGAGGTGTACCGCGAGATCGAGGACCTCGACTGGACCTACGTCAGCCCGGCCGGGGTGATCGGCCCGGGCGAGCGGACCGGGGAGTTCCGGGTGGGCGGGGATCAGCTGCTGACCGACGAGTCCGGCCAGAGCCGGATCAGCATCGCCGACTTCGCGATCGCGTTCGCCGACGAGCTCGAGCACCCCGAGGCGCTGCGCCGCCGGATCACGGTCGCCTACTGACCCGGCCCGGGACCGGGGGGCGGCCGGCCCGGGACCGGGGCGGCCGCCGGCCCATCGCAACGGCCGGCTACGGGCTGAGCCGGTGCCGGTCGCGGGGGAACAGCGTGACCTGCCGCACGTTGTCCGCGCCGGTCAGCCGCGCGGTCCAGCGCTCCAGCCCGATCGCGAACCCGCCGTGCGGCGGCATCCCGTGCCGGAACACCTGCAGGTAGCCGGCGTAGGCCCGCGGGTCCTCGCCCCGGGCGGCCAGCGCGGCCAGGTAGTCGCCGTGCCGGTGCAGCCGCTGCCCGCCGGTGACCAGTTCCAGGCCGCGGAAGAGCAGGTCGAAGCTGTTGGAGTAGCCCGGCCGCCCCGGGTCGGGATGGGTGTAGAACGGCCGCTTGACCATCGGGTACCCGGTCACGAACAGGAACTCGGAGCCGTGCTCGCGCCGGGCCCAGTCGCCGAGCCACCGCTCGTCCGCCGGCGCCAGGTCCGGCTCGCCCCGGGGATCCCACCCGGCCCGCGCCGCGATCAGCTCCTGCGCGTCGGCGAAGTGAATCCGGGGTATCTGCTCCGGGACCGCGGGCGGGGACAGCTCCAGCCGGTCCAGGGCGGGGGCGGCCCGCTCGGCCACGCCCGCCGCCATGCCGGCCACCGTGTCCCGCAGCACGGCCATCACGTCGTGGTGGTCGGCGATGAACCCGAGCTCGGCGTCCAGGCTCGTGTACTCGGCCAGGTGCCGGGCGGTGTCGTGGGGTTCAGCGCGGAACGCGGGCCCGACCTCGAACACCCGCTCGAACACCCCGACCAGTGCCTGCTTGTAGAACTGCGGGGACTGGGCCAGGTAGGCGGGCCGGCCGAAATAGTCCAGGCCGAACACATTCGCGCCGGACTCGGTGGCCGACTCGACGATCTTCGGCGTGTGCACCTCGGTGAAGCCCAGGCCGTCCAGGGCGGCGCGGAAACCGGCCACGCTGGCCGCCGCGATCTCGAACCCGGACCGCAGCACCGGATGCCGCAGCGTGGCGGGCGCGTGGTCGAGGATCGTGGGCAGGCCGGCCGTCACCGCGGGCCGGTACAGGTCGAACGGCGGCGGCTCGGCCGGGCCGGACAGCGCCGTGACCCGCGGCTGCGTGAGCTCGACGCCGCCCGGCGCCTGGGCGCTGGCCGTGACCGCGCCCGTGACCGCGACCACGGTTTCCTCGGGCAGGCCAGCCGCGGGCGGGCCGGAGCGTGACGGATGAGGGTAAAGGACGGCCTGAGCCAGCCCGGAGCGGTCCCTGATGATCAGGAACGTCACGGACTTGAGCTCGCGCCTGCGGTGCAGCCAGCCGGCGATGCCCACCTGCTCGCCGACGTGCGCGGGCAGGTCGGCGGCGAGAACACGGGAGATCATCGCACTCCTTCCCGGAGGTGCTCGACGACCCCTTGGGAGTGCGGGCGAGAAGGGAACTCGCGGTGCCACCGCACTTTCGCCGCGGCCGGGCGGGCCGGCGCGGCCTCGCTGCGGCCCGGTCACGGGGGCCAGCCGGCGGGGCATGGGGCCCGCCGCTGGCCTGCGGCGGCCGTTCCTCCCCGCGCTCGGGAGGGTCTTCGCGCCGGGGCGCGAGGCCGCCTTCGCAGCGGCCGGCGGCTCTCTCGGCTCGCGTGATCCCGGGCTACTCGTCTCCGTCAGCGCGTTGGCACCAGGATAGTGACCGCGCCGGCTGCGTGCGCTAGGTGCCGTGCCAGCAGCACTTAGTCCACACCCAGGGAGCAGAGCCGTCACGCTCCGGCCCGGGGCGGGTCAGGGCGGGCAGGCGCCGCCGGGCGGCGCGTCCGGGCTGGCCCCGGCGACGATTGCGGTGCTGATCTGGCGCAGCTGCCCGACCTGCTCGGGGGTGAGCAGGTCCATCAGGGACCGGCGGACCTGGGCGACGTGTCCCGGCGCCGCGGCGGCCAGCGCGGCATAACCCTCGTCGGTGAGCTGCGCGATCTGGCCGCGCCGGTCGGTGGGGCAGTCGCTGCGCCGGATCCAGCCCCGCTCCTCCAGCCGCGCCACGGCGTGGGACAGCCGGCTCTTGCTCGACGCGGACGCCTCGGCCAGCTGGGTCATCCGCAGCGCCCGGTCCGGCGCCTCGGACAGCCGGACCAGGATCTCGTAGTAACCGTGCGGGATGTCCGAATCGCGCGCCAGCTGCCCGTCGATGGCGCCGAACAGCGCCTGGCAGGCGGTCAGGAACGCCCGCCACGCCTGCTGCTCGTCGGTGGTCAGCCACCGGGTCTCTTCCTCGCGCACGCTGCCAGCATACCCGATGATGGTTGAGCGTTTGACAAAATCCGGCGAACCTGATAGTCATTGAGTATTCAACCAACTAGTACGGGAGTGACAGATGACCACTAGCACCACGGTGGGCGCCATTCCGGGTTACGTCGCCGGCACCTGGACGATCGACCCGGTCCACTCGGAGGTCGGCTTCTCGGTCCGGCACATGATGGTCAGCAAGGTCCGCGGCAAGTTCGACACGTTCTCCGGCGAGATCGTCACCGGCGCGGACCCGCTCGGCTCCTCGGTGACCGCCCAGATCGACCTGGCCTCGATCAACACCGGCAACGAGCAGCGCGACGCGCACATCCGGTCGGCCGACTTCTTCGAGACCGACACCCACAAGACGATGACCTACCGGTCCACCGGGATCCGGCCCGAGGGCGACGGGTACGTGCTCGACGGCGAGCTCACGCTCAAGGGCATCACCAGGAACGTCCCGCTCAAGCTGGAGCTGAACGGCTTCGGCCCCGACCCGTACGGCGGCACCCGCGCCGGGTTCAGCGCGACCGCCGAGATCAACCGGAGCGACTTCGACGTCAAGTTCGGCCTGGCCGAGGGCGGCGGCGCGGTTGTGTCGGACAAGGTCACGATCCAGCTCGAGATCGAGGCCGTGCTGGCGTCCTGACCCGGTTCCGGCCGGAGGTCGTGGAGGCCTCCGCGTCGGCTCTCGAAGACCCCGGCTGTGTCATGGCCGGGGTCTTCGTCGCTTACCTGGCGCTGATGTCCACGGAGGAGCACGCCGTGGCCGGAGCCCGTCACGCCCTGGCCCGCGTGACCGGGCCGGACGCCGTCGGCCCGGTCACGGCGCGGCCCCGCGAGCGCGCGCACCTGGCTGCGGCCCGGGCCGAGGACCTGGCCCGGCAGATCCGCGCCGCGGCGCGCTGAGGGGCGCGGCGCCTGCGCCGCCCCCCGCGGCGCCTGCGCCGCCCCCCGCGGCGCGCCTAAGCGCCAAATAAGTGCTATTGCAAGTAAGTTGCAATAGTTTCTAGACTGGCGCTGTCCCAGCCGCACCAGGAGGTGACCCGATGCCCGACCCGCGCGGCCGCATCGCGAAGATCCGCGACGGGCTGACCCCGCGTGAATGGGGCCGGGCGGGCGCCATGATGCTGTCGATCGTGGGCCTGAACGTGCTCGGCTGGGGCTTGATGGCCGCGGCCATGGGCGGCCACTACCACATCAGCAGGACTGAGATCTTCGGCGCGGGCACCGGGATCCTTGCCTACACCCTGGGCATGCGGCACGCCTTCGACGCCGACCACATCGCGGCCATCGACAACACCACCCGCAAGCTGGTCAACGAGGGCAAGCGGCCGCTTTCGGTCGGCTACTTCTTCTCCCTGGGCCATTCCAGCGTGGTGTTCCTGCTGGCGATCCTGCTGAACTTCGGCATCCGCGGGCTGGACGACCAGGTGAAGAACTCGAGTTCGCACCTGCAGTACACCGCGAACATGGTCGGCACGCTGGTGTCCGGGGTGTTCTTGTTCCTGATCGCGGCGGTGAACCTGGTGATCCTGGCCAGCATCGTCAAGATGTTCCGCGAGATGCGCACCGGCCGCTTCAACGACCAGCAGCTGGAGGCCGAGCTGGCCAAGCGCGGCCTGATGAACCGGTTCCTCGGGCGCTTCTACCGCAGGGTCGACGCCTCGTGGAAGATGTACCCGGTCGGCTTCCTGTTCGGCCTGGGCTTCGACACCGCGACCGAGGTGGCGCTGCTGGTGCTGGCGGGCACCGCGGTCGTCGGCGGCCTGCCGTTCTACGCGGTGTTGTCGCTGCCGATCCTGTTCGCCGCCGGGATGAGCATGTTCGACACCGCCGACGGCTGCTTCATGAACTTCGCCTACGACTGGGCCTTCGCCCAGCCGGTCCGCAAGGTCTACTACAACCTGACCATCACCGGCCTCTCGGTGTTCGTCGCGTTCTTCGTCGGCGCGGTGGAGGTGCTCGGCCTGCTCGCCCAGGATGGCCACCTCAGCGGGTCCGGCTGGGCCTGGCTGGAGAACTTCAACATCAACACGGCCGGGTTCGTGATCGTCGGGGTCTTCGCGGCGACCTGGATCGCCGCCCTGTCGATCTGGCGCTTCGCCAAGATCGAGCAGAAGTGGGACACCGCGAACGCGGCCGCTCAGGACTAGGCGAGAGGACAGCGCCGATGTCGGTCAGCATCTCGGAGGAGATCCGGCGGTTCTGGGACGCTGACGCCGCGGTCTACGACAACTCGCCGTCGCATCATCCGCGCCGCCCCCAGGAACAGGCGGCCTGGCGCGGCACGCTGCGGCGCCTGCTACCCGCCCCGCCCGCGCGCGTGCTCGACGCCGGGGCCGGGACGGGGTTTGCGTCCCTGCTGCTGGCCGGCCTGGGTTACCAGGTCACCGCGATGGACCTGTCGGACAGGATGCTCGACGTGCTGCGGTACAAGGCGGCCGGCCTCGGCCTGGAGATCGAGGCCGTGCAGGCCGACGCGGCCAGCCCGCCCGCCGGGCCGTTCGACGCGGTGGTGGAACGTCACCTGCTGTGGACCCTGCCCGATCCAGCCGCGGCCCTGGCCGCCTGGCGGCGGGCCGCCCCGGCCGGGCGCCTGGTGCTCCTCGAGGGGAGCTGGGGCAAGGTCACCGGGATCCCGGGGTTGCAGGCCGGGGCGAGGATGCTGGCCAACCGGATCCGCGGCGGCGACCCTGGCCATCACGGTCACTACACCAGCCGCGTCATCGGCGCCCTGCCGCACAGCGGCGGCCTCGGCCCGGCCGAGGTGGTGGCCCTGGTCAACACAAGCCCGTGGGGCCTGGCCCGGCTGGAGCGGCTGCGCGACGTCGAGTGGGCCGTGCTCGAGGGCCGGAGCCTGCTCGATCAGCTGCTCGGCACCAGCCAGCGGTGGGCGGTCACCGCCGGGGCCTGACCATGCCGGGCCAGAGCATCGTGATGAGCATGTAGCCCATCGTCAGGCCCATCACGATCTCGCAGCAGCCGGTGGCGTTTGCGGGCCTGAGCACTGCTTCGCCCGGGACCCTGGCTCACCCCAGGAGCTCGATCTGGCGGGTGTCGCCGCGCGAGTTCCTGATCAGCACCTTCTCCCCGTTGCGGACCGCACCGGTGACCAGCTTGCCGACCGCGATCGAGCGGCGCAGCGCATCGGTCATCGTGATGCTGTCCCGTTCCGCCTGCTCCTTGAGCTCGGCGACGTCATCCTCGGTCAGGTTGACGGTCACCTTCACGCGCTTGGCCATCGGTCCCCTCCCAGCGTGCTATCCAGCAGGTAACCATACCTGATACATATCCCAGCCGTATAGAGCCTGGTCATAGGAGGAGTTCGCCGGCGATGAGGCCGATCGTGGCCGGGTACCGCTACCGGACCGGCCGGAGCACGGCCCGGGTCCGAGACGCTGCCGCGTGGCAGAGCACGCCCGGCGTGCGCTAGCATTTGACGGTCCGAGAGGGCAAACGGGACGTGGCCCAGTTTGGTTAAGGCGCCTGGCTGGGGGCCAGGAGAACTCGGGTTCGAATCCCGACGTCCCGACTTTGTGAATTGTCGGCGAGATTGCTGCCACGGCGTTCTCTCAGACCCTGCCGGTAGCTTGTCGTTATGACAGAAAATAACACCGGCAGACGCACCTGGACCGATTCACAGTTAGTCTCTGCCGTGATGAATTCCAGGTCATGGCGTGGCGTAATGCGCGACCTTGGCCTGTGCGCGACCTCGGCCGGTTCCATGGCGCACGCCACTCGCCTCGGGCTGGATCTCAGCCGCCTCGACCCGCAGGGAAAGGGCGCGGGTCTTCTTCATCCTGGACGGCGACCTCACCATGTACCTGATCCCCAGCCACGTGATCCCGGGCGCGTCGGGATCCTGCTGCGCAACTACACCGAATTCATCGTGGGCAGCGCCGCGTCCTTCATACGCGGCTCAACCTCAGCCGCGTGAGCGGGCCGCGTCCGGGGTTCCCGCAGCGATCAAGTGATCGGGCCGGGGATCTGGCGGCCGACGTCGGACAGGTCGGCGATCCAAGCCTCGTCGACGGCCAGGTCGGACTCGGACGACGGCTTGCTCGCCACCAGCTTCAGGTTGCCGCCCTTCTTGGCGGCCAGCTTTGCCCTGGCCGGTTCGCGGGGCGGCGCGGCGGGAGCGGCGGGCGGGGTGACCAGCCGCAACGCCAGGGACGGGCACATCTGCACCGCCTGCTGCGCCTCGTGCCGCAGCCAGGGGGGCACCGGCATGTCGAGGAACACGGGGTAGCCCTGGCCGTCGAGTTGCACCAGTTCCGGCACCAGGTGGGCGCACAGCCCGTGGCCGCGGCACCGGGTCCAGTCCACCGACAGCTTGGTCTGGCCGCCCTCGGCCGGCATCGGCAGGACGCCCTGCACCCGGCGCCCGCAAGTGCCCCGGAACAGGTGCGCGGTGAGGTCGTCGGCGAACACGTCGATGGCCGACAGCACAAACCGGAACACCCCGTCCGGGTGGGCGCAGGCGCCGCGGCCGCGCACGGCTGCCGCCCCGCGGCGCGCGGTGTCCAGCGCGTCGACCCCGCCGGACCCGTCGGCGAGCGCGGTCAGCGCCCGCGCGATGCTGGGCAGGCCCAGCTTGCACGGCCCGCACTGGCCGGACGACTCCTTGGCCAGGTAGCCGGCCACCCGGGCCACCTCGCCCATCGGGCAGGTGCCCTCGCCCAGCGGCAGCACGATCCCGGTCCCCAGCACCCCGCCGGCCGCGGTCAGCCCGGCCCGGCTGACCGGCACGTTGTACGCGGTCTCGGTGGGCAGCCACATGCCGTGGTAGCCGCCGACGAGGACCCCCTCCCACGGCGTGGCCAGGCATAGATCGAGCACCTCGCCGAGCGGCAGCCCGGCCGGGACCTCCACCACCGCCGGGCGCTCGGCCGAGCCGCCCACAGTGAGCAGGTAGGTGCCCGGCTCGTCCGGCGTACCGGTCGAGGCGAAGCCCTCCGGCCCGAGCATGGCCAGCACCGCGATCTGCGCGTAGGTCTCGGCGTTGGACAGCATCGTGGGCAGGTCGTCGATGCCGTAGTCGCTGGGCAGGACCTTGCGGCCGGGGGGTAGCGCGGGCTTGCCGTTCAGCGCGTTGACCAGCGCGCCCCCCTCGCCAGTGACGAACCGGTCCGGCACCCGGACTACGCGCACCAGGCGCCGCAGGTCCGGCTCGGCCTGGGCCGCCGAGGCGACCGAGCGGGCCACATCGGGCCGGGTGACGCCGATCACGATCTGCTTGGCCTGCAGCGCCCGGGCGGCGACCAGCGCGCCGCCCAGCACCAGGTACGGGGAGCGAAGCATGAGCATCCGGTCCTTGGCGCTGCCCGGCTCGCCCTCGCTCCCGTTGACCAGGACCACGGTCTTCCGCCTGCGGCGGCGGGCGGTCTCCAGGACCGACCTGACCTTGCGGGCGACCGGGAACGCCGCACCGCCGCGGCCGCGCAGGTCAACTTGTTCTGCCATGCCGATCAGCTGGTCGGCGGTCAGCCGCGGCAACGAGCCGAACACCTGGTAGTGCGTGGTCAGGTCGATCCGGTCCACGCGGTCCAGGCCCGCGGTCATCCGGGCCTGGCCGATGCACATGACCTCGGGCGCTCCGGGGGAAGTCATGATCCCTCCGCCCCGGGGCCGGGCCGCGGGTAGGCCGACAGTTCCGGCGGCGGGTAGGCCGACAGTTCCGGCGGCGGGTAGGCGGACTGCCCCGGCGGCGGGTAGGCCGACAGTTCCGGCGGCGGGTAGGCGGACTGCCCCGGCGGCGGGTGGGCGGACGGCTCCGGCGGCCGGTACTGCCACGGGCCCGACGGGTGGCCGGGCTGGTCCGGGTGCGGGGGAGAGTAGCGCCGGGCGGCGAGGTAGGGGGTGCCCTGCGGAAGGTGGGGGGTGCCCGGGGGATAGGACGGGGCCGGGCCGGGCGGCGCCCCGGGGGGCAGCGCGCGCGGCGCCCGGCCCGCGCGCGGCACAGCGGCGGCCCGCATGCTGCGGGGCTGCTCCTGGGGCACGGCCGGCATCCCGGCCGGGACGGGCGGCCACCCGCGGTCGGGCAGCGGATGGGCTGCGGTCTCCCGGCTGCCGCGCAGCGAGGCGACCAGCCTGATGATCAGCGCCAGGCCGACCGCGGCCAGGCACGCCCCGTAGCTCCAGTCCACGTACGGCTTAGCTGTCCGGCCCGCCAGCAGGCCGTGCACGATCGACAGCGGCCAGCACAGGTACGCGGTCGCGTGGATGGCGCGCCACGTCCACGGCCAGCGGGCAGCGAACCGGCCGCGAGCGATGCCGGTCACGATCAGCAGCACAACCAGGTCCGACGCGACCGTGCCCAGGCCAATGTAGAACGTGCGGTCGCGGGCCAGGAACGGCACGAACGCGTCGACGACATGCGAGCGGTGGGCGAGTATCTCGAGCACGATGTGCGTGGCCAGGAAGGCCAGGGCGGCCAGCGAGATGGCCCGGTGCACGGCCTGCGCGACGACCCGGCTCGCCGGGGCCATGATGATGCGGTCGGTGGCCACGATCCCCGCGCCGACCGCCGCGGTCAGCGCGACCAGCGCCAGCACGCCCGAGTAGAACAGCATGAACCGCTGGACCGCGGTCAGGATGTCCCGGCCCTGCGGGGTGTGCCCGGAAGCCAGCGCACCGACGAACACGACCAGCGCCATGATGATCCAGAGAATGCGACCGCGCCGCGGCGTCCTGGCCCGGGCCACTGAGGTGATGTGGCGGCGGCGGCGTGAGCGGCCACGCCTGGCTGACACTATTGTCCTCCCGGAGGGACGGCTCAGAAGCCGACCATTACCTGGAAGTTTCCTTTAGGGACCCCAGCCGCCAGCGCCTGGAGATCCCGGCCAGTCCCCCGCTGCCGATGACGTTACCTTCCCCCATTACGGATTCGCAGCGAAACGGCCTATAACGCGTCACGGCGTGTTAGTCGGGGGAAGGTCGCGGCGTCGCTGCGATCGCTGGCGGGAGCCGCCGCTGGCCGGAGCCGCTGGCTGCCGCGTGGTCGCTGGCCTGGGTCGCTGCTGGCCGGAGCCGCTGGCTGCCGCGTGGTCGCTGGCCTGGGTCGCTGCTGGCCGGAGCCGCTGGCTGCCGCGTGGTCGCTGGCCTGGGTCGCTGCTGGCCGGAGCCGCTGGCTGCCGCGTGGTCGCTGGCCTGGGTCGCTGCTGGCCGGAACCGCCGCTGGCGGGACCGCTGGCCGGCGTCGCTGGCCGGAGCGGGCGCCGGTTGAGTCCACCACTGGCCGGGGCCGCTGGGCCGGGCTGCGGGCTGGCCGAGGCCGTTGCCTGGCCAGAGCTCAACTGGCCGGGCCGCGAGATAAGCGGCACCGGGCGAGCGTTCCGCGTCGCTTCCGTAAAAAGAGCGCATCATTGGCACCAGGCGGGCTAACCGATCGTTTGGGTTACCGGGTGCCGCGGGCAGAATTGTCAATGTTCCTTGGCCCAGATAACCAGGATGGACTCGGGGTGGGACGCAAATGACAATGCGGGGATCATCGGGCGACGCCGGGCCCGGCCCGGACCCGACGCTCCCGCTGCCCGCCCTCGACCTGCCCGCCCGGCCCGGCTACCTTCCCGTCGGCGACACGGCGGCCAGCCAGTTCGCGCCGCCCGGCCCCTACGCGCCGCCCGGCCCGGGCATTCCCGGCCGGCCACACACGCGGGCCTACCCGCCCGCGGCCAGGTTCGACCCGCGGCAGCGCCGGGCCCGCCGGGTGCTGCGCCGGCTGGCCATCGCGGTGATGGCGGTGATCCTGCTGTGCGTCGCCGCGTTCGCCGGGCTGCTGGCGCTCACCCCGTCGGTCGGCAACGCCCGCGAGCTGGTAGCCGCCCAGGACCGGGCACACGGCGTCGCCTACCCGGGGCCGCCCGTCCCGGCTCGGTTCGCCGCCTCGCTGGTCGCCACCGAGGACAAGCGGTTCTACTCCGAGCCCGGCATCGACCTGTACGCGGTCGCGCGGGTCGCCTACTCCTACCTGACGGGCCGCGGCCTCCAGGGCGGCGCCACCCTCTACCAGCAGCTGGCCAAGCTGCTCTACACGCAGGGGCGCTCCAGCCCCACCGATGAGACCGAGCAGGTCGCGCTGGCCGTCAAGCTGTACCTGACCTATTCCAGGCCGCAGATCCTGCAGATGTACGCCGAGGTCGTCTATTTCGGCAACGGGTACTACGGCCTGGCCGCCGCCAGTTGCGGGTATTTCGGGGTCCGGCCGTCCGGGCTGTCCTGGCCGCAGGCGGCGATGCTGGCGGGCCTGGTCCAGGGCCCCTCGATGGATGACCCGCTGACCCATCCGGCCAACGCCCGCGCCCGCGAGGAGCACGTGGTGGGGCGGCTGGTCGCGACCGGGAAGCTGTCGGCGGCCCAGGGCGCCGCCGCGCTCGCGGTGCCGCTGCCGGCCCTGGTCGCCCGGGCTGGCCAGGGCTGCTCTCCCTGAAACCGGGAACAGTTACCGGGACCGGGCGTGCCGGGGGCCATCCGGCCGCGCCTGGCCCGCCGGGCCGGCGTGGCCGTTGCGCTGGGGGCCGCCGTCAACCCGGCCGTTCGCACCGGGCTGGGACATGGCCTCGTAGGGCACCAGGGCGGGCTCGCGTGCCTCATGCCCGGACGCCGCTGTGGCCGGGGAGCCGGGCCCGGCCACCGCGGCCTCGGCGCCGGGCTGGCGCCACACCCACTTGCGGTAGGACCAGAACCGGAACAGCGTCCCCAGCGCGATGCCGATGAGCAGGGCGACGTTGGTGGAGAACTTGTCGTTGTGCGGGAAGCCCAGGACGTTCTGGGCGAACCACACGCAACCGTACTGGATCAGCAGCCCGGCCCCGTTCAGCATCACGAACATGACGCTCTCACGGGTCGTGCCCTTGCCCTCGCGGTGCCGGAACGTCCAGTACCGGTTGCCGATGAAGGTCACGATCGTGGCGGCCAGCGTGGCCAGCGCGTTCGAGGTAAACAGGCCGAGGCCGAAGGAGAAGCGGAACAGGTTGAACCCGACCTCGGTGACGACGAAGCCGATCCCGCCGATGATCAGGAACTTGGCACCCTCGTGAATCAGCAGCCGGAACCGCTGGTAGAGAGTGTTCACAAGATTCACCTGGCCGCCTTCCCTTCCCCGTATCCCCTCAGGACGCGCCGAGGTGACTATGCGAGGGTACCCGGAACCTCGGGCAAGTTTGCGAAACCGGGAGAAATCAAGACGCTGCCCATACCTGCTCTTGCCCTGGCCTGGCCAGGATATTCGTTCGGCCGGGCCGGATGTTGCGGGTAGTGTCACGGGCGTGGCCGCTCGCGACGTGCTTATTCACGCCCGCGGCCTGACGAAGAGCTTCGGCGGCGCGGTCGCGGTGGCTGGCATCGACTTCGACCTGAGCCGCGGCGAGGCGTTCGGGTTCCTCGGGCCGAACGGCGCCGGCAAGTCGTCCACCATGCGCATGATCGGCTGCGTGTCGCCGCCCGGCGGGGGTGAGCTGTCCATCCTCGGCCTGGACCCGGTCGCGGACGGCCCGGCGATCCGGGCCCGGCTCGGCGTGGTCCCGCAGGAGGACACGCTGGACGTGGAGCTGACCGTCCGGGAGAACCTGATCATCTACGGGCGCTACTTCGGCCTGCCCCGTCCGGTGATCGCCGAGCGCACCGCGCGGCTGCTGGAGTTCGTGCAGCTCACCGACCGGGCCGACGACCAGGTCGAGCCGCTGTCGGGCGGGATGAAGCGCCGCCTCACGATCGCCCGCTCGCTGATCAACGAGCCGGAGATCCTGCTCCTGGACGAGCCGACCACCGGCCTGGACCCGCAGGCCAGGCACGCGGTGTGGGACCGGCTGTACCGGCTCAAGCAGCGGGGCGTCACGCTGGTGCTGACCACGCACTACATGGACGAGGCCGAGCAGCTCTGCGACCGGCTGGTGGTGATGGACCGGGGCAAGATCGCCGCCGAGGGCTCGCCCCGGGAGCTGATCGACCGCTACTCCACCCCGGAGGTGCTCGAGCTCCGGTTCGACCCCGCCGAGCACCAGCAGGCCGCGGACAAGCTGGAGGACGCGCCCGCGGAGCGGATGGAGGTGCTGGCGGACCGGATCCTGCTGTACACCCAGAACGGGGACGCCGCGCTGGCCGCCGCCCGCGGGCTCGGGCTGGAGCCGCTGACCTCCCTGGTGCGCCGCAGCACGCTCGAGGACGTGTTCCTCCGGCTCACCGGGCGCCAGCTGGAGGACTGATGACCTGGTCCTTTGCCGTGCGCGGGTTCCGGTACTGGCTGACCAACTACCGGCGCACCTGGCGCGGGTCGATCTACAGCAGCGTGCTCAGCCCGGTGCTGTACCTGGGCGCCATGGGCCTCGGCCTGGGCACGCTGGTCGACGCCCACGGCACCGCGCGCCTGGGCGGCGTCAGCTACCTGGCCTTCCTCGCGCCGGGCCTGCTGGCCGCCGGCGCCATGCAGGGCGGGGTCGAGGAGTCCACCTACCCGGTGCTGGGCTCGGTGAAGTGGCGGCGCACCTACTACGCGGCCGCGGCCTCGCCGCTGCGCCCGTCCGACATCTTCCACGGGCACCTGCTGTTCACGACCATGCGGCTAGCCATGAACGCGGCCATCTTCCTGGTCGTGATGGCCGCGTTCGGCGCCGTCGCCTCGCCGTGGGCGCTGGCCGCGCTGCCGGTCGCGGTGCTGACCGGGCTGGCGTTCGCCACGCCGATCGAGGCATGGGCGATCACCGTGGCCAAGGACACCTCGTTCGCCCTGGTGTTCCGGTTCGGGATGATCCCGCTGTTCCTGTTCTCCGGGACCTTCTTCCCGGTGACCCAGCTTCCCGCCTGGATCAGGCCGGTGGCGTACGTCACGCCGCTGTGGCACGGGGTGGCGCTGTGCCGGGCGCTCAGCCTGGGCGAGGCCACGCTGCCCGGGGCGCTCGTGCACCTGGGGTACCTGAGCGTGCTGACTGCTGTGAGCATCGCGGTCGGCAACCGGACCTACCGGCGGCGGCTGTGGGTCTAGGGGGATCCCGGTGACCGCGCCGGCGCTGCGCCAGCTTCCGCTGCGGGTGCTGCCGCTGCCGCTGCTGCGCACCCGCTGGTCCGCGCTGGGCGGCCGCGGCAGCAAGCACCTGATCGAGCGGCACGCGCGCGTCTACCGGCATACCTGGCTGGTCCTGGTCTCCGGGGTGTTCGAGCCGCTGTTCTACCTGCTGTCCATCGGGATCGGGCTCGGCAAGCTGGTCGGCGCCGTGGCCGGACCCGGCGGCCAGCCGGTGAGCTTCGCCAGCTTCGTGGCCCCGGCGCTGCTGGCCACCTCGGCGATGAACGGCGCGATCTTCGACTCCACCTTCAACGTGTTCTTCCGGCTGAAGTACGCGAAGTTCTACGACGCCGCGCTGGCGACGCCGATGCGCCCGGGGGACATCGCGCTCGGCGAGATCGGCTGGGCGCTGATCCGCGGCGGGCTGTACTCGGTCGCGTTCATTCTGGTCATGCTCGCGCTGGGCCTGGTGCACTCGGCCTGGGCCGTGGCCGACCTGCCGGTGGCGCTGCTCATCGGGTTCGCGTCGGCCGCGGCCGGGATGACCGCCACCACGTTCATGCGCAGCTGGCAGCACTTCGAGTTCATCATGCTGGCCACGCTGCCGATGTTCCTGTTCTCGGCGACGTTCTACCCGCTGAGCGTCTACCCGCGGCCGCTGCAGATCGTGGTGGAGTGCACGCCGCTGTACCAGGGCGTGGCGCTGATGCGCGGCCTGACCCTGGGGGCAGTCGGGCCCGGCCTGCTCTGGCACGTCGCGTACCTGGCGCTGATGGGCCTGGCCGGGCTGTATATCGCGGGCCGGCGGATCAGCCGCCTGCTGCTGCAGTAGCTGACCAGCCGATCGTCATCCGGGGCGCGGCGGCGTTTTCCGCCCCGATACCGCATATCCGCCGAACGTGCCACCATGGTGACCAGAAGCGACCGGGCCGCGGCCCGGTGCGACCGGCGAGGGGGGAACGGCCGTGGCTGCTGGCACGGGGCCGGACACGGCGGGATCAGCGGACCAGGACGGCGCGGGGCAGCCGGCCGTCGTGAGAACCCTCAATTACCTGATCGGGCAGATCACCCCGGAGGAATTCCGCTGGCAGGACGCCAATTTCGACCGGGACTCGGCGCTGGGCCGTGAGCTGCTGTTCCTGATCGCCAACAACGACTGGGCGCGCGCCAGCTCGGAGATCATTGATATCGCCCGGTCGGATACCGTCGGTACGACCATCAAGATCGACGTGGACCTGAGCCGGATCGAGCACGAGGCGTTCCGCGACCGGACCGGCCAGATCTGGCTCCCGGTGGTGGTCCTTCCCCCGCTGCGGTCGCGGTATCTGGAGCCTGACCCGTTCGCGACCTTCACCGTCACCGACGCCAGCGGGGCGCTGTTAGCGACGCTCCCGAACGCCGACGTCCGGCATCGCATCGCGGCCGCCCTGGCCGAGATCATCGTGAATATCGCCGTCGCGCGGCTGCCCGACCTCGGTCAGACCGGCATCAGCGCCTCACGTGACCAGCGGCTGCTGCTAGCGGCGGCGATCTACCGGCTGCTCCGCAGCGAGAACGTCCCCAAGGTCATGGCGGGCCC
>Ga0335078_10005696_pt1 | contig 18414 bp, 10 predicted proteins | sample Lox_Sample_32_FD_206711 | JGI IMG/M metagenome (GOLD analysis project Ga0335078, IMG submission 206711) | Soil microbial communities from Loxahatchee National Wildlife Refuge, Florida, United States - Lox_Sample_3.2 | ecosystem: Environmental > Terrestrial > Soil > Wetlands | place: USA... | reverse complement strand
AATGCCTGGCCCGCTGTCCAGATACTGGCGGCTGAAGACCGACAGCCGATCGTTACGGCCAAGTGTTTCCCAGCAACTCAATAGTGGGTTCGCCGCAAATCTGCAATCGGACGATACCCAGAAAGCAGAAGCCTCTGATTCTGCAGGGCTCTCCAGCCTTCTTTCGCTCAGGCATCCGCTGACTGACGGTCGAAAACTGACGGCCGAGAGGGTTCAACTGATCCATCCATCCACCAATTTAATAATCTTGTGTCCGTAGGCTGCCCAGTTTTCGTTATGCGTCACCTGTACGATGGTCGTACCCTCTTCGTTTAATCTCTTGAAGAGGTCCATGATCTCTTTGCCCTGGCTCGAATGCAGATTGCCGGTCGGTTCGTCAGCCAGGATCAGCTTCGGATTGGCGATCACGGCGCGGGCCACGGCCACGAGTTGCTGCTGTCCGCCCGACAGTTGGCTCGGGTACAGGTCCTTCTTGCCGACGATGTGGAACCGGTCCAGCGCATCGCCGACGATCGCCTGGCGTTCCGAGCCCTTTACGTTGCGGTAAGAAAGCGGAATGTCCAGGTTTTCGGCGACAGTCAGATTGTCGAGCAGGTGGTACTGCTGAAACACGAATCCGATGTACTTCTTATTGATTTCGGCGCGTTGCTTCACGTTCATCTTATGAACGGGGTTTTCGAGGAAGTAGTACTCGCCCGTCCAGGCGCCGTCGAGCATCCCCAGAATGCTCAGCAGGGTTGACTTGCCGGCGCCCGACGGACCCATAATCGTCAGAAAGTCGCCCTCCTTGATGTCCAGACCGATTCGACGGAGGACGTAATAGCGTCCAGCGCCGACTGGGTACGATTTTTCGATATTTCGGAGTTGAATCATCAGTGTGGTTGCCTCAGCAAAAGTGTTAAGTCGTTTGCGTCTATGAACATCGTGGGACTCACCTTCATTCTTGATTCTTTGCCCTGGTCCGGCCTCGGGTGGCCAATCTGCCGAAACGACGGACTTAAGCCATCCAAGACCAGTCCAGTTCCATCCCTCGTGCCCTCCAGATCATGAGTCACTCACACCTCAGCGCCACCATCGGATCGACCTTGGCCGCGCGGCGGGCGGGAATATAGGTGGCGAGCATCGCAACGGCCGCCAACAGCAGGGCCACACCGGCAAAAGTTACCGGATCGTCCGCGCTCACGCCAAACAACAGTGACTGCACGAAGCGCGTCAGCAGAAAAGTCAGAATCAGTGCACCGGCAATTCCCGCAGCCAGTCCGACCGCGATGGTGATGGCGGCACGACCCAAGACAAGCTCGAGGACCCTGCCCGGGACAGCGCCAAGCGCCATGCGGACGCCGATCTCACGCGTGCGGCGCGACACCCAATAGGCCATGACGCCATAGAGTCCCACGGCTGCCAGAATGAGTGCCGCGGCTGCAAAAACTGCCATCAGTGTCAAGTTGAACCGTCGCGTTGCCACGGAATCGGAAAAAACATCCTGGAAGCTCTGAAAGCGTGGGGCCACGTCAGGATCAAGCTCGCGAAGAATCCTGCGGGCATCGGCCAATAGCGTCTGCGGCGGAGCCGCCGACCGCATCACCACTGTGAAATCACGACCGCCGCGCAGACGCTGTGTGTAGTCGACGTAGACTGTGGGCTCAGGCGGCTTTTCCAGACTCCGGTAATGCGCGTCCCCCACTATGCCGACAACCGTGAGTAGCCGCATATCCCCGTCCATGTTTCCGAACTCGATCGTCCGGCCGATGGGATTTTGATTGGGCCACGTGGCGCGCGCCAGCGACTGGCTGATGACGGCTACATGGGCAGCGTTGGCCGTATCGTGCTCGTCAAACAAGCGTCCCTGAAGAAGAGGAATGCCGAGAGCTTTGAAATAGCCCCGACTGGCCACGCAATAGTCACCGAGACCGCCGGGCGTGGTGAGAAAGAGGTGCTCGAGACGCGCGATATCTTCTGGCTTCCCGACGTCTAACTGGGGTTGACGATCTAGGAACAGGAACCCTCCATCGGGACAACTGCCCGTTTCTCCCAATGGCAGGCTGGAAACCCCGCCCACTTCTTCGACCCCAGGAAGCGCCCGCAAGCGTTCGAAGAGGGCGTTCATGAAACTGCCTGGCCGCGCATCTTTCAGCACTTCCGCGATGTTGCTCATGGTTGCTGCCTGCGAGGCGGGCACCTCAAGCTCCATGGTCACGATGTGCGAGGTGCGAAATCCGGGATCGACTGACAGCACGCGGAGCAAGCTGCGGCCGAGCAACCCGGCCCCAGTCAGCAACACCAGCGTGATGGCCAGTTGTGCGGCCACAAGCACGCGCCCAAGACGCTGTGTTCTCAGCGAGCCCAACTGTGCCCATCCACCTTCATTGAGCGCCTGCTGGGCATCGGCTGAACTGGCGCGCAATGCAGTCAGGACCCCGAGTCCGCAGGCGACCACGAGCGAAACCCCGAGCGCAAAAGCCAGTACGGGCAGACTGACCGAAACATCGTTCAGGCGAGGCAGTCCGGCAGGAGCGATCACGAGCAAGGCGTCCACGCCCCAGATCGCCGCCAGCACGCCAATCACGCCTCCGCTCAGTGACAGTAGGAGTGATTCAATCAGAAACTGGCGCACCAGCCGCCCTCGGTCGGCGCCCAAGGCAGCCCTCACCGCCAATTCCCGCTGTCGAGATGCCGCGCGCGCCAGGAGCAGGTTGGCTACGTTCACGCATCCGACCAGCAGAAGAAACGCGACGGCGCCCAAGAGGATCAGCAGGGTGGATCGAACGCTGACAGTCAGTGCAGTACGCAGCGGTTGTATGCTGACATCGGTCATGTCAATGTTCGGCTTGTACTGCTCATGGAGGCGGCGGGCAATGGTCGAAAGTTCGGCCCGCGCTTGCGGCAGCGTGATTCCGTTCCGCAAGCGGCCCACGACCACCGGCCAGTTGTGCGAAGTGCGGCTGGGGCTCTGGTCTCCAAACAGTTCCGCCGCAACCCATATCTGGACGCGTTCGGGGTAGTTGAAGGATGGCGGCAGGACACCGACGACCGAAAACGCGTGATCAGCCATTTTGAGTTTGAACGGCGTGAGGTCGCTGGAGCCGTTCAGATGTTCCTTCCAATAGCCGTAGCTCACCAGCGCCGCTGGTATGCCGCTTTCCTTGAGTTCGTCCGCGCTGAACTTGCGGCCGAGAACAGGATCAATTCCCATGACATCGAAGAAGTCACGGGAAACCATGCCAACGCTGACGCGGGCCGGCCCCGAACCGCCCGACACCGTTTCCTCGTCGTCGTACGCCTTCGCCATACCCGTCAGCGAGTGATTTGCCGCCCGCAGATCTGCCACGTTCGGGTCTGCAAAATTCATCAGGTGGCCGTCGGCGGCAACTTCGGAAATGCTCACCAACTGATCCGGTTTTGGGTACGGAAGCGGGCGCAGCAACACGCCATAAACTACGCTGAAAATCGCGGTATTGGCGCCGATCGCCAAACCAAGCGTCAAGATCATCACCGCAGTTACCCCGGGGTTGCGGGCAAACATGCGACTGCCATAGCGAAGATCCTGAACCAGGCCCTGCACGAGACACCTCCTCGGCCTTCAAGCGGATGCGTTCCGCGGCGCCTCAACGCGAGGCTTGCCACGGAACTCAGCGCGCGAATCGTCCGGCCCTAAGGCCTACGCGCCGGGCGAAGCGGCCATTTCGGCTTCGCTCTCTTCCACCACGCGGCCGTCGAACAGATTCACGGTGCGTTGGGCGTAGCGGGCGAAACGCGGATCGTGGGTCACCATGCAGATGGTGGCGCCGGAGCGATGCAAGTCGCGCAACAGCTCCATCACCGCGTCGCCGTTCTTCGAGTCCAGGTTGCCCGTGGGCTCGTCGGCAAGCAGGATCGAGGGCGAACCGACCAGGGCGCGGGCGACAGCGACACGCTGCTGCTGACCGCCGGAAAGCTGCGAGGGATAGTGCTTGATGCGGTGCGACATTCCCACCCGCTCCAGGGCCTCGATCACCCGCTGCTTGCGTTCCGCCGAGGGCATACCCCGATAGGTCAGCGGCAACTCGACATTCTCATAAACGTTAAGATCGCCGATCAGGTTAAAACTCTGGAAAATGAAGCCCACCTCGCGATTGCGAATGCGCGCGCGGTCCCCCATGTCCAGATTCTCCACCGGCGTCCCGTTCAGCCAGTATTTGCCGTCGCTCGGCGAGTCCAAGAGTCCCAGAATCGAGAGCAGGGTCGATTTGCCGCAGCCTGAAGGTCCGGCAATCGAGACATACTCTCCCTTCTGGATTTCCAGATGAACCCCCGCCAACGCGTGCGTCTCCACTTCGTCGGTGAAGAAGACCTTGGTGACTCCCTCCAGCCGAATCAGCCCTTCCCCGTTTCCATTCATGTTTGCTCCTTTGCGCAGCTGGAATTCTCGAGCTGCTCAGTTTTGAAAAACACGCTATCTGTTCTCGTCACTCGTCACTCGTCACTTGCTTCACTCGTACCTTAGTGCTACCAGTGGATCGACCTTCGCCGCGCGCCGAGCCGGCACATAGCTCGCGAGCAGCGCAACGCCCAAAAGACCGAGTACGACGACAGCGTAGACCACCGGGTCTGTCGCCCGGACGCCCGAAAGCAGACTCGACAAAAAGCGACTTAGTCCGAGCGCCAGGACCAGCCCAACCGCGATCCCCACAGCCGCAAGCACAGCGCCTTCTCCGACCACCATCAGGACCACGTTGCCGCGCTTTGCGCCCAACGCCATGCGAATTCCGATCTCTTGCGTGCGGCAGCTGACGTGAAAACTCAGCACGCCGTAAATTCCGACCGAGGTCAAGACCAGGGCCAGTGCCGCGAAGATTCCCATGAGCAGAGCGTTAAAGCTGGGACGCGCCACGGATCGGGCGACGATCTGCGCCATGGAGTCCAGATCCAGGACGCGCTGGTCCGGATTTACCTCCGCAACGGCGCGTCGCAAGGCCGTCGCAACATCCGTATTGCCCGTCGCACGAACCACCCAGGCTGTGGAATTGTCAGCTCTATAGGCTTGTGACGCGGGCACATAGACGGTGGTTGGCTCAGCTTCGTCCACCGCGATGTTCTTCACATCGGCAGCCACGCCGACCACTTCGCGCGGCGGTTCCAGAGCGTCGGGGAACTGCTTGCCTGCGTACTCTCCCACGATGATTCGGTCGCCGATCGGGCTCCTGCCGCCCCACCACGCCCGCGCCACGGTTTCGCTGACGATCACCACGGGTGTGGACGACGCCGTATCGGAGTTGCTGAATCCTCGACCCTGTAGAAGAGAAACGTGCATCGTCTGGAAATACTCCGGGCTGATCGCGCGCTGCTCCATGCCGCCGATGCTGTGCTGCTGGTCCGGATGCCCTTCGAGCTGCGTAGGAAGATTATTGCAGCAGGTCAGTGGAGGCAAGCTTACCGCAGCAGCCGAGCTGACCCCGGGAACGGCCTTCATGCGCTCGAGCACGTGCTGCTCGAATATCCAGATCTGCGCAGGCGCCAGTTTGGCCGACCGCGGAAATGGGGTGGTCATGGTGTAGACATGTTGGGGGTCAAAGCCCAGCTTCTGCTGATGCAGACGATAGAGGCTCTCAATCAGCAAGCCCGCTCCGACGAGCAGCATTAGCGACAGGGCAATCTCGCCCACCACCAGGGCATTGCGCGTGCGGCTCCGGGCGCTGCTGCGCCCCCCCTGGGTGCCGCCTTCCTTCAACGACGTGTTCGGGTCCGACCGGCTCGTCTGCCAGTACGATGTAAAACCGAACACGAGGCTGGTTGCAAGCGACATTGCAAGTGCAAAAGCCAGGACGCGAGCATCCAGACCGATATGCGAGCTCGCGGGCACGTCCCAGGGAATCGAGGAAATCAACATACTGAGGGCCCACGCCGCCGTGATCACTCCCGCCACGCCGCCGATCAGCGCAATCAGCAAGCTCTCGGCGAGGAACTGCCGCAAGAGGTGCAAGCGTTCAGCGCCCAGGGCCAGCCGGATTGAGATCTCCCGCTGCCGCACATTTGCGCGCGCCATGATGAGGCTGGCGACGTTCGCGCAGGCGATCAGGAGCAACAGGCCCACCGCGCCCAGCAGCATGAGCAGGCTGGCGCGCAGGTCGCCGGCCAGGTAGGTCTGATAGCTGATGACCCGGCCGCCTCGCTGCGCTGACTGGGCCAGGCCGTGGCTCCGCATCTGGGTGAACGCGATGTCCAGATTCGCCTGCGCCTGTGTCACGCTCGTTCCGGAGCGAAGCCGACCGATCACGCTCGTGTTCATTCCCGTGTCGGCGATACTGTTTCCCAGCTGCAAGGAAGTGAAGACGTCGGCGGGCCGCCCGACAAATTGGAATCGAGGCGGCATGACTCCTACAATGATATAGCTGGTATCGCCCATTTCAAGCTGCTGTCCCACCACGGCCGGGTCGCCGCCGAAGGCCTTGCGCCAGACCGAATCGCTCAGGACCACAGACGGCGCGCTTCCCGGGCGCGTCTCATCGCGGAGAACGCCGCGTCCGAGCGCAGGAGCCACACCCAACGCTTGAAAGAAGCCGTCCGTCACCCGGACGGATGTCAGCCACTCCGTCGCGCCACCCCGCTTGAGAGGAAGATCAGGCCCGCCGCGGAAACCGGCGAGCGCCTGAAACGCGCCGGTGTGGTCCCGGTAGAACTCGTACTCGGGCGCCGTAAGATCGTCGGCAATGCCGCCACCCTTCCAGACCTGGTTGATTCCGACGATTCGGTCGGACCCAGGATACGGCAGTGGCGTCAGCAGGACGGCATTCACTACGCTGAAGATTGCAGTATTCGCCCCGATGCCGAGAGCCAGCGTCAACACGGCGACGCCGGTGAAGCCCACATTCTTGCGAAGCATGCGCAAAGCGTACCGGAGATCACTTGCGATTGACATCTTCAGCACCGTGCGAGCGAAGCGGCGAATGACAAGATCCTCTCGTCACTTGTTACTCGTCACTTGTTACTCGTCACTTTTGCCTGCATTTATCACCGGTCATTCGTACCTCAGCGCCTTCATCGGATCCACCCTGCTTGCCCGCCACGCCGGAATGTAGCAGGCGGCCAGCGCGACCGCGGTTAGCAGGATCGCCACTGCCGTGAAGGTCAGTGGATCGTGCGTGCTGATCCCGAAGATCAGTTTGGCCATGAGGCGCGTGAGCACCAGCGCGGCCATCAGGCCGACCACTACGCCCAGGATGGCCACCTTGGCCGCTTCGCGAAGCATCATGCTTAAGACATCCTGCTTCCGGGCGCCGAGCGCCATGCGCACTCCTATCTCCCGTGTGCGTTGGCCGGCGAGATAGGAAATGACGCCGTAGACCCCTATACAACACATTACGAGAGCGAGCCCCGCGAAGATCCCGAGAAGAGTCATGGCGAAGCGGCGTGTCACCAGTGAGTCAGAGATGATCCCGTCGAGGGTCTGGACGCCATACACCACGGCCTGGCTGTTGTACTGGGTAATGGCACGGCGCGCCGCCTCCGCCTGTGCCTGCGGAGATTCAGCAGAGCGCAGTACCACCCCAACCGACCCGGTGAGGAGACTTAGAAACTGTTCTGGAGTCTGCGGGAGTGCCAGATAACACTGGGCCTGCACAGGCGAGGTTGAGTCCCCATCGAGGCCCCATTGCTTCACGTGCCCCGTCACGCCGACGATCTCGACGGAGGTATTGAAGAGTTCGAAGTTAATACGTTTCCCGATGGGATTCTGGCCGCCGAAATACAGTCGCGCGAACTGTTCGTCGATCACGGTCACCAGCGGCGCGTGTTCGTTGTCTTGCGGTGTCAGGAATCGGCCGCGTTCGAGCGGGATCCCCATGGCTTTCAGATAGTCCGGCTGTACCAGGTAGAAGAGGCTCGCCTTCATCTCGTTCTGCGTGGCCGGCTTGGGCTGGCCTTCGATCCAGAACGGCAGCTCGGAGTCTCCCTGCATCGGCACAGACCCCACCGTGAGCGATGCCGCCGTGACGCCTGGCATGGCGCTGAGAGCGTCATGAATGCTGAGCCATGACTGGCGAATCGCGGCAGGAGCCTTGACGGGTGGAAAAGACACGTCGAACAGCAGAGCATTCTTCGGGGTGAATCCTGGATTCACGCTCCAGAGCTTGGCGAGGCTCCTGATCATGAGACCGCCGCCGGCCAAAAGGACGAGCGCCAGCGCTATTTCCAGAACTACAAAAATGGTTTGGGCCCGCTGCCGGACGCCGCTCGACCCGCGCCCCCCTTCCTTTAACGTCTCGTGCAGATCGGGTTGCGAGGCCTTGAATGCGGGCGCCAGGCCGAACAGGACGCCGCATAACAGCGCCGCGCCCAGGGTGAACAACAGGACACGTCCGTCGAGATGGACGTCGTCGGCGCGAGGCAGTGCCTCGGGCAGCGCCTTCAGTGCCGCCTTCAGTCCCCAGGCGGCAATCAGCAAACCGAGACCTCCGCCCGCGAAGCCCAACAGCACGCTCTCGGTCAGCAGTTGCCGGATCGCCCGACCCTGGCTCGCCCCGAGAGCCGCACGAATGGCAAACTCGCGCGTCCGTCCTGTGGATCGCGCCAACAGCAGGTTGGCGACGTTGACACAAGCGATCAGGAGCACAAACGCCACCGCTGCCTGCAACAGCAGGAGGAAGGGCCGGATTTCGCCCACCATGTTCTGTTTGAGCGGAATCAGCGTGATCCCCAGACCCTTGTCCGCTTCCGGATACGCTTCAGCCAGATGATTGGCCAGCGTGGACATGTCGGCCTTCGCCTGGTCGAAAGTTACGCCGGGCTTGAGCCTGCCCACCGCGTTCACTCCCATGCTGATCCGGCGGTCTTTAAAAGACGGATCGTCCCACTGGCCGATGGGCTCGAACACGTCGCTGCGATGATAGTTGTTGCCGATGTAACGATAATCCGAGGGGAGCACGCCGACAACCACGCAAGACTTTCCATTCAGTGTCATGGCCTTGCCCACCGCGTCCCGCGACGATCCAAACTTGCGCTTCCACAGGCCGTTGCTGATCACGACCACCGGCGCCGCCCCGATCTGGTCCTCGCTCGAGAGGAACGTCCGGCCGATCTCTGCCTTCACACCCAGCAAGGTGAAAAAGCTTGCCGAGACCATTTCGGCCGGCAGCCGCTCGGGATCGCCCATACCCGTAAGGCTGACGTCGTCTCCGCGGTACCCGGCGATCTCGGTGAAAGAGCGGTTGTCTCGCCTCCAATCAAGGAGGTTCGGATATGAAATCGAAGATCGATCGAACTGCGGGCTCTTGGAGTAGATCGCCACCAGGTGGTCCGGCTCGGGGTAAGGCAGGGGATTCAATAACACGCCGCTGACCACCGAGAAGATCGCCGTGTTCGCCCCAATGCCGAGTGTTAGCGTAATGATTGCCACGGCCGTGAAGCCCGGATTCTTACGGAGCATCCGAAGGCCGTACCGAAGGTCGGCGACTAGCGTATTCATTGGTGCCTCTTCGAATCGGAAGAATTGCCGATTATCGAGTGTCGATTGACGATTGAAAGAGCCTGGCCGGCGTCCGTTGTCAGTTGTCCGTCGGCAGATGCAACGGAGCCCAAAGCGCGCAACGGACGAGGGACAAGGGATAAAGGACGCAGCCGCAAATCGTCAATCGTTAATCGAAAATCGACAATCATTCGTGCCTCAGCGCCACCACTGGATCCACTTTTGTGGCTCGGCGCGCAGGAACATAGCTGGCGGCGAGCGCGGCGAGCGTAAGGCCCAATCCCATCAAAGCAAACGTGCCGGCGTCGAAGACGCCCACTCCGTAAAGCTGGCTCGAAAGCAGTCGCTCCAAGGCAAAGGCCACCGCCGCGCCCAGGACAACGCCGATGAGAGCGAGCTTCAATCCGTAGCCGACCATCAGCGCCAGCACCTGGTGGCGCCGTGCTCCGAGCGACATCCGGATGCCAATTTCATGCGTGCGTTGCGCCACCGTGTAGCTGACCAGCGCGTAGAGTCCGAGGGCGGACATCAGCAGCGAGAGACCGGCGAACACCGCCAGCAGCGTGACGGCGAAGCGCCGCGGCCCGAGCGACTCTGCGATGCGCTGGTCCATGGTCTTCGCGTCATGCACCGGCTGAACGCTGTCGACGGAACGAACGGCTTCGCGGATGGCGCCTGCGAGTATGGCGGCGTTGCCTGGTGTTTTGGCGACGACGAATATATCGGGGCTTGGACGCTGAAGGAGAGGGTGGTATGACACGCCCTTGTCGGAATCGCCAACCAGTGCACTGTGTTTGACGTGCCCTACCACTCCCACGATAGTCTCCCAGGGGCCGCTTTGGCCCCGGCGTATACGTTGACCCACGGGATTCTGGCCGGGCCAGTACTGCCGCGCGAGATTGTCGTCAATCAGCGCAACGAGCTCGCTTCCTTTGCGATCGTCGTCGGTGAAGTAGCGCCCGCTTCGCAGCGGAATCTCCATGGCTGTGAAGTACCCCGTCGTCACGTAGCGTTGAAAAGCGTGCGGTCCGGGATCGCCGGGACCCATCGTACGCCCTTGGATTTCGAACGACCCGCCCCAGTTCTCGCCGCTGAACGGAATAGGAACACCCAACGCTGCGGAACTCACGCCAGGGCTGGCGGACAGCCGATCCAGCACGGCGCGGAAGAAGGCGATCTGCTGGTCATCGCCCTTGTAGTGGTTTTCGGGAAGCGCCAGGGCAGCCGTCATCACGCCGTGAGGCTCAAATCCCGGGTTCACCTGCTCGCTGTTCGAAAGGCTTTTGAGGAAAAGACCTGTTCCGACAAGCAGCACCAGCGCCAGGGCCAGTTCGCCTGCCACGAGTGCGCCCCGAAGGCGCTGCCGGCCGCGGCTGGCAACGTCAGACCATCCCCCTTCTTTCAGCGTGGCCTGAGGATCGGTTCGGGATGCGAACCATGCGGGCGCAACACCGGAAATCACGCCGGCCAGCATTCCCACTGCGACCGTGAAAAGCAGAACGTAGGTGTCGATGTGAATTGCGAGACCCTCCGCCATGCCGTGGGGCGCCACGGCCAGCAGGGCGCGGATACCCTGCGACGCGACCGCCAGGGCCAACAGCACACCAGCGCCCGCGACCAGCAGGCTCTCCGCCAGCGCCTGACGGATCAGTTGCCAGCGGCTGGCCCCGAGTGCGGCTCGGACGGCAAATTCCCGGGCGCGCGACGTAGCCTTGGCGAGCGTGAGACCGGCGATATTCGAGCAGGCGATCAGCAGCACGAAGCCGACGGCGCCCAGAAGAATGAACAGCGGCGTTCGGACGTCGCCAAAGGCAAAGTCGGTCAGCGGCATGAGAAAAATGCCCCAACCAGCCTCCTTGGCGTACGAGCCATGCGGAGCGTTTTTGATGTCCTGGCTCATGATGACCCCGGCCAGCGCGCTCGCCTGTGAAAACGTCATCCCAGGTTTCAAAGCCGCGAAGGCCCGGTAGCTTTCATTGAAACGATTGTCCGGGGCGAACTCGGCAGGCGCGAGTCCGATGGGCGTCCAGAGTTCAGCATTGTCGGGCCAGGTGAACTCCGGCCCCATCACGCCGACGATCTGATAAGACTCCTGATTGAGCTCGACGGCCTTGCCGATAATTGCGGGATCGCCGCCGAATAGGCGCTTCCATGTGGCATAAGCCAGGACCACTTCGTGATTAGCGTGCGGCTGGTCCTCTTCAGGCCGAAACACCCGTCCCAGAATCGGCTTCACGCCAAAAACGTCGAACCACTGCCAGGAAACGGTCGCACCGAGCAGCCGCTCGGGCCATTCGCCGCCGCTGTAGTTGAAGTCCTGCTCGCCGACCAGGGCGGCCGATGTGAATGCGTCTTTGCGGTCGCGAAAATCGGCAAAGTCCGGAACCGACACTCCGATATTGGGCAGATTCAGCTTGTCGTACTTCACCCGGATGGCGACCAGGCGATCGGGGTGGGCGATTCCGGCCGGATGCAAAAGCAGTCCATTCACTACGCTGAAGATCGCGGTATTCGCGCCGATGCCGAGCGCCAGGGTGAACACAGCAATGGCGACGAACCCGGGGTTCTTGGCCAGCGTTCGAGCGCCGTACCGAAGGTCTGTAATTACTGCGTTCATTGACGCGCCTCCGAACGGAACGCATTGCCGATTGCCGATTGTCGATTGACGATTGCCTCCGGATCGGCGTCAAGTCTGCCGACTGGGGCACTCGTCGCGCTTCGTCGCTTGACCTCTTCCCGAGTCATCGTTTGGACCAAGTTCGGCAATCGACAATCCTCAATTCCTTTACCCGGCCACGGCTCTTGCCAATCGCTTCCGCCGCGCTTCCCACTCCTCGCTGGAGAAGATTCTCGGTCCAGCCTCCACCAGACGCGGCATGAGATTGAACACCGAGACCTGGCTCCACGGCGCTCCCTCGCGCGTCCGATGGCCGCGGAGATTCAGTTCGCGAGCTACGAAGGAAAGCGGATGATCCTGGACGATGAGATCCATCATCAGAACCAGCGCCTCCCGCTCGCGAGGATTGTCGACGAGGTGGAGGCAGTCATTGCCGACCTGCAGCCCGTAGGGCACTTCCTCCCGGAAGCCGTTATCGTCTGCCTGACCCTCGCGTTGCCATTCAACCGCGACCATCTTCCAGCCTGCCGCCGTCCGTGCCCGGACATGCTCAGGATCCAATTCGCCAGTCACCAATTCCCGGAGCTGTTCATTTTTAGGCATAATAGCCTCCCCGTCGGTAATTTACTCCCAGCGTCCTCCGGCCCACGCAGTCCATCAGTCGGCAATCGAAAATCAACAATCACTCATATCTCAAAGCCACCATCGGATCGACCTTGGTCGCTCGGTGGGCCGGGATGAAACTGGCCAAGCCCGCTGCCGCCGCGACCAGAACCAACACGCCCGCGTACACCGGGATGTCGCTGGCCGTGATCCCATAGAGCAGCGACTCGACGAGACGTCCGAGGGCGTATGCGATAGGTAAGCCGAGCGCAATACCGATTGCAAGCATCGGCCCGACTTCACGATATACGAGTCGCTGCACTTCCCCGGGGCGCGCGCCCAACGCCACGCGAATGCCAATCTCGCGTGTACGTTGCACCACCGTATAGGCCAGAACGCCGTAAATACCGATGGCCGCCAGAATAGCGGCAACTATCCCGAAACCCAACGAAAGCTCAGCGACCAGGCGGTCCGCGAACAGGTCCTCGTTAATGGTCGATTCCATCGTGGTCAGCTTCGGGACCGGCAGGTTCGGATCGAAGCGCTGCACCGTCTCGCGTAGCTCCGGCGCAAGCGCAACGGGATCCTGGAAGCTCCGGACGTAGAACGTCAGGTGGCCCAGCTTGGGATCTTGGTCATAAGGAAGGTAGACGTACGGCAGATAGTCCTCGCGAACTTCCGAGTTCTTGGCGTCCTTTACCACACCGACGATTTCGGTGTCGGGCTTCACATCTCCGCTGCCGAACACGAACCGCCTGCCTAACGCCTCGCCGTTCGGAAAGAACCGCCGCACCATCGCCTCATTCACGATCGCCACTTTGGGCGCGAGCGGCCCATCCGAACTCGTGAACTCGCGCCCCGTGACCAGCGGAATCCCCAGAGTGGAGAAATAGCCGGGCGCCACCGAATCCCTGCGTACGTGCTTCTGTTCGTCGCTGAGCGGCGGTGCATCCGCCACCGTAATGTTCGAATTACTATCGCTGTTGGTGAGCGCGGCGATCTCGGCGCCGCTGGCGGAGACCACCCCGGGCAGCGCGGCCAGAGCTTGGCGCATCCGGTCACAGAGTTCGCGGGTCTGGTCCGGCTTGTATCCGTTCAGCCCGGGAGCGAGGTCGAAGGAGATAAGGTGATCGGGACGCATGCCGAGAGAAACATGACGCAGATTCCAGAGCGTCCGCGTGAACAAGCCCGCGCCCACGAGCAGCAGCACCGTCAAGACCACCTGCGCGGTGACCATCGCTTTGCGAAAGCGGACCTGCGCAGGCGCCACAGACGCTCCTGACTGGTTCTTGAGCGTGACGTTGACGTCCGTCCGGGTCGCGCGAAACGCCGGCACGAGCCCGACGATGACGGCCGCGGCAAGAGTGACTGCCAGGCTGAACACTAACACGCGTGGATCAAGTCGCGGCGAAAGACCCTGGATTCCCGCGCCGGCAACGATCCGGTCCACCAGTCCCTTGAGCGTCCAGGCAGCGATCGGAAGCCCCGCGAGGCCACCGGCGATCGCGCAGACGATGCTCTCGGTCAAAAGAAGGCCGATCAACCGTGCGCGGCTCGCTCCCAGCGCCAGACGCACCGCCAATTCCCGCTGGCGCGACACTCCGCGCGCCAGAAGCAGGTTGGCGAGATTCGTACAAACCATCACGAGCACCAGAGCGACCATCACAAACAGGGCCACTAGAGGTGTACCCGCGTCGTGGTCGAGCACGTCGCGCCCGCGACCACCCGGCTTCAGCAGCAGCCTGCGACCCACGAACTGCGCCCGAGCGCTGGACGACGACCAGTGCGAGGTCGAAGCCTGCCGTTCCAGCAACCCATGGTAGAGCCCTTGAAGCCCTGCCTGAGCACGGGGGATCGTCATACCGGCCTTCAATCTTCCCAGCACCGGCAGCCAGTAGTCGTCCCAAGCGTCCAGGGCGTTCCAACCGGGAGTGATCACGGGCTTCATCATCAGCGGCAGGAAGACTTCCGGCGTCTGACCAGCCTGCACGCCCGTAAATCCGCGCCGGGCCACGCCGACCACGGTCATAGGCTGCGCGTTGATGAGAACCACCTGGTTCAGAATCGAGGGATCGCCGTTGAAGCGGCGCTGCCAATATGCGTAGCTGAGCACGACGACGGGGTGTGCCCCCTGGACGCGGTCGTCGTCCAGGCTGAACATGCGGCCCAATGCCGGCCCCACGCCCAGCACTTCGAAGAAATTGCCCGAGACCAGCGACGCGTCCACGTGCTCAGTCTCGTTACGATAGCTCACGCTCGCTTCGGTCGGATAGCACCCGATCAGGCCGGTGAATACGTCGTTGCCCTCGCGCAGGGCCTTGTACATGGGAAAGGAGAACGACTGGGCGCCCTCGTCAACGTCACTCCAGGTGTGCCCGCTCTTCGGGCCTGGAGACCGCAGGATAACGAGTTGCTCAGGATGCGAGACGGGCAGCAGACGGAGCATGACCTGGTCGAGCAGCGAGAAGATCGCCGTGTTGGCGCCGATCCCGAGCGCCAAACTCAGGATCGCTACCGCCGTAAGGGCGGGGCTCTTGGCGAGCATGCGGAGCGCGTAGCGAAGGTCCTGAAACATATTGTCCGTCGTCATTTGTCCGTGGTCCGCTGCACGTGCCGCGGTCGTCCGCTTCCTGCGTCGGGCAACGGAGGACGGACCACGGACAGGATTCCTCAGTCTTCAATCATCAATTACTGCGCTGCGACGACGACTAACGTCACATCGTCCGTGAACCGGCTGCTGAATGCCGACGCCGACGCCAGTACTTTCTCCTCGAGAGCCTTGGCGCTGAAACCGCGATTCTCAACGGCCGTTTGAATCAGACGCTCTTCGCCGAATTCCTCGCCTTCCGCGCTGTTGGCCTCCGTCAGACCGTCAGTAAAGAGCAACAGCCGGTCGCCGGGATCGAGCTGCACGGTGCCCTGTTCGTAGGGTGCCTCCACTGCGAAACCGAGCACCAGCCCGCCGCAATGCAGACGCTCCACGGAGCCGCTGGCGCGAACCAGGACCGGAGCGTTGTGACCGGCGTTGCAGTAGGCGAGTTGCCGCGCGGGGGCGTCCAGCACGGCATAGAAGAAGGTCACGAATCGGTCCTGGCCGAGGTTGCTGCGCATCAGCTTGTTCACGCCCTGACAGAGTTCGCAGGGCGGCACATCGGCTGAACTCGACGCCCGGACCGCAGCCTGAAGATTTGAGACCAGCAGGGCGGCCGACGTTCCTTTGCCGGAGACGTCTGCGATGCTTATCGCCAGCAGCCGGTCGTTGAGTTTACGGGCGTCGAAGTAATCGCCTCCCAGCGTTGAGGCCGGGTGCCAGGCGCCGCAAATCTCGTAGCCAGGCATCTGCGGGATTTCGCGGGGCAGCAGCCCGCGTTCCGTCTCCCGGGCCAGAGCGGCTTCCTGTTCGGCGAGCAGGAGCTGGCGGCGCTCTTCGCGCGCCACGCTTACCTGTTGCTGGAGCGTCCGCACCACCGCGTCGTTGTTCCACGGCTTCTCGACGAAATCGCGGACGCCGCGACGCATCGCTTCGACCGCCACCGGCACGCTGCTCCAGGCGGTCATGACGACGATCGGAAGCGTACGATCTATCTCCTGGACGCGCGCCACCAGATCCAGGCCCTCCTGCCCGGAGGTTGTGTCACGGGCGTAATTCAAATCCATCAGCAGGGCGTCGAAGGGCCCATTCGCCAGCGTGGCCAGCACCGCCGCCGGCGAACTGGCCGCCTCGATCTCGTAGCCTTCCTGCTTCAGCAGCAGCCGAAGGGCATCGAGCACGGCCTGTTGATCATCGGCGATCAGGACTCGCGGAGGCTTGGTTTGAGCGCCGTTCACCATCTCCTCTGTCATTGCATTCATACGTCTTCTGCCATTCTGAAGTTCAGACCAGGGGATAGATTTCTCCAACTGCTCAGCGTCATTCATCGCCAAGGTCGGTTGGAGAGATTGCGATCCGCCAGCGCTGGACCCGATCACCCGCTCGTCCGGTGATTAGTCCAGCCTGATTCGATCAAACCCGTCCCAGCGTTGCATGTCAGAGAGGATTACGGTGTCGCCCACGTTCAGGCCCTTCAAAATCTCGACCTCGGTGACCGAGATGCGCCCCAGCTTCACCGGCACATGGATCGCTTCTTTGCCGTCGGGGCTCACCTTGAAGAGTTGCACCGTGCTATCTTCCTGACCGAAGGCGGGCCGCCCTACGAAGAGGACGTTGTCGAGGTGCTGAATCTCGACCGTGCCGTCCACACTCAGGTCCGGCACTGCGCCGGGCGGCGGCGGAGCGTCAAGTTGTACGTCGACCGTGCGGGTCCCGTTCTGAACCGACGGATCGATCCTGATCACGTGGCCCGGCACTACGCCGTTGTGGGTGTCGACTTCGGCCGACTGCCCGATTTGGATGTCCTTGGCCTGCGTCTCAGCGATCTTCAATTCCGCCTTGAGCTTGTTGGGATCGGCGACTTTGGCAAGCAGCGTCCCGGGGGTTACCTGTTGCCCGACTTCCACGTCGAGTTCTTCCAGCACGCCGTTGATGCCGGCGCGCACTTGTAATGAGTCCAGCTGGTTTTTCTGAAGCTGATAGAGCGCCTTAAGCTGCTCGATTTTCGCCTGGGAGGCGACGAGCTGTGCCTTGACCGAGTCTTCGAGAACGCCCACCTTATCCGCCTCGATCTGGCTTTTGACGGTGTCGGAATCTTCTTTTGCCTTGGAGAGATCGGCGGTCAGTTGTGGACCGAGTCCCAGCTTCGCCATCTCGGCGTCGCGCTCCGCCTGCATCTTTGACTGCAAATAATCGGACTTTGCCGTAGCGGCCACCGCGCGCTGGTCATAAACCTGATTCTGAAGCTGCTGCTTCAAGCTGTTGTAGTCGGACTCGGCCTGCTTCACCGCCCAGTCTGCGTTCAAGGTCTGCTGCTCGAGGTCCGGGTTCGAGAGCACAAAAAGCACCGTGTCCGATTTGACCATCGTTCCGGCCAAGGCGAGCCGCTTCGCCACTCGTCCGCTGGTGATCGCCGGCACATATTGAATGTCGTACGGCACGAGCGTACCCAGCCCGCGCTCTTGCAGGTCCATGGGCCCGCGCTTTACCGTGTCGCGCCAGACCGTTCCCCCGTCCACTTCTGGGGCCGCCGGCTTGAGCCGCGACAGTCCCCACGTAATCCCTCCCGCTGCGATGACGCCAACAACGATGTAGATCGCCAGGCGGATACGGCGCTGCCGAGCTGCCGACTTCCGCGGAATATCCATTTTTAGTACCTCCGTTAAGTGCAAGAGCAAACGCCATACCAGCGTCACGCTTGCCGTATCCGATTGATTTTAAGCGTGCTTAGAGCGTCTTGTCGGAGGGAAACCTGACCTGCTTCTGTTCGGGGGTGGGAACGGGTGTCCAATATCGGACATACGGATTGGCGGGCAGGCGCCGAGTCGTTCAGTCGGGGCCGCTCGGACCCAAAACTTTGTCCCGCGCGCTGGGAATCAGGTCCGGCCCATAGTCCAAGTCAAATCTAATGAGATGAGTTTGTTAGCGGAGCAGCGCGACTTTTCTGAAGGATGTGGGTTAATGTCCAAGGAGAAGATATTCAGGGGGATATCAAGTTAAGGAGGAACCTAAGTGAAGACTGATATCCGACGACACATCCTGACGCTGACCCTCGGAGCTGCCGTGGCTGTTCTGAGCGGTCCCGCACTTCACGCCCAGAGTACAACCGCAGCGCCGTCGCCGACCGCGACCCTCGCGCCGGCTGCGACCACGAGCACCGCACCG
>Ga0335078_10005694_pt1 | contig 18418 bp, 21 predicted proteins | sample Lox_Sample_32_FD_206711 | JGI IMG/M metagenome (GOLD analysis project Ga0335078, IMG submission 206711) | Soil microbial communities from Loxahatchee National Wildlife Refuge, Florida, United States - Lox_Sample_3.2 | ecosystem: Environmental > Terrestrial > Soil > Wetlands | place: USA... | reverse complement strand
GATCCAATCGCCGTGGACCGTACCTGCTCCTAACCGGGTGTAAAAGATCTGAAGATATGTAATAATGCCAGCCGAAGGAGCGTGAGGTATGGCGACTGCTCTAACGCCGAACGCATTCATCGGTAGCGCTGTGCGGCCCAGCGACGCCGACCTGGAAAAGGCCCTGGGCGCCGCCAAGCCCGCCTGGGACAGCTTGATCGCCGACCTGGCTGCCGAACACGGCGTCACCATTCAGGAATGGAAAAGCTATTCGAGCAAGGCCGGATGGTCGCTGAGGTTGCTCCGTGGAAAACGGACGATCGTCTGGTTGGCTCCGTGCGCGGGCTGTTTCCGCGTGGCGTTCATCCTCGGAGATAAGGCCGTGCAGGCGGCGCGTCAGTGCGGCCTTCCCGCGCGCATCCTGAAATCTCTCGACGAGGCTGAAAAGTATCCGGAAGGGACCGGTCTCCGCCTACTCATCAAGGGGGCGAAGGATCTTTCAGCGGTGCAGAAGCTGGCGGTGGTGAAGCTGGAGAATTAAAGAGCGGGATCGACTTCGTGCCTATGCCGCGCTCGGGGGCGTCTCATACAGCGCCGCCACGGCCCCGGCCGGATCTTCGATGACGCTATACCGCCCCGACCCCATATTTTTCGGCGGGATGCGCACCTTGCCGCCGCGATCGAGGCATCGCTTCACGGCGTCCTCCAGATCGGAAACCACGATGTAGATCATCCAGACCGGCGGCATCTCGGCGTTCTCGCCGCGTGCGTGGCAGATCCCGCTCACCACGTGGCCGCCTTCGGCGTTCATGCAGTAATCTTCGTACCCGCCCATGGCGACGCCGAACGGCGTCCAGCCGGTGACGTACGCGTAGAAATCCCGAATCGCAACCGCATCAGGCACGGTCAGGTCGACCCAGCCGATGGAGCCGGGTGTCTGCTTATCCATGGGCAAGAGTGTACCGCAAAACAGCTGTCAGTCATCAGCGCTAGCCGTCAGCTTGGCCGGCGGACGGATCAACCTCGGAGAATCTGCCCGAGGAGCCGATCAATACACGACAGAAGTTGCGGGCTGATATATTTAGCGGTCAGCATTCAGCTTCTCCGGCGAACGGTTCTCCGGGGGACGATCAGCTCCAGGCATCCGGCTGACGCACGAAAGAACCTGATAGCTGACGGCTGATAGCTGATAGCTCTGGAGGTCCGACCAATGTTCGTCGTGCAGGATCTGCCGATTGCCATCGTCTTTTGCGTGATCACCATGCTCGGTTGGGGGTCGTGGGCCAACACGCAGAAGCTGGCTGGCAAGGGAAAATGGCCCTTCGAGCTGTTCTACTGGGACTACGCTATCGGCGTGCTGCTCTTCAGCCTGCTGTTTGCCGCCACACTCGGCAGCTTCGGCGCCGCCGGCATGAGCGCGATGGCGAATTTCGGAACCGCCGATTTCTCGTTCATTCTACCGGCCCTGATCAGCGGCGCCATCTTCAACGTCTCGAACATTCTGCTGGTGGTCGGCATCGACGCGGCCGGGCTGGCGGTGGCGTTCCCCGTGGGTGTCGGCCTGGCGCTGGTGATCGGCACCGTCGAAAGCTACGCACAGGCGCCCAAGGGCAACGCGATGCTGCTGTTCGCCGGAGTGGGACTGATTGTGCTCGCCATGGTCATGTCCGCCGTGGCTCATAGCCGGCTGCCCCATGGCGCGGGGAAAAGTCGGTTGCGCGGAGTGGTATTCTCCGTCCTCGCCGGCTGCATCATGGGATTCTTCTATCCGCAGTTGATGCGCGCAGTGTCGCCCAACTTCAATTCGCAGCCTATCCGTCCGGGGATGCTGACGCCGTATGTCGCGCTGGTGTTTTTCGGGATCGGCGTGTTTGTCAGCAACTTTTTGTGGAACACGATTTTCATGCGCGCCGGCAAGATCACCTACGGCGAGTATTTCAAGGGCACGCCGAAGCTGCACGCCATCGGAATTCTGGGCGGATTCCTATGGATGATCGCGCTTAGCTTCAACGTGCTGGCGTCGAGCGTGGCCGGTCCGGCGATATCCTACGCCCTCGGGCAGGGCGCTACGCTGGTGGCGGCCATCTGGGGTCTGTTCATCTGGCGAGAATTTCGCGGCGCGCCGGCGGGCACCACGAAGTATCTGGTGCTGATGCTCGCCGGCTATACTTGCGGCCTGGTGCTTATCGGTTCCGCAACACAGTGAAGGTGGAAGAAAATGGTACGTACGACGGCACTTCTGGCGATTTCCATTATGAGCGCTTCCGCGGCAGTCAAAATTGAAAAAATCGAGTTCAAGGGCTGGCCCAACAGCTATCGCATCTCCAACGGCACGGTCGAGGCCGTGGTCACCAGCGACGTCGGCCCGCGCGTCATTCGCTTCGGCTTCGTCGGCGGGCAGAACCTGTTCAAGGAGTTTACCGAGCAGATCGGCAAGTCCGGCGAGAAGGACTGGCAGGCGCGCGGCGGTCACCGCTTGTGGTTTGGTCCCGAGGATCGGATCAAGACCTATGCGCCGGATAACGGTCCGATCCATATCGAAATTCGCGGCGACGTCCTGGAGGCTACCGAGCCGGTCGAACCGTTGACCGGCCTGGAAAAGAAGATCACCATTCACATGGCCGCCACCGGAACGGCCGTCGAACTGGTGCATCAGCTACGCAACGCCGGAAAAACTCCGTTCCATCTCGCGCCGTGGTGCCTCACCATGTTCGCGCAGGGCGGAGCGGGCATCGGCGGACTCCCGGAGCGCGGCACCTATCCCGAGAAGCTCTTGGCCACCGGGCCGCTGGTGCTGTGGGCGTACACCCACCTCACCGATCCGCGATGGAAGCTGCTCGATAAGTACATTGTCCTGCGGCAGGACCCGAAGAACAGCGTGCCGCAGAAGATAGGCATCTACAACCACGATACCTGGGGCGCCTACCTGCTCAAGGGCGAGTTGTTCGTCAAGAAAGCGCAAGCCAGGCAGGAGCCCGGCGCATACCCCGATTACGGTTGCACCTTCGAAACGTTCACCAATGCCGATTTCCTGGAGCTGGAAACCCTCGGTCCGATGGTGGACCTGAAGCCCGGCGAAACAGTCACGCATACCGAGCACTGGACGCTGCACCAGGGTGTGCAATTGACGCAATGGAACGACGCGGAGCTCGATCGTGTGCTGGGTCCGCTGGTGAAATGATGGGGTTAGTGGCGCACGCACGAGTGCGTGCGCCACAATTCTCTCAATATGGTTAATACTACTGTTACTTTTGGTGAAATTATGCTGCGCCTCGCACCGCCGGGATGCGAGCGATTCCTGCAGAGTCCTCTGTTTCAAGCCACCTTCGGCGGAGGCGAAGCCAACGTCGCGGTGTCGCTGGCCAATTTCGGCATGCCGGTTTCTTACGTCACCGCGCTGCCCGCCAAGAATCCGCTGTCGGACGCCGTCATCGCCCAATTGCGCGGCTTCGGCGTCGAGACCGGTTCGATCGTTCGCGGGAAAGGCCGCATGGGGATCTATTTCCTGGAGACCGGCGCCAATCAGCGACCCTCACGCGTGGTCTACGACCGCGATGGAAGCTCCATCGCGCTGGCCAAGCCGGGCGATATCGATTGGGGGACCGTGTTTCAAGGCGCGGACTGGTTTCACATCACCGGCATCACTCCAGCCATCAGCGAATCGGCCGCAGCGCTCTCTTTGGAAGCGGCCAAAACGGCGCGCGAAAAGGGACTCACGGTTTCCTGCGACCTCAACTATCGCAAGAATCTCTGGAAATGGGGCAAACCCGCCGGCGAAGTGATGCGCGAGCTGGTGAAGTCCGTCGATATCGCCATTGCCAATGAAGAAGATGTGCAGATGGCGTTGGGAATTCAGGCCAAAGTGGATGTGCACGCGGGCGAGCTGGACCCCAAGCAGTACGAATCGCTGGCCGGCGATGTCCTGGCGGCGTACCCCGGATTAAAGGCCATCGCCATCACGTTGCGGGAGTCGCGCAGCGCGTCGCACAACGGCTGGTCGGCCTGCCTGCACGACCGCAAGGAATTTCTGCTCAGCCGCCATTACGAAATTACCCACATCGTGGACCGGGTCGGCGGCGGCGACAGCTTTGCCGCCGGGCTGATTTACGGAATGCAGAGGCTCGGCAGTCATCCTGATGCTTTGGAATTCGCGGTGGCGGCGAGCTGCCTCAAGCATTCCATCCCGGGCGATTTCAACCGCGTTTCGGTAGATGAAGTGCACGCCCTGATCAAGGGCGGCGGATCCGGCAGAGTGCAGCGATAGAACGATAGCCGGCAACGATAGCGCCGTTCCGCGGATCTCCGGTGGTATCCGGCCAGGCTGGTGGAATTCAGCCAGTACCGCTTCGGAATCTTGTGGAAAATTAATGTAACTTCGGGGTGAAGCTTAATTGTCCAAGGTGTTGAATAGAGTGGGGAGACCTATGCAACGCAGAATCGGATACTCAATCCTTCTTCTGGCAGTGACATCGGCGGCCATGTTGGCCCAAGGCGGTCCTCCGCCCAGCGGGGACCCGCCGTCGCGCGTGGCCCGCCTCAATTTCATGAGTGGCCCGGTTTCCTTCCGGCCAGGTAGTGTGGAGGACTGGACCTCCGCGTCCCTGAACTATCCGCTCACCACCGGCGATCATCTGTGGGCCGATGCCGGCGCGCGGGTAGAGATGCACATCGGCTCGACGGCCGTGCGGATGGATTCCAATTCGGCGCTCGCCATCCTGAATCTGGATGACTCGCTGGCCCAGTTCAGCCTTACCGAAGGCGTCATCAACGTCCGCGTGCGCTTCATACAGCCGGGCGACACTTACGAGATCGACACGCCCAACGCGGCAATCGTGCTGTCGACGCCGGGCAGCTATCGCATTGCCGCCCACGGCGATTCGCAGACCGCGGAAGTGACGGTGATGAGCGGGCGGGCGGATGTTCACGCCGGCTCTCTCAACTTCCCCGCGGAAAGCGGGCAGAGCGTGCAATTGATCGGGCAGGACAACGTCACCCAGCAGATCGTCGCCATGCCTCCGCCGGACGAATTCGACCAATGGAGCGAGATGCGCGACCGCCGCGAGGCCAGCATGGTGTCGGCGCGCTATGTGCCGCGCGAGATGATCGGCTACGAAGATCTGGATGAATACGGCGTCTGGCGCAACGTGCCGCAGTACGGCATGGTCTGGGTGCCGCGGGGCGTGGTGGCCGGATGGGCGCCCTATCACTACGGGCATTGGGCTTGGGTTGAGCCTTGGGGTTGGACATGGATCGACGATGCCCCCTGGGGATTCGCACCGTTCCATTACGGCCGCTGGGCATACGTCGGCGCGGATTGGGTATGGGTGCCCGGACGCATGAGCGCCGCCGTCGGAGTGGTCGCGGTCCGGCCGGTGTACGCGCCGGCGCTGGTGGCCTTCGTGGGCGGTGGTGGATTCTCGGTAGGTGTTGGAATCGGCGGCGGAGTGGGAGTGGCAGCCTGGTTCCCGCTCGGTCCCGGCGAAGTTTTCGTTCCGGCCTACCATGTCAGCCCGATGTACGTGCAGAACATCAATATCGTACATGTCAGCAATGTCTCGGTGATTACCAGCGTCAACTTCACCAGCGTTCACTATGTGAACCAGGGAGTTGCCGGCGCGGTGATGGTGGTGCCGCACGACGCGTTTGTCAGTTCCCGTCACGTCACCGAAGTTGCCGTTGCGGTGCGTCCCGAGGTGGTGATGCGGGCGCAGGTGGTGGGCGCCACTGCCCCGATTGCGCCGGTTCGTGAAAGTGTCGTCATGCGCCCGGCCGCGACATTCCACGCGCCTCCGGAACGAATCGTGGCGCGGCAAGTAGTGGTGCACAACGCGCCGCCTCCGCCACCGGTGTCCTTCGCGGCCAGGGAGCAGGCTCTCCGCTCCAACGGTGGCCGTCCGCTGGACTCCAACCAGATGAACAGCTTCCGGCGTGGCCCGGCGGTGAATCCGGCGGTACGCAACTCCAGTCCCCCGGCGAATAACGGCCGGCCGGAGTTCAATCGGCCCACGAATAACGATCGCCCGCCCGGGGCGCGGCAACCTGCCAATCCGAATCAGCCGCCCGCCGTGCGTCCGGGTAACGAATCGCGGCCGCCCGAGAGGACCAACGAGGTCCGGCCCGAGGTTCGGCCGAATGATCAGCGGCCGAATCAGCCCAACAACGAACAGAGAAGCAACGAGACCCGTCCCGCGGACAGTCGCACCGATCAACGGACCCCGCCGCAGAAGAAGGGCAACAACAACAATCGCCGCGACACCAAAAAGTAGTGCCGCTGTCCGGCTCCGCCCTGTTTTCACGGCCGCTGCTCCTCGCCAGGCGCGAAATTGAGCCGCGGCCGTTCAGTATTTCTTCCGATTTGCCTGGCTCATCCACTCGTCGAAGGGGGCCCGCGCCATCGCATCGTCCACACGCAGCATCGGGATCTGCCGTTCGGACCCGGGCAAATCGATCTGCTGGTAAATCAGGGCATCGTCAAAGCCGGCCGCGGCGGCGTCCGCCTTGGTGGCGGCGTAGAATACCCCCGACGGACGCGCCCAGAAGATCGCGCCCAGGCACATCGGACAGGGTTCGCACGATGCGTAGAGATCGCAGCCGGCCAGCTGGAAGTCGCCCAGCACGCGGCAAGCCTCGCGGATAGCTACGACTTCGGCGTGCGCGGTGGGGTCGTTGAGATGGGTCACTTGATTGACTCCGGTCGCGATCACGATCCCGTTCTTTACAATCAACGCGCCGAAAGGACCACCATCGCGGCAAACGTTATCGACAGCCAGCTCGATGGCTTGTTTGAGGAACGACGGATTCATTAAGGGGACTGTTACCAGACTAGCAGGAGAGGCTACGGCTCGATGAGACCGGCGCGAATGGCGTAGCGGACCATGCTCGCAGTTTCGTGAACTCCGAGCTTTTCCAGGATGCGGCTGCGGTGGGAGTCCGCGGTTTTGTAGCTGATGCCGAGCCGCGCGGCGGCTTGCCGGGTGGACATACCCTCGGCGATCATGACCAGGATTTGCCGCTCGCGTTCGGTCAAGGCGAAGACCAGGCGAACCGACTCCTCATCGGGAGTGAAGAAGCCGCGCTTGCGATCGCTGACTTCAATAGCCGAACCCATGAAACCGGCGAAATCCCCTAAATCATCGTTGCGTGGAATCCCCGACAACTCCATCCAAACGAACTCGCCATCGGCCCGCTGCAGCCGGTACTGGATTCGGAAAGGCACACGACAAGTGAATGATTTTAAATATGTTTCAATGCAAAGGTCGCGGTCGTCCGGATGCAGCCCTTCGGTCCAGCCATTCCCGATCTCCTGGTCCAGACTCCTGCCGCGAAATTCCAGCCATGCAGGATTGAGATGGGTGAACCGGGCTTCGACACCCGAAAGCCACATCATTACCGGCGACGAGTTGAGCAGCATCAGAAACCGCTCATGGGCCGTCCGCTGCTGTAACTGATAGCGCGCGATTTCCAGTTCCAGTTCAGCCACGCGCGCACGAAGCCGGTCTTGATCGTTCTGTGAGATTCCGGGAGCCATTTCAAAACCAGCCATTCGGTTCATTCCGATCATAGAACGTGGGGTACTACCCGTAAAGTACCAAAATGGCTATATCGAGGCGCAAACTCTGGTCCATTACTCCGGTAAACACCTGAGGCGCTTCACGATACCGGGAACTTTCCGCGGGCGTGCGAGAATTAAGTATTAGGAAATCCGGAATGAGCTTGGCGCCTCCCGAAACGGACGACGATCTTTACGACCGATTGCGGAGTGGCGACGAAACGGCATTTTTAACGTTATACCGGCGACGTCAAGGGGCCATATACCGTTTTGCCGTGCACATGAGCGGATCGGCCAGCCAAGCCGAGGATGTCACCCAGGAGGTATTTCTGGCTCTGCTTCGGGATGAGTGCGGTTATGACCCGAGTCGCGGCACCTTGTCCGGCTATCTTTTTGGCATAGCGCGTAAATTGCTCCTGAGGCACCTCGAGCGGACTCGGTCTGACGTGCCACTGGAGACGGATAACGAGGAGTCCGTCATTGCAGAACTCGCTGTGGACGATAGTCCGCTTGAGGACCTGACCCATCGCGAGGGAATCGAATCGTTACGGCGCGCGATTCGCACATTGCCGCGCCGGTATCGGGAAGTGGTCGTGCTTTGCGACCTCGAAGAAGTGGATTATGCCGACGCCGCGGGTGTGCTCGGCTGTCCGATCGGAACGGTGCGTTCCCGCCTTCACAGGGCGCGGGCCCTGCTGCTGGACAAGCTGAATCAGGAGCGCCACTCCAAACCTAGTGTCAGTACGCTGAAACCTTTAAGGTGTGTTGTATGAACTGCCAGGAATTTTGGGAAAGCAATCCGGAGATGCACATGGAAGGAGGCGGCGCCCAGCACGGCGCTGGAGGCACGGACTCGGCGCAACATGCCGCCGAGTGTCAAAGCTGCGCCGCCCAACTGCGGCGTCATCAGGCGCTGAAAGGCGGATTACGCACGATGGCGGCGCAGTTGCGTCACCTGGAAGCGCCTGCACGCGTGGAGGCCGGACTTCTGGCGGCTTATCGGACGCAAAAGCGGGTGATGACCGGAAGAGCCCGCCGGCACTGGTGGGTGCCGGTGTTTTCCTGGGCCGCCACGGCAGCGGCGCTGATCGCGGTGGCCGTGCTGCTGTTGAATCCTTCGCAACCGCCATCTCCCGCGCGCCGGCCGGTGCCGGGATCGGTCGAATTGGCGTCGGCGGGTGCGCCTGATTTTGACGCGAACGCATCGGCTGAGACCGATGACGATTTCATTCCACTTCCCAACGCCGAAAACCTGGATCCGGATGAAGAGGTCAATGTGGTGCGCATGGAAGTCCCTCGCAGCACCATGATGGCAGTCGGCCTTCCCGTGAGCGCGGACCGCGTCTCCGAACTGGTCGAGGCGGATGTGATGGTCGGAGCCGATGGCGTGGCCCGGGCCATCCGCTTCGTCGATGAGTAGAGGGATCTTTATGTCGCGAAGAGGTCGCCTTTGGGGCTGCGCAGTGCTGTTGCTGTGCGGCGCGGCTTGGGCACAGAATCCGAATCCGCCGCAGGGCCGTGGCCGGGGCGGCGCGCGATTCCTGGGAGCGGAGGCCGGCGTTCCCGGCCCGGTGGTGAAGAACGCTCCGTATTCGGCGGAGATTACTACTGAGATCAGCCAATCCTTACCCGACGGCAATCGGATTCACGAAGTCAGTCCCTCACGCGTATTCCGCGACAGCGAAGGTCGGGCGCGGCGCGAGCAATCGCTCGCCGGCCTGGGGGCAATCGCTCCCAACAGCAACCTGCCGACCGTGGTCTTCCTGCAGGATCCGGTTGCCGGCACCAGCTACGCTCTCGACACCGTGCACAGAACCGCAACCCGGTCGGAGTGGACACTCATGGGGCGACGCCCCGGACAAAAGGGTCCCGGTCCCGCTCCCGCGCGAGGACCGGGCGGCGGGGGGCGTCGAGGTCCTGCCCCGGATGTGTCGAATGTGAAAACCGAATCTCTGGGGCGTCAAACCATGGAAGGTGTACCGGTGGACGGTACGCGCATCACCACGGTGATTCCCGCCGGACAGATCGGCAACGAACAGCCGATTCAGATCGTCACCGAGCGCTGGTATTCTCCCGACCTTCAGATCTACATTCTGGTCCGACACAGCGACCCGCGCTCCGGTGAAACCGTGACTCGAGTGACGAATTTGAGCCGCGGCGAGCCGCCGAAGGCGCTGTTCGAAGTCCCGGCCGATTACAAAGTCGTGGATGGCCCGCCCCGCCCGGGTGGGGGCGCGAAGTAGGCGCGTCAGAACGCCATTTTGTCTTTGACGGCTTCCACTTTCTTGGGGTCGAGGCCCGGCGCCATGGCGACATCCTGCCATTGCTTGAAAGGACCGCTCTGAGCGCGGTACGCAATCAAAGCATCGGTTTCCTCGTTGGTCAGCTTGATAATCGACTTCAGTTCTGAAAACGGCGCGGTGTTGATCCAGATTTTGGAATCCGGTCCGAAGTTTCGCGTCAGATAGCCGAGGATCGCGGCCAATTCCTCGTCCGTACCGCGCGCCCCATTGGTCACCATATCGGAGATCTTCTGATCCCAATCGTCCTTAGTCATGCGCAGTTTGCGGATTCCCTCATACCCATGGCACTCGCCGCACACCTTCACCAGCGCCGCCTTCCCCTCGCCCGCGGGCAGGCGCCCGGCTTCGTCATCATCCGCGGCCCAAGCCAAACCGAGGAAGAGGACAGCGCCAACCATCGCCAGACTTATGCTCAACCTCGCGCTCATGCTCGCAACTCCATTCGAAGTGCGGCGCAGGCACTTATGCCTGCCGCATCGACACTCATGTCGACGCGCTCTTCTGTGCTCCCGGCGGCCAACAGCGCCGAGATGAGTCTCGGCGCGGCGGGCACGAGTGCCTGCGCCACGTCTCCTTGACAGCTTCGAGAGGAAAACTCAGTCATTTGCTCTCGCTCCCGGTCCGGGTGATGGCGCAGCCGATCGACTTGGTGAGCGGGTGAGCCACCGGCTTTCCGGCCAGCACCGCCTCGATGGCGTCGCGCAGGTCGAAGACCGTAGCATTCAAGCGCTGCTGTCCGAAATCCTGCACACGATTGTCGACACGTCCCAGATACAGTACTTTTCCATCGGCGTTCAACACCGCCGCCTGCGGCGTTACGCTGGCTCCGGCCGACTGCACCAGAATCTGGTGCGGGTCCAGCAGCAACGGAAAGGAATACTGAAACTCCTTCGCATAGCGGACCACGTCCGGCGTGGCCACCGTGGTATCCGACTGCACCGCCAGGAACAGCACGCCCCGCGCGGCATAAGCGTCGTGAATCCGGTTCATCTCCGGCACGTAGCTGTTGGCGACGGGGCAATCGACGGTGGTGAAATACAGAACCACGGCCTTGTAGCCGGCCCAGTCGCCGGACGAATGTTCCGCGCCGGAGGTATCGTGCAAATGAAATGCCGGGAGGCCGGCGAAGGAGGGCAGGCAGAAAGCCGCCGCCAGCCAGACAAGCGCTAACGGTTTCATCTCTCCATCATCGCATCGCATGGTCGGCAGGCGGAGATGATGACGAAACGCGGCGTTCCAATTGGTCGATGGCTTTGGCGAAGTCACCCGGGCTGAAGATCGTGAAGACGCGGCCTTTCAGGGACGTGACGGTCTGGTTGATGACATCCGGCACCAGCAGATCGGGCCGCTGAAACACGGTCGGTGGAAGAGGTGTATTGGGACGGCTGAAGCCGGGCTTGTACTGGAAGTAGCAAAATAGTGGGGTCGAGCCGCCGCCCGTCTGGTCGCCGATATTCACTGGGGGCTTGTCGAGGTAATGAGTGGTTGGTCCGAGAAAAATCACTGCGTCGGAGGGTTCCGCTGATTGCAGTTCGCCGGTTACGAGCCCCGATAACAGTTCCATGAAGCCGCCGGGTTTCTGAAGCACCTGGTAATCCACCAGGTTCAGGTTCAGGCCGGCGATGGCGTCGGCCACATCGCCGATCGCGTCGCCGGTGAAACCGTCGCGGCGGAAAATTTCGCGCTGCTGATCGAGATTGAACACCACCAGGCGCACCGACCGGGCAGGCAGCCGTTCCACCAACGCCGAAAGCGACCCGATGAGCAGCACCTGGTCGCTGGCGCGAAGGCGCGTCCGCCACGGTAGGAGCGGCGTCGCGTTCATGAGGATGGTGACCCGAAACGGAGCGCGATCGTCGCGCGTACCGGCGCCGCCGCCTTCACCGCGCAGCGAGAACGCCTGGATAGCGAAGGGCGGCGTGGCCACCTTCGCCAGCCGCTCGCTTCCCTTCAGTTTGGCATCGATGCGCCAGTCCTTGCGGAAGATGCGTCCCCGGTCGTCCGTCATCAGCCACTCCATGCGATACTGGCCTGTGCCGAGCAGGAACCCGCCCCCCATTTCCAGCTCGACATTGGTTTGCGGGACCTCGGGCAGGGCCACTTTGTCTCCGAAGTAGACCGGTTTGCGATCGCCGCCCTCAGGCGTAATGCGAAACGTGACCAGCCATGCATGTCCTTTGCCCTCGAACTGGTGCATGGGAACGCGGACCACGTACCCGGCCTGCATGTGAAAGCTGAAGTTGAGCGATGGCTTGATGGGCGTGACCGCTCCATCGAGCGGGCGATCGCTGGATTGCGGCGTAAACCGCTTGATCAGTGTGCCGAGTCGCGCCGGATCGATGATGGTCTGCGCCCGGGGAACGGAGATCGCCAGCAGCAACAGCGGCAGGCGGCGGAGTCGGCGCATCGACAGATCATCCCCAGATCGGGGAACGTCCCTCCGTCCCCGAATCTACTTATTCAGGCTATAGGTTAGGCCCATTGTAAGCTGAAACGAGTTCTTCTTGAACGTCGGCGGAGGATCGTTAAGGAATGTATTGAGAATGGCGGCGGTGAATCCGAGCCTTTTGAGGACCGGCACATTCAGCGCCGCATTGGCGTTCCAGGAGTAAGCATGCATCTCGTTCCAGGCCGGGGTCAAGGAGATACCCTCGAGGAACGTCACACCTTTCCCCAATTTCCTCGTGAAATTCTCGCTGAAGACGCTGCCGATAAGGTTGTGGTCGCTGGACGCCACCTGGAACGACTGCCGTTCATAGCTCATGCTGCCCTTGAGATCGAGTGTTTCGTTGGCGTGCTTGATCACGGTCCAACCGAAGCCGCCGCCGTAGAGCTGCTGCAGGTCCAGGCCCTGCGAGTAATTGTGGTCGAACGCTGCCTGCCCAAAAAAGTAGGCATTGGAGCGGGGCAGGTATTCGTCCCGTTCGGCATCGGCATGAAATATCTGCGTCTTTACCGTGGGCGTGCCGGGCTGAGACACGGAACCGTCGGACCCGCTGATATCGAAAGTGGTTCGGTTGCGCGACGCCAGCCAATCCTCGGTGGGAACCGAGCGGATCAGGCTGATGCCACCCGAGAAAGAGCGGCTTTGCTGGGTCGCCTGCACCAGCGCCACGCCCGCCGTTACTGACCCTTTCCAGGCCTGAAAGAAGCTGGGGTTGTGCAGGACAGCGTTTTCAAACCCCGTCTGGTCAATGACGTCGGCGGCATCGCCCACGGGAATTTTCTGCCCGCCAATCGCCAGGGTCTGCGCGGTCATATCGACCGGCCCCTCGGGAACGGTCTTCAGATCGGAGTGGCGGTTCAATTCCACCCCCTTCTTGACCACCGCAAACCTCTGCGAGGAATGCAGCGCCTGGATTTTGCTCCAATCCACTTTGACGTCGCCTAACGAGTCGCTGTGAAACGTAACAGTGGCTCCGGCGGAGCGGACGAACTTGCCGATGAGTTTTTCGCCGTTTGCCAAAAGCAGCGTATCAGGTTCGGGTTTGGCCGGGGTTTGGCCCATGACCACCTCAGCCATGGTCAGCAGCGCGAAGCAGAGAGCGATTCGAGAGTACATGTGTGTGAACTCCTCTCAGGATACACACCATTTCCGGCTGCGGGACAAGGAAGCCCGCATTTCTGGCACATACCGCACTCCTTATTTACCGGCTAAGGTTGCGCTGTATTGAGGCAGTTGCAGCGAATCCACCACCAGGAATTCGATGGAACGCTTCTCGTGCGTCAACTCCAGACCCAATTGCTCGCGGACGAAGGCGTCGAGAGGTTGGTGGTCCGCCGGGTAGTCAATCTGGTAGCGCGCGGTAAAGCCGGTTTCGTCCACGGCCGGCAATTTGAGCTCGGACGCGAGCCGGTTCGCCAAGCCGCGCATGGTTTCGTTGCCATCGCGGGTTTCCTGAAGCCTGGCATGACCTGGTTTCAGCACCACAGCGTCCATTTCGCGAGCTTCGCGGCGGATTTTCAGCTTGAAGCTGCGCTCGATCAGTTCGCGAAGCATGGCCCGTTCACTCGTCATGCCCTCAAACAAAGCGTGCGGAAGGGCGTGTTCGTTTTCGTCGCCTGCCGGCAGTTCGACGCAAAAATCCCAGCGAGTGCGAAGAGCCTCTTCGGGCCCGATCAGCCGCGATGAATCGACCGACCAGGCATAGGAGATGATGACGCTGAGAGCGATATTCTCGCCATCCAGCATTCCTTGATTGATTCCGAAGTTGCCGCCGGGCTTGCTTTTGCCGGATGGGCGCAGAACCATGGCGTACACCGGCTGCGGAGCCTGCCCCTCGAACATTCGGGTCGTGTGCGACGGTCCTTTCGGCTGGATCGGGCGTCCGGCGATCAGATCGTCCAACACGACTTCGGTCACTTGCCGGGGGCTCATGATTCCACGCAATCTGCCGCCGGCATCGATGAAGACTGTCTCGGGCACGCCCTCGATACCGTACGCCTGAAGGGTCTCCCGTCCACGGTCGAGCCCGATCCAACCCTGGATCGAGCGCTTCGCAAGAAATGGTTCGACTTTGGCGATGGCTTCGTCCGTTACGGAGATGAACTGAACGGCCGGGTACTTCGCGGCGAGTTCATTCAGGTGCGGGATCTGCTCCACGCAGGGTTCGCACCAGGTCGCCCAGAATTCAATAACTACAGGCTTGCCGCGCAGAGTGTTCCAATCGACCTGAACACCCTGGGGAATGGTTTGCTCCAGCGTCAGCGGAGGAGCCGGTTCGCCGATCTTGAGAGGTTGTCCGGAAGATACGGCGCTGAACAACAATAGAACCGGTAGGCATTTCACGAATGTCAGGCTGCTTCGGCGGGCATGGGTGGCTTGGCGCCGCCTAACGACGCGGTGCCCAGCATTCCGCCCAGACCCATGGTTTCGACAGCGGACGATGGCACGATCACCATCGAACCGCGCTCTTTTATCGCCTCATACAACATGTTCATGGCTCGCAGGTGCATGGCCACGGGATTGTTCTTGTAAGTATCGGCGGCGCTGGCGAACTTGGCGGCGATTTCGGTCTCGGCCTGGCCCAGGATGATGCGCGCCTGGCGTTCCCGCTCGGCCTGCGCCTGGCGCGACATGGCGTCCTGGAGCCCCGCCGGAATCTGCACATCGCGAATCTCCACCGATTGCACGGTGATGCCCCACGAGGTGGTCTTCTCATCCAGGATGCGTTGCAGTTCGTGCCCCATCATCTCGCGCTCCGCCACCATCTGCGAAAGCTCGTGACGTCCGATGGATTCGCGAAGCGCCGTCTGCGCGCTCATGATAATGGCCTGATCGAAATCCTGCACTTCGAGAATCGATTTTTCCGCATTCCACACCAGCCAGAAAATAATGGCGTCCACATTCACCGGCACCGTATCTCGCGTCAATGTCGATTCCGCCGAGACGCTGGTCACCCGCACCCGCTGGTCGACATAGCGGCTGAGGCGGTCGACGATGGGCACCATGGTGAACAATCCTGGCCCACGCAATCCGACGAAGCGCCCGAAGCGCAGCACCGCCACTCTCTCCCACTGGTCGGCCACGCGGATCGAGAACAGGCAGTAAGCGCCTATCAGCAGACCCGCGGCAAAGAATAAGGGGTTGTCCCCGTTCGCGCCGTAAGCCCAGTAGCCGGCGCCCGCGAAGAACGCGAGCAACGCCCAACCGACGCCACTCAAGCGCAGTCTTGTCTGGGACTTCATGGAATCATCTCCTAGTTTTTTGAGTATCGATTCGCCGATCATTGAGTTGCTCCAATAGTTCTTCCACCGTGAATCCCGAAGCGCCGGCGCGTGCCACAAACTCATCGACAAGCTGGTTGAGCTGCCGCTGGCGCTCCACTTCGTCGCGCTTGACCTTCTGATGGCTGATGAACGTTCCCGTGCCTTGCTGCGTTTCGAGCACACCGCGGATTTCCAACTCCCGGTAAGCCCGCATGACGGTATTCGGATTGATCGAGAGATCGACCGCCACCTGACGCACCGTCGGAAGCTGATCACCCGCGGCGAGCGTGCTGGAGGCGATGCCTCCGGTCACCTGGTCGATGAGCTGCCGGTAGACCGGCACTCCGCTGGCGGGATCGAGCCGGAACTCGAAAGGCCGTTCGCGCTGGGTCGTCTGGGCCATCCGTAATAATAATGTACTAGTTGACTAATACATGTCAAGGGGAAATTCCGCAATGCGTTTCTGCCGCGGTCTCGGATGCCAAGCGAGCCTCCAAATTGGGCGATCAGCGGTCGCGATACCATTCTTTCAGAGAATCGATGAACTGCTCGACCGGTTCCTGTTGGTCGGGAGTCAGGGCGCTGATGAGGTTGGCAAGATTCTCAGCGGCCATTCCACCCGGGTATAGGGAATCTTGGATTCCTGTTCGGAGGGCTACTGAACTCCGTCACTTTTCGCTGTTTGCCGGGGCGAGGCAAGCGGCTCGATTCCAGGTAGACTCCCTATGGTAGACTTTCTTCCAGAATCATGGCCTATCAGAACCGCATCGAACTCGTCCAGGGCACGCTCGATCTCCTGATCCTACAGACACTCCAGTGGGGCGCGATGCACGGTCACGGCATCGGGCAGACGATTTGCGCCCGTACCGAAGGTGTCCTCGAAGTCGAGCACGGATCGCTCTATCCGGCGCTGCATCGCCTGGAGCGGCAGGGCTGGATCGCGGGCGAGTGGAAGGAATCCGAAGCCAAACGCCGCGCCAAATACTACGTGCTCACGCCCCTGGGGAAGAAGCAGTTGGTGGCGGAACAATCCCGCTGGAAGCAATTGGTGCGTGCGGTTGCCCGCACGGTGAAACCGATTCGCAATTAGCGCGTGTTGGAGCCGCGGACGGGAAAGCTACAATTGAAGTGTGCGTATCCTTCTTTTCAGCGGCAAGGGCGGCGTCGGTAAAACAAGTCTGGCTGCAGCCACGGGATTGCAACTTTCGCGCCTCGGCTATCGCACCCTGGTGATGAGCGTCGACCCGGCGCATAGCCTCGCCGATTCCTTCGATCTGGAAACCGATCTGTTTCACGGCAAGACCGGCGACCCTCTTCCCATTCAAGACAATCTCTCCATCCACGAAGTCAATATTCAGCGGGAGATTAAGAAAAACTGGCGGGAGATTTCGTCCTACGTCACGTCCGTGCTGCGCACCACCGGCATCAGTGACGTGGAAGCCGAGGAACTGGCAATTCTGCCGGGCATGGAAGAACTCAGCGCCATGATGTACGTCAACCAGTTCCGCCGCGAAGGGCGCTACGACGTGATCGTGCTGGACTGCGCGCCCACCGCCGAATCCATGCGCTTCGTCAGCATGCCGACCACGCTCGAGTGGTATATGAAGCACATTTTCCCCTTCCAGCGCGGCATTCTGAAAGCCGTTCGGCCGCTTGCCAACCGCGTATCCCCCGTGGAATTGCCTGCCGACAGCTACTTCGCCAACATCCAGATGCTTTTCGGCAAGTTGGATGGTATCGGCGAATTGTTGGAGAATCCGAAAATCACCAGCGTCCGCCTCGTGACGAATCCCGAACGCATGGTGCTGCGTGAAACCCAGCGCGCATTTGTCTACTTTTCGCTGCACGGCTTGACGGTTGATGGTGTAATCGTGAACCGGGTGCTGCCGGACAGCATTACCGACGAGTATTTTCAGGAATGGCGGAAATCGCAGACGGGGATTCTGGAAGAGATCGAACGGTATTTCGCGCCAGTCACCGTGAAGCGGGTTCCGCTCTTCACCCATGAAGTGCTGGGCCGGGAACGGCTGGAGGAGTTGGCGCGATCGCTCTACGGGGAGAACGAAGACCCGGCAGCCATCGGACGAACCGAAGCTCCCTTTACGTTCACAAAGAAGGACAACCACTACGAGGTCGGTATCCGCCTGCCTTTTGCGGTGAAGGGCGAGGTGAGCCTCTTCAAAAAAGGCGATGAACTGGTCGTCGAAGTCGGCACCTTGCGCCGACACATCGGCCTGCCGACCTCCATGGCGGGGCTTTCCCCCGGCCGCGCAAAGTTGGAGAATAAGGTTCTGATCGTGGAAATGAAGGAGAACTGATATGGAAGAAAAACCGGCGCCGGCTTCCAGCGGCTGCTTCTTTTGTACGATGGCGATGCCGCTCCTGGAGCGCTACTGGACGGAAGCCACCCAAGACCATTTCCGGAATTCGCGCGTGGAATTCCTCAAAGGCCTGAGGAGCCTCATCGACGCGCGGATCGCGCATCTCTCGCGTGAAGCTCCCAAAGGCACGCACGTAACCGTCGAGTAGCGCAGCCGGCTCACCCGAGTTCCGCGACGCTACGCGCCCGTCTGTCCGGTTGCCGACTGATTGGGCTCCCATAGCGTCTCCGCCGACTCCATCGCGTGACTCACCCAGCGGCCCCACACGAAGAATGCATCGCTGAGGCGGTTCAAATACCGAACCGTCTCATCCGGAATGTTCTCGGCGCGGCTCAGAGTCACCGCCCGGCGCTCGGCGCGGCGGCACACCGTCCGGCAGATATGCAGTTCCGCGTTGAGCCGGCTGCCGCCCGGCAGCGTGAACGATCGCAATCGCGTCAGATCGCGGTTCATCGCGTCCATTTCCGATTCCAGGCGGGTAATATCGGTTTCCGTCA
>Ga0335078_10005693_pt1 | contig 18423 bp, 21 predicted proteins | sample Lox_Sample_32_FD_206711 | JGI IMG/M metagenome (GOLD analysis project Ga0335078, IMG submission 206711) | Soil microbial communities from Loxahatchee National Wildlife Refuge, Florida, United States - Lox_Sample_3.2 | ecosystem: Environmental > Terrestrial > Soil > Wetlands | place: USA... | reverse complement strand
ACCACCACCGTCGGCCTCACGCTCTTCAGCCTCCAAAGGGGGATGTCAACGTAGCTCCCCAGGAGCGCTGCCCCGAGGATGAGGAGGAATTGCGTCCCGGTGAAGCCCGTGCTCTCGAAGGCGAACTCAGCCCCGAAGAGGAAGATCGACGCCGCGACGGCCGCGAAGACCAGTGCGAGGAGGTAATCGACCGGGGTCCGAGGGCGAGCATAGACGGTCGGCCCGCTGAGGTCTCCACCCAAGAGGCGTCACCTGGGGGCTGCGAGCTCGGCGACCGCGCCCTTCGGCCTCTCCTCGCCGAAGACCTCTGCCTGGAACCTCTTGACCTCGACGTCGGGGGCCAGCCACGAGTCCGGGAGGAGGCCCGCCTTCTGGCACGTCATGGACAGGAACTCGTCTGGGGCAGCTCCAAACTCGGTGCCCACCTGCGGGAGTAGGAGGCCGCTCGTCCCCCTTCCTGAGACTATGAGGCCGTCGACCCCTACCCTGATCCTGCTTGGCAGCTCCATCGGCTTGCACTTCATGGTCTCCGGAGACGTGAGCGCACTGACCTCGACCTTGAGGAAGTCGAGCTCGCCCTTCCCCACTCTTGGGAACCTCGGATCGTGCGTGGCTGCCCCGACCGCGGCGTGGACGACCGCCTCCTTCAGAGGTTTGATCGGGTAGGGCAGCCCTATGCACCCTCTGAGCTCGTCCCTCCCGTCGGTCAGCGTGACGAACGCGCCCCTCATCGCGTCGAGGAACACTCCGTCGCCCATCCAGGCGGGCAAGTCCTCGCTTCGGGGGTTCCTCCCCTCCAAGACCGCCACCTCGACGGCCCTGCGGGCCACTGCCACGAGGTACGTCCCCTGCTCGAGAGAGAGCGACACGGTTGCCGACGGGCTCGGACGGACCCAGCCGATAAACCCTTGCGCCGCACTCGCCTTAAATCACGTGTCGTCTCGAGACAAGAGCGTTGAACCTCAGAAAGCCCGCGGTCGCTGGCACGTTCTACCCCGCGGACCCCGGCGAGCTGGGGGAGGCGATACGCGCCTCCTACCTCCACAGGCTCGGCCCCGGGAAGATCCCCGTCCAGGGTGGGAGCGGCGAGTCGAGAGGGCTGGGGGCGTTCGTCTGCCCTCACGCGGGCTACGCGTACTCCGGTCCGGTCGCGGCCCACAGCTACCTGGTCGCCTCGCGCCTCAAGGGGCCGTGCCTGGTCGTTGCGATCGGGCCGAACCACTACGGGCTGGGGAGCGGGGTGGCGGCCTACGGCGAGGGCGAGTGGGAGACGCCGATAGGCAGGGTCTCGATAGACGGCGAGGCCACCGCGAAGCTGGCCAAGACCACCGGCATCGTCGACGTCGACCCTTCAGCCCACAGACTGGAGCACTCCGTGGAGGTGCAGCTGCCATTCCTCCAGGCCATCTACGGGGCCTCGTTCACCTTCCTCCCCGTCGTGCTCGCCTTCCAGGACAAGGACACCGCCCGCGCCCTGGGCAGGGGCGTCGCGGAGCTCCTCAAGGATGCCTCGGAGGGGAGAAGGAACGCCATCCTGATTGCCTCCTCAGACCTGACCCACTACGAGCCCGCATCCCAGGCCAGGGAGAAGGACGGGGCCCTGCTCAAGCACGTCGAAGCCCTCGACGTCGACGCCTTCTACACGACTCTCGAGAGAAGGGACATCACTGCGTGCGGGTTCGGAGCAATCGCCGCCGTCATGGAGGCGTGCAGGCTGCTCGGGTATCGGAGGGGGAGTCTCAACGCGTACGCGACGAGCGGCGACACGACCGGCGACAACTCCGCTGTGGTGGGCTACCCTTCAGTGACCTTTGAGAGATGAGCGCCTCGGCCTCCGCCTGCCCTCCCGGTTCTCTATCTCACGCGCTAGCTTTCTCATCAGCTTGGCCAGGATGTCCTGCTCCTCGGGGGTCAGCGCGTCCAGCGACTCCTGAAGCGCCTCGGTGTACCCCTTCCTCACCCTTCTGAGGACGACGTTCCCCGTTTCGGTGAGGTGGATCTCCTTGGTCCTGCGGTCGGCCTGGCTCTCCACCCTCTTTACCAATCCCTTCTTCTCCAGCCTGTCGACAATCCCGGTGATGTTCGGTGGGCTCACGCGGAGCTCCTCGCTTAGCTTGTTCATCGGGAGGGGCCCTGCTCGGCCGACGAGCCGGAGCATCGCGAACTGCTGAAGTGTGAGGTCGTCCTCGGACGCGCTCGAGCTCATCGCGTCGAGGATCCTGCGCTGCGAGCTCAGTATGGTCAGCAGGACGCTTGACGTCTCTCCAGGACCGTCAGAGGCCATCAGACTCCGGTAGAACGGTTAGCGTAGTTAACCATATATAGTTAATGCTATTAACCTTTAATCATCTGAACTAATATGGCCGCCTTCGCCCCAGCGACCGGGTCGTCGGTCGCGCTCATCGACTGGAGGGCCTTCTCTGGGCTGGGCTCGGTGGTCCTGGCCGCCGTGCTTTTGGTGGCGGCCGCGGGCTGCGTCCTCCTCGGCCGGAAGAATGGGGTCAGGGTCCCCCGACCTGGCAGGGCCTGGAAGGTGATAATCGTCCTGGCCTGGATCCTGTCGATCCTCCTCGTCCTCCCGCTCTTCAAGGAGGTCGCCACGAGGACCGGCCAGTCGGCCTTCGGGACAGGCCCCGTCCTGCCCATCACTCTTGCATCCGCGGTTGGGGCGTTCGTCGCTGTCGCCTACCTCACGCGAGGTGGGGGCCTGGCTCCGGCGCTGGGCAACGGTTTCGCGGCGGCGGTCGCCGGGCCGATGGTCTTCGAGCTCCCTTTCATCTTGATCATCACCCCCAATGTAACGACGAAGGTTCCGCACCCGCTCCTGCTCTTCACCTTCTTCCTCCTGGTGATTCTCACCACGCTCTGCCTTCCCTTGTTCTCCACAAGGTTCTCCCCCAACAGGTACTCGCTCTATCTGCTGGGTGCGATGCTGGCCGTCTTCGGCCTCTGGGCCCTGGCGACCGGGTACTCTCCTCCTGGAGACCCGGTCTCCTTCACCCTGAACGCCGTCTCGAAGGTTCTCGGCTTCGCGGCCGTCTCTGCGGGCTTCGTGGGCAACCCTGCCGTCGAACCCGAGCCCCTGGGGTACTCCACGCCGGGGCAGGCCTTATAGCACTCCGAGGGATAGAAAGGCCTCCCATGGTCGAGAAGGACGCCATACTATGGCACCCCGTCGGCGGCGGCCGCCTGGTCTGCGACGCGTGCAACCGGAGGTGCTCCATACCTGAGGGCTCGCACGGGTTCTGCTACGTCAGGAAGAACGTGGGCGGGAAGCTCCGTCTTTCCGTCTACGGCAAGCTCGCCGCCATGCAGGTCGACCCCATCGAGAAGAAGCCGTTCAACCACTTCTACCCCGGGACGCACGTGTTCACGGTCGGTACGATCAGCTGCAACTGGCACTGCCACCCCGCAGGGACGCAGATCACTCTCGCAGACGGCTCCAAGAGAGGAGTCGAGTCCCTAAAGAAGGGAGACGTGCTCTGGTCTTATGACGTCGTCGGCGAGGACGTGTCGAACTCGAAGCCTAGGCCGAACGTGGTCACCGAGATTAGGACTCGACAGGCTGAGCTATGGGCGGTTTGGTGGGGCGGCCGTAAGGCGACCCAAAAGGCGAAACGAAGGAAGACGCTGATCACAGGCGACCATCCAGTTCTGACGGAGGGCGGTTGGAAGCAAGTTGCAGATCTGAGGCCAGGTGACCTCATCCTCAGGGTCTGGGCTCAGGAATCACCAAAGGGGACCGCCGCTCGGGAGGCCTCCGAATTCGAGTGCAAGAAGTGCGGTACGGTGCTGCCAGGCGTCAGAGCTTGGGCCGCTCATCGCAACACCTGCCATGCGGACGAGCAGGTGATGCCCGGCTCGCAGGGGGCTATCCTCCGAGGGATGGTGACGACTCGGAATGCCGCGTGGGACAAGGCAGCCTTCGAGAAGCAAAGGGCAACTGGTAAGATGAGACTTCGCGCCGACCCGAACTACGGCCTGCACAAGGGCATCGAGCGATTTCGGCAGTCGCTTAGGCATCCGTCCAAGGCACAGATGATCTTGTATCGGGTGCTCGACGACCTCGGCATCAAGTACGAAAAAGGATTCATGCTCGAGCCGGAGAAACTACCTCCCGATTCTGAAGCCAGATACATCCTCGACGCGGCCGTGCCTGATTTGAAGATCGACTTTGAGGTGGACGGATGGTGGCACTTCGATGAGAGGATAGAGAAGCGCGACATCGTCAGGGATGCCACTCTCAAGCTGAATGGCTGGAAGGTGGTTCGGATTCCCGGTTCCTCGATTTACAACCACGCCGAGGACATCAAGCGGCTGGTCTCGGCCGAACTGACCAGTGTCGAGATGGTGAACGACAAACGATGGGTCCGAGTCCAAGGCGTCGAGAGGACGGGCCAGGTCACGACTGTCTACGGGTTCGAGTGCATCCCAAGCCACACGTACGTGGCAGACGGAATCCTTGTTCACAACTGCCTGTTCTGCCAGAACCACGCGATAAGCAAGGAGAGCGAGGTCTATGGCGAGGACGTCCCCCCTGAAGACGTCCCGAGGCTCGCCGAGGACAACGGCTGCGAGGGCGTGGGCTTCAGCTACAACGAGCCCACCATCTTCGTCGAGTACGTAATCGACGCCGCAAAGGCCGCCCACGCCAAGGGCAAGTACACCGTCTTCGTCACCAACGGCTACGGGACCCCCGAGATGGTCCGCGCCATCAGCGGCCACGTCGACGCCGTCGTGGTCGACTACAAGGGGAGTGGAGAGGAGCTCTTCCAGAGGCGCCAGACGATGACCGTGAGCGCAGAGCCGATAAAGCAGACCCTCCTCGAGCTAAAGGCCCAGAAGATACACACCGAGCTGACCGACCTCGTCATCCCGCAGGTCGGCGAGGACCTCGACGAGGCGAGGTCACTCTGCAGGTGGCTCCACGACAACCTCGGGCCCGACGTCCCCATCCAGTTCACCAGGTTCCACCCCGACTACAAGCTCCTCGACCTCCCCGTGACGCCCTACGAGACGCTCCTGAAGCACCACGAGGCAGCCGTCGACGCGGGGCTGAACTATGCCTACGTCGGCAACGTCCCGGGCAACCCGCACGAACACACCTACTGCCCGGGCTGCCGCGAGGTGGCGATCGAGAGGCACGGGTTCATGATAACGGGGTGGAACCTGGACGACAGCTACAACTGCAGGAGCTGCGGCCACAAGATACCCATAGAGGGCAAGAGGGCCCCCAAGTTCCGCCACCGCGGCATAGAGTCGTTCTACATCCCGAACCTGAAGGAGTCGGGGCGGAAGCCCCTCTCTAGCTGATCAGGACGAGGTACTTGCCTCGCTCCAGCGTCCTGGCCTGGACCTTGCAGGCGTCCTCGGAGAAGCACACCTCGAGCTTTGGGTTGTTCTCCTTCGCAATCTCCCTTATCTCTTCTTGACTGAGGCCGGACTCTAGGAGGAACCTGAGGTAGTTCACGTCGTGTCGGAGGGTCTGCTCCTCTTCCTCTGGGTTCAAATCTCCCACTTTTCGTAAACAAACGAACTTTTTGGATATAAACGTTTGCTCCGACTGTCACTGATTCGGAGGCCGCGGAGAGCGTTTACTCATCCGGGACACGCGGCCCAGGAACAGGATGAGGAAGGAGGAGAACCAGAGGTAGAACCTCAGGTAGCCGAAGCCCGTGTCCACCCAGAAGACCGGCAGCGCCGACGCGATGAAGAACGCCCCTATCATGACATCGAGCTTGACCGATAGCCTGAACCTCGCGAGGACGGCAGGGTGCAACTTCATGCTGCCCGCGACCCCCGACCGGTTCTCTTGGACGACGAGCTGCGCCAGGGCCCCGAGCATGAAGAACATCCCGCCAACATCGAGGGCGTAGACCACGGACGACCAGTCCGCGGCGCCCAGCGTCCTGACCGACTCTAGGACGTAGAACAGGTAGGGCTCGATGGCCACGCAGAACAGGAGGAGCAGGTTGGCCGCGAGGGCGAAGGGCACCTCCACCGGCAGGACGGCCACCGTCCTGCTGTACCCTAACCAGGTCATAACGACTATGAGGAACCCGAACCCGAAGAGGAGCACGTTGACGACTAGGTCCGAGCCGCTCTGGGGCATCCTCCCCACCAGGAGGAGAGACCCGAACGAGAGCGCCAGCCCGAAGACCAGGTCTGACAGCGACTCTATCCTGACCTTTATCCTCGGGAGGGGAGCCGAGGCAGAGTCTTCGTCGCCGTTCTCGGGCATCGCAGACGACCCCGAACCTCACCGCTCGCCTATTTAGCCCGTCGAGACGCCAAGACCTGCGCCCGCCTGCTCATTTAGACTTAAGAAGCGGTCGCCAGGGGCGCGATTCAACGCGAGGACTGAGCGACCCAACGTCTTCAACCAGCGCGAAGAAGAGCAGGCCGTCGGGCCGGACGGTCTTCGCCAGGCTAGGGCAGACCGTCGTCAAGAGACACAGGCTGATCGTGGTCTTCTGGCTCCTCGCCCTCGTCGCGGCCATACCGGTCGCGCGCAACGAGGGGAGCTCGCTCTCCCTCCAGCAGGGCTCCACCTCGGCGTCGAACCTGGAGTCCGTCCTCGCGTCGAACCTGATCGAGTCGCAGTTCTCGCGGTCCGTCGCCAACAACACCCTCGCTATCGTGGTCACCGGCTCCAACGTGACCGCGCCTGCAGCCCAGGCGGCCATCGACTCGCTCGTCTCGCAGATCAGGTCGGACAAGAACCTTACCGGGGTCCAGAGCGTGACGAGCGTCTTTTCGGTCCTCTATCCAGCCCTCAACAGCACCACAGGGCCAGAGCACCGCACACTCAACCAGTCCGCCTTGGAGACGCTCGCCGGGGCGGTGGCCTCTGACCCCGCCAAGTACCAGCTCGGGCCGCAGCTCGAGTCGGTGGTCACCTCGTTCGTCTCGTCGAACGGCAACACCACCCTGGTCTCCGTGGGCGAGACCCACACGTCTACGAGCAACATGCTCCAGATACGCTCGATAATCGCCGCCTCCGGGATGGTCGGCTCGTCGTCCGGCATCTCCGCCGTCCAGGTGACGGGCAGCGACGCGGTCTCGAACGACTTTAGCAAGTCGACGACGAGCGACCTTGGGCTGATCCTGCCCGTGACGATAGCCCTCCTGATCGTGGCGACCGGGCTGTTCTTCAGGTCGTTGGTCACCCCCTTCCTCGCCCTCGGCTCGATAGGCATCGCCCTCGGGATCTCGCAGGTCTTCGTCGTCGTCGCGGGCACGTTCATCGCCAAGGTCGACTTCACGGTCCCGACCATCCTGCTCACCATAGTGATAGGGGTGGGGACGGACTACAGCGTCTTCATCATCTCCCGCTACAGGGAGGAGCGGATCAAGGGGCTTTCCGCTTCCGAGGCCATAGTGACCTCGATGACCTGGGCCGGGGAGAGCATCGCCACGAGCGGGGCCACAGTGATCATCTCCTTCCTCTCCCTCACCTTCACCTCGGTCACCTTCCTCAAGACCATGGGCGTGGTTGTGGGGCTGGGAGTTCTCGTCGCGCTCGCGATAGCGCTGACGCTCGTCCCCTCGATACTGGCGATGATCTCGGAGAGGGTCTTCTGGCCCACGTCGGGGAGGCGGTTCGACGACCACTCCAAGAGCGTCAGGACAAAGCTGGCGAGGCGAACCGGGTACTTCTCCAAGAGCGGCGCGTTCTCGGTCAAGCACGCCAAGACCCTGATGCTGATAGCCCTCCTGGTCTCCCTCCCAGCCCTCTACGTCTACCTAAACACCACCCCGACCTACGACTTCCTCGCGGGCGCGCCCAAGAACCTAGAGTCGGTCAGCGCCTCGGACCACCTGACCAGCGCGTTCGGCGGTGGGAGGCTCAACCCCTCGTACGTCGTGGTGTCCTTCGACAAGCCTGTCTGGAACGGGACAGCGTTCAGCGCCTCAGAGATGGGGGTCCTCCAGGGCGTCTCGAGCTACCTTGGCACCTACGCCGACGTCGGCAACGTCACCGGCCCCACCATGCCCTTCGGCCGCCCGGTGAACTACTCGTCGACGGCGGTCCAATCTGCCACGGACGCCCTCGACTCGCAGACGCGGACGGCCATGCTCAAGGACATCGGCAAGGACAACACGACGGCGCTCGTCACGATCAGCTTCCGCATCGACCCGATGTCGACCAAGGCCTTGGACGACGCCCAGGCGATGCGGGCGTACCTCCACGCCCACTTCGACGGCCAGCCTGACGTCCAGCAGGTCCTGCTCGGCGGCGCATCGGGTGCGATAGTCGACACGAGGCAGGTGGCCACCAGCCAGTTCAACCTCGTCGTCCCGCTCGTGGCGGTGGGGGTGGCGCTCGTCCTCTTCATCGTCCTCGACTCGCTGATCCTCCCGCTCTTCGCGCTCATCTCCGTGCTGATGAGCATCATCTGGACGCTCTCGCTCACCGAGGTGGTCTTCAAGGGCCTCTACAACTACGACCTCCTCTTCATCACGCCCCTGTTCCTCTTCGTCACCCTCCTCGGCCTGGGGATGGACTACAACATCTTCATCCTCACGAGGATCCGCGAAGAGAGCAGGAAGGACGGGAACAGGAACGAGGCGGTGATCAGGGCGATCGAGAACACGGGCGGGATAATCAGCGCCGCCGCAGTCATCCTGGCCGGCTCCCTGGGCGCCCTCATGCTATCGAGCGACCTCCTCCTCAAGCAGATAGGCTTCGCCTTCTCGTTCTCGATACTCATCGACGCGCTCTTCGTCAGGACCTACCTGGTCCCGGCTGTGATGTCGTTCCTGGGCAAGTGGAACTGGTACAATCCCGTCTCCGTGCTGAAGAGGTCTCGGGAACTCTACAAGGACAAAGCCCCATAAAGGACCGCTTCGGGCTTTCGGTCGCCGATGTCCGAGGGTGCCGGTCGGACCTACTTCGCCGCGACCGTCGTCGGCATCGCCCTCTACGTTGTGCTCGACGCCATAGCCCAGTCCCTCCCTCCGCACTACAGCCCCATCAGCCAGGCCGAGAGCGACCTTGCAGTCGGCCCCTACGGCTACGTCATGACGATCAACTTCGTCAACCGGGGCCTCTTCTCCCTGCTGTTCTTGGCAGGCCTCAGGACTCTGCCGTCGTGGCAGAGCCTCAGGAGCGGGATGTGGCTCGTGGCGGTCTGGGCTATTGGGGCCTTGATCCTCGCCGCGGCGCCCACCGACGTCGGCGGGCATCCCACCGTCCACGGGGTGGTCCACCTGGTCGTCGCGTCCCTGGCCTTCCTCTGCGGGGCCGCGGGCTCCTACATGATATCCAGGGCGCTCTCCCGCGACCCAGCGCTCAAGGAACTCGCCCGCTACTCGATTCCGTTGGCGGCGCTCTCCGTCGTGGCGTTCCTGGGCCTGTTCTTGCTCCCGGCCATCACTCCCCGCCTTGACAGCAGCGTCGGAGGGCTGGTCGAGAGGCTGCTGATAGGGTCGATACTCGCTTGGATGCTCTCGATCTCTCTCCCGATGCTCGGACGGCGCAAACCGCCCTGAGCGTCACGCCCTAGTCTGCCTGGGGGCCTGCCCCTCTACGGGGCGGAGCTCCGTGAGCAGCCTCTCGCACACAGTGCAGACCGAGACCTCGCGGGGAAAGTCCTTGAACTTGACAGACCTGAGCTTCCAGACTGGCCTCGCGTTGCTCGCCGCCGCCCTCGCCCTCTCCCGGGCCTCGAGCTGTAGCTCGTAGTAGAGCGCGCCAGTCTCCTTGAAGTAGTCGATGCCGTCGACCAGCTTCAGTCCGCGGAGTCTCGCTATGTAGCCGAGCCTCTGGTACTCGACGTCGTGGAGGTCCTGCTCCCTCTTGAGCTTCCTGTTCGTCTTCTTCTCGAACTCGTTCAGCCTCGCAGCTATCGAGGCGCGTTGCGACTCGTCCACCGCCACCCCCCCGATCCGTATCGGCGCCCCCTTCCTGACCGCGAGCGAGACCTCGTCCAGGTCCCTCACGGTGTTCCTTCCCTCCTCGAGGAGGGTGCTAAGGAACTTCATCGACTTGAACTGGTCGGCGTTCTGGAGGACGAAGGCGAGGTCGAAGTCCTTGAAGGCGTCTGGGACGCCCTCCCTCCACTTCGCCGAGTTCGTCGCGAGGGCCTCCATCGCGGCCTTGGTCGCCGCTATCTCCCTGGCGATCCTCGCCTCGTCCTCGGTGTCGCCGCTGAGTGCCAGGCTCACCTCGCCGGTCGTCCTGCCGCACAACCAGCACGCCTGCCCCTCCTCGGCTGGCGCTGACGCAGCGGTCTCGTTCGGCATTGCCGCGTCTCTGGGCGACACCGTGGGGAGATAAGGCTATCACGCGGCTCTCCGCCGGACCAGGAGGCTTGGCAGACGTGCGGGTCCGGCGGAGCAGCCTCTCCAGGACATCCAGCATCCTGATGATGGCCCTCGGGGTCTTCTCCTGGCTCTTCGTCCAGAAGACGCTGGGCATCGCGCTGATAGCGCTGGGGGTGGCGATGTACTTCGTCCACGAGCGTCTCAGCAAGCGACCGCCTCCCCCCGAATCCTAGCCTACCATCGCGAGCCCGCCTCACGGTGGAGCCGCCACAACTCGTCGCTCGGGGCGGTCGCGACGACCTCCTCCGACGAGCCCCTCCTCAAGACCACCTTCCTGCCGGCGAACGTGCCTATCTGGGTCGCGACAGACCCTGCCGCCGCGACCGCGTCGCGCACCTCCACCTCCCTCCCTCGCTCGACGGCGAGGAGGAGCGTACCCGAGCTGATCAGCTTGAGCGGGTCGGCCTTCGCGACCTCGCAGACCCCCGCGGTCTCCGGCGAGACTGGGATCTTCCCCCCTTCGACCTCCAGCCCCAGTCCCGAGGCCGTCCCCATCTCGAAGAGCGCTCCGAGGACTCCCCCCTCGGTGCAGTCGTGCATAGCGTGGACGGCCCCGGTGGCATAGGCGCCGGCCGCCTCCTTGACCACGCTCATCTTCCGGAAGTTCGCCTCCGCCGCCTCCGCGAGCCTCGTGCCGAGTCTCGCCCTCATCCTCCTCTCCGCGGCGAGTATCGCCGTCCCCTCCACCCCCGCCGTCTTGGTCATCATCAGCGAGTCGCCCTTCTTGGCCCCGGCGGCGGTCACGTAGGAGTCGGCGAGCGCGAACGCCGTTGTGACGACAATCGGCCTGTGCATGCCCAGGCTCACCTCCGTGTGGCCCCCGACGATCGAGATACCGAGCGCCCTCGCGGTCTCGTCCATCTCCGACGAGAGGACGCGGACGTCCTCCTCCTTCGCCTCCTCGGGCAGGAGGATGATGGATTGGATGAACTGAGGGCTGTTCCCGCTGGTCGCGACGTCGTTGGCGCTGACGTTGACCGCGTACCAGCCGACCCTCTCCCGGACGCCCGTGATCGGGTCCGAGGAGACGATCAAGAACCTAGGGCTGGACCGCCGGCCGAGCCTGACCACCCCGAAATCGAGCCCCAGCGCTGGCTCGACCACGACGTCGGCCGACCTCGCCCCCGTCATGCCGAAGAGGTACCTCTCCATCAGCTCGGGAGGGAGCTTCCCCAGCGAGAGCCTCCGCGGTGGACTGGGCAAATCGGGGCCGTGCAAAGGCGGAGCGCTTTTTAGCTTTATTCAGCGCTCGAGGAGGGACCTCTGCAGGAGGATGGGCGCGTCGTAGAAGAGAGCCATGGCGATGCCGTCCGACGCCCTGTACCCTCTGAGGAGCATGTCCTTCCCCCTCCCCGCGAACTGGAGGTCTGAACGCAGGACGTTCCCCGAGGGGTAGACCTCGACCCCCGCCAAATGGAGCCCCGCCTTTTCGGCGAACTCCTCGATCATGTTGTAGACAGATGGTATCGACGAGCGGTCCCCCTTGTCGAACCTCGACATGTGCATCGCCGTTTCGCCTGAGAACGCCCGCATGGTGAAGCTCTCGTCGGTGGAGGTCTTGAGCAGCACCAGGCCCTCGAGCCCGTCCTCGTCGGCGAACCCCACCTCGGCGACCTTGACCGGGACGAAATCGGTAATCTTCGTCTCTGCCATCGCGGCGAAAAATTCGCGCGCCCTTCTAATAAATCCTTACGGAGGTGCCGAGAAATCTTTCTTGAGCGCCCGGATGGACTTCGCGGTCGCGGTGAGGCCGTCCCGGAGCTCCTTCCTCTTCCCGTGCTTGAGCGCGACCGTTATCAAGTTCACCCACCCCTGGAGCTCCCTCATCCTCCCCATCGTCCTCGGGGACAGCCTCGCGAGCTTCCCTATCTCGTTGTTGAGGACGAAGATGTCCTGGAACGCCCGGTCCTTGGCCGCGGCGTCTCCGTCCATGGCCTCCGCAGCGGACGCCCTGACCACGAGGAACGCCGACTCTATGCTCTGGACGCTCTCGACCAATCGACCTCACTCCGTCCGGGCCCGGCCGTTCGTCACTTGGCCTGTGGCTGCTGCTGGTTCTGCGGCTTGTTGACTTGCTTGTTGACCGCGTCCGCGAGATAGTGCCCCTTGACGATGACCTTGACGTCCTTCACGCCCTTCACCTGCTGCGCGTAGGTCTTCATGTCCTGGGAGATCTTGAGCGCGAAGATGGGAGGGCAATAAGGCGTCGTCGCGTGGTACTCGATGTTCACGTTCCCGTCCGTCACCTCGAGCTTGTCGATTAGGTTCATCTCGACTATCGGCATCCCTATCTCGGGGTCGACCACCTTTGCGAGCTGCTTCTGGACCTCCTTGAGGTCGACTTGCTCTACTGCAGACATCTGAAAAGTCATGCGTTTTCGGAGTTATTTAGGGGTTTTCGGGCCAGACCTCAACCGTAGATGCCCGTCCGCTCCCTCGGGATTTCGGGCAGGCCCACCCTCGCCTCCTCGGTCTCGATCTCCTTGGCCCTCGAGAGGAGCTCCTTTGTGTCCACGTGGAACTCTGCCATCTCGGAGAGGACGCGGACGATCTCGATGACCGACTTCGGGTGGGGCCTGGGCTCTCCGTGGTCGACCCCGATCTTGTAGCCCCGCATCCCGTAGTCGCCGGCCATCCCGACGATGAGGTTCGAGAAGAAAGGACCAGGCTCGCTCTTCGTCACGGTGACTCCGAGCTTCTCGAGCTCCTTGACCCCCTCGCCGTCCGACGCGAACCCGACTGGCCTGACGGGCGCCCCGGCGGGAGTCGGGGACTCGGACCACCTCGCCCCGACCGAGAAGACCTCCCTCGCCCCGAGGTCCCGCGCGAACGAAAGGACGCTGTGGGCATACTCTTGCTGGTCGTCGAAGGGAGAGCCGTCGCCCGCCAGCATTATCACCCGGCGCTTTCCCGCGTACGAGTAGAATTCGTTGGAGTGGAGCCTCGACGTCCCGTCCTCCTCGACGACCACCTCAGGAGGGAGCCCCGAGGAGTACAGCCTGGCGAACCTCTCAAACGCCAGCTGCTTGAGGAGGAAGTTCGCCGTCTCCCTCGCGTGCGAGTACAGCCCTTGGTACTGCGGGGCCATCGTCGAGAGCGCGACGACAAAGATCGAGTCCCCGGCCTCGGGCATCCGCTCAACCTCAAGCCTCTCCCACATCGCGAGGTCAGGCAGAGAAGCCGCCGCGTCCGATAAAAGAGCATCGGCTCGAGTGTCCTCAGCGCCCCGCCTTGGCGGTCAAGTAGTACCTCCCTCCGAAGGACCGCAGCTCCACCCTCGTCCCCAGACACCTGGTGAGGTTCTTGCTCGTCAGCGTCTCCGCGATCGTGCCTGAGCTGACGACGCGCCCCTCCCTGAGGAGCAGGGCGTGAGTAAAGCCGGGCGGGACGTCCTCTGTGCGGTGGGTAACCTCGATGAAGCACGTCCCCTCCTTCCTCGAGAGGATGGCGGAAAGCCCCCTGAGGAACCTCTCCCTGGAGGCGATGTCCAGTCCCTCGCACGGCTCGTCCAGCACAAGGAGCTTCGGCCTCGCCATGAGCGCGCGAGCGATTGCGACCCGCTGCCTCTCACCCTGGGAGAGCTCAGAGACCGCCTTCCCGCCGTGCCGCAGGCAACCGACCGAGCGGAGGAGCGACCTCGCCTCGGCGACCTCCTCCTCGCTCGCTCTGACCCAGAGCCTGGTCGAGCCGAACCTCCCGCTCAGGACGAGGTCGAGGACCTTTACGTCGCCGCGAATCATCCGGTCGAGGAACGAGCTGACAAGCCCCGTCTCCTTCCTCAGCTCGCGGAGGTCCGACTCCCCGAACCTCCTCCCGAGGACCGCGACCCTCCCGCTCGACGGCCACCTGTACCCGTTGACGATGCTCAGGAGGCTGGTCTTCCCCGCCCCGTTGGGCCCGATGACCACCCAGTTCTCGCCGGGCATCACCCTCCAGTCCACATGGCTGAGCACCCTCTTCCCGTCGAGGACTAGGCTGACGTCGGACAACAAAAGGACCGGCTGGGGCCTTGCCAAGCTCCCGGCGTCCGCGCGGCGCGGCCGCTTTAACCATTAGTCTCGCACAGGGTCAAAGAAAGGATAACAACTTCTCTCGACGGGGTTGCGCGAGTTGGAACTCGTCGAGCTCGCGAAGTCCCTCGTCTCGTTCAGGACCGAGATCCCCCCGGGGAACGAGGAGGGCTGCGCCAGGTTCCTCCACGACCACCTAGCCGATCTCCACGCGAAGGGCGCCGAGGTCAGCCTCCACAGGTTCGAGCTCGAGAGGGCGAACGTGGTGGCGAGGTTCGGGCCGAAGGAGCCGGGCCTCCTCCTCGGCGGCCACCTCGACGTCGTCCCCGCGGGCGACGAGTCCGCGTGGTCCTCGCCTCCGTTCGAGGGCACGGTCAAGCGGGGGAGGCTCTACGGGAGGGGCTCCGCCGACATGAAGGCCGGGCTCGCGGCGATAATCAAGGCGGTCGAGAAGGCCGCGAAGTCTGATCTGAAGCGTGGCCTCCTATTCGTAGGGACGGCCGGGGAGGAGGTGGGCTTCGAGGGGCTCAAGGCGCTCTACGCGTCGAAGCGCCTCCCTGACGGTGCCGCCAAGGTCGGGGTGCTCGGCGAGCCGACGGGCCTCCGCCCCGTCAGGGCGCACAAGGGCCTCGCCGACTTCCGCATCACTGTCAAGGGGAGGAGCGGCCACGCCAGCAAGCCCGAGCTCGGGGTCAACGCAATCGAGAAGTGCTCCAAGATCATCGAGGGCATCGCGCACTGGAACAGAGCGATCGCAAACGCACCAGACGAGGACCTCGGCCCGACGATCGCGACCTCGACCGTGATAAAGGGCGGCACCAAGAGCAACGTCATCCCCGGCTCCTGCGAGCTGATAGTCGACTCGCGCTGGATACCCGCGCACGGGACGGCGTACGTCCAGCGGGCGCTGGACTCCCTGGTCGCCACACTCAAGAGGGATGACCCGTCGCTTGAGGCCGACGTGGAGCTGATGTACGACAGCCCCGCCCTCAAGCTACCAAGAGACCACTTCGCCGTCAAGCTCGCAGAGTCAGTGAGCGGCGCGAGGTCCGAGGTCGCCCCCTACGGCACCGAGGCAGCACTGTACTCGCTTCACGGGACCCCCTCGCTCGTCCTGGGGCCGGGGAGCCTCAATCAGGCGCATATCGTCGACGAGTACGTCGACCTGTCAGAGGTCAAGGCGGCCCATGCGATCTACTCGAAACTCATCGAGTCCGTCTGCCGCGCCTAGCCTCAGACGAAGGTGAAGGCGCTCCCGATGAGATAGAGCAACCCCGCCGCCAGCGCGCCTATCGCAAGGGTCTCCATCCCGCTCCGCAGCGGCTTCCTCTTGACGATTCTTCCCTTCCATTCGCCCGCCGCGAAGAGGAATGCAAGGGAGAGGACGACAGAGGCCGCGACGGCCGAAGACTTGGGCGAGACGAGATAGTATGGCGCCAAGGGGACCAGCGCCCCGACCAGGAAGGAGAGCCCGATGACACCCCCCAGCCTCCACGGGCTCTGCAGGCTGTGCCTGTGGATGTGGAGCTCGTTGACGAGCATGTCCTCGAGGAACTTGTCCTTGTTGGTGAGGAGCCTCTCCACCACCGTATCCGCCTCCTTCTCAGTCAGGCCCTTGTCCAGGTAGATCTTCTTCAGCTCCCAGACCTCCTCATCGGTCTCGTTCTCGAGCTCGTACGCCTCCCGCGCTGCGTCTGCCCTGAACAGGTCGACCTCCGACCTCGCGCTGAGCACGCCCCCGAAGAACATCGAGACCGACCCCGCGAGCATCGCGGCAAGCCCTGCGAACCTGATGAGGGCGTCGCCCGAGACCGCGCCGCTGAAGCCCGTGAGGAACGCGAGGTTGGTGATCAGCCCGTCGGCGAGCCCGAGGGCCGAGGAAGAGATCAGGCCCCTGCCGGCGATGTGAGGGTGCTTCTCGACTGGGGAGTCCCCAGGCGGAGCCGGCCGGCCGCTCTCTTGTTCCATCCTGGCTGACGTCCGTTCAAGCCTCGAAGACCTTATAGCGTTTTGCTGGTCTCAGGCTTATAACGCTCGACCCGGGCACGTCGTCGCTGAGATGTCCCTCCTGGACAGGCGGGGCGACTACTCCTGGCCGCCGACCACCTTATCTGACCTCAACCTGATCCTCGACAAGGCGGTCGTCGCCGTCGGCCAGGACATCGGGGTCACCGTTGGCTTCCGCGTGATGGGCGGCCTGAGGGAGTCATTCGCGCCCAACGTCTGGACGATGGCGTGGGAGGACAACGACAAGCTCGTCAGGCTGATGATGACCACCACCGTCTCTTCGGGGAGGAAGCTCGAGGACACAGGAAAGGAGGTGAGGCGGGCGAGGTTCTACTGGAGCCGCGACCCAGACCTGCCCTACAGGATCTGGGCCGCCATAGTCCACGAGGAGGGCGGGGCGCCGATCATACCTGTCAGCGTCGAGGACGCCAAGTCCAAGTTCCTGGACGTCACCAAGCGCTTCGAGATACCCGCCTCTTCGCTCGGCAAGGGCAGCCACAAGCTCGAGGCGAAGGTCGAGGTCTCCTGGGGTCGGAGGACCTACATCGAGAAGGGCAAGGCTTCGGCCAGGTCCAAGCCAGTCCAGGTCAAGGTCGAGTAGGCCCTAGACGGTAAGGACGATCTTCCCAAAGTGCTCGCTCTTCTCCATCCTGACCTGGGCGTCTTTCGCCCTGCTCAGGGGCATCGAGATGTCCACCACCGGCCTCAGCCTTCTCTGCCTGAACAGGTCTAGGACCTTGAGGAGCTCCGCGCTCCCTCCCATGTAGCTCCCGAATATAGCGACCTCCCTGCTGAAGACGTACCTGATGTCGGTGACCGCGTCGTACCCCGTGGTCGCCCCGCAGGTCACTATCCTCCCCCCCTTCGCGACCGCCCTGATGCTCTCGTCCCACGTGGCCTTGCCCGGGTGCTCGACCACCACGTCGACGCCCTTCCCCTCGGTGTACTTCCTGGCCTCCTCGGATATCTTCGCCTTCTTGTGGTTGATGGTGTAGTCCGCCCCCAGCTCGACGGCCTTGCTCAGCTTGTCCTCGCTCCCCGCCGTCGCGACCACGTTCGCGCCGAACGCCTTTGCGATCTGGATCGCCGCTATCCCGACGCCCGACCCCGCCCCCAAGACGAGGACTGTCTCCCCCGCCCTGACCCCGGCCTTGGTCACCAGCATGTGGTACGCGGTCAGGAAGACCACGGGCACGGACGCCGCCTGGACGTAGTCCATCCTCTCCGGCTTTGCTATGACGTTCCTGGACGGGACGGCCACCAGTTCGGCGTAGCCGCCGTCCACGTCATTCCCGATGATGGAGTACCTGCGGCACTGGTTGTCCATCCCGCCTAGGCACTTTTCGCACCTCCCGCACCCGACCCCCGGGCTGACTATGACGTCCATCCCCTTGCTCACCTCCTTCTCCTCGGGCGAGACCTCCTCGACGACGCCCGCAATGTCGCACCCGGGGATGTGGGGCAGGGCGGGCTTGGAGTACGGAGGCCCTATCCTCCCCCAGATGTCCAGGTGGTTGAGGGCGCAGGCCTTCACCCTGACGAGCGCCTTGCCCGGCGCGGAGATGACCGGGTCGGGCGCGTCCTCGTACCGCAGGACCTCCGGCCCACCGTGCTCGTGGAACCTGACCGCCTTCACGAGGGTCCCCCGGCCTTCTTCTCCCTTATACGGGCTATTCCTCTTCTCCCTTCATCCGGGTGAAGACCAGGCCGAGCCCGAACCCTCCCACTATCCCGAAGAGGTGGGCGTAGATGTTCACCCCCGGCCCCGAGCTGGCGACGAAGATGAATGCCGCGTACATCAGCGCGAGGACCATGCTCGCCAAGTTCCTGTTCCTCGCGGCGTACGACCCTATCAGCCCGAATATCGCCCCCGACGCCCCTCCGGTCGCCACGTCCGAGGGTATGAGGACGAGTGAGAGGGCGTTGCCGAGGAGCCCCGCCCCGAAGTAGATTGCGAAGTACTCGCCCCTCGAGTAGGCGATCTCGTTCAGCCTCCCGAAGTAGTAGAGGGCGTACATGTTGAAGGCGATGTGGAGTATGTCGAAGTGGACGAACATCGCCGTCACCACCTGCCAGT
>Ga0335078_10005691_pt1 | contig 18425 bp, 16 predicted proteins | sample Lox_Sample_32_FD_206711 | JGI IMG/M metagenome (GOLD analysis project Ga0335078, IMG submission 206711) | Soil microbial communities from Loxahatchee National Wildlife Refuge, Florida, United States - Lox_Sample_3.2 | ecosystem: Environmental > Terrestrial > Soil > Wetlands | place: USA... | reverse complement strand
GGCGGCGAGCATCCCTCGGTGAACAGGTCGTCCACCCCGGCCTTGACCGCCACCCGGGCCAGGTTGCGCAGCTCGTCGTCGGGCCGGTACATGATCACGTCGATGCCGGCCACCATGCGGGCCACCGCCTGGTCGCTGATCTCCGGGAACGCCTGCTTGCAGAACTGGAAGAACACCACGTAGGCGCCGTAGCCGAGCATCAGGAACTCGGTGTGGTGGTGCCACATCTTGGAGAACAGGTCGATGCACCGGTGGAAGTTCTCCCGCACGTAGTGGTTCTGCGCCACGCCGAGCGATTCGGTGACCACCCTGGCGTCGTCGATGTCCGGCAGTTCGGGCACGGTGACCGAGGAGATCTCGTCGATCAGGCCCTTGATGCGTATCTTCCAGCCCTGGTACAGGGTGTCCCAGTTCTCGAAGTAGTAGCCGGCCCGTTCGTTGAAGATCTCCGCCCGGCGCCCGATCTCCTCCGGGTCGGTGACCGGGATGGCGGTGATGTAGACGCGCCCGTTGACGATGCGGTGCTCGATGCCGAGCGTGGTGGGGAAGACGAAGACCCGGGCGGTGTTGGCGCCGATGGCGCTGTACGGGACCTCGGCGGTGATGGTGTCGAAGGCCGGCATGGGCTCGGGGAAGTGCATGGAGTTGTAGAACCAGAAGCGGTTGTCGTCTTCTGGCTGGAACCGCGTGAAGTAGGGGTACATGGACCGCCAGCCCTCGGCCCCGGGCGCGTCGGCGATCTCCGACGGGAAGAGGAACCTGGGTCCTGCGGGGGGTGCCACGGGAGCCGAAGGGTTCGTCCCCCCGTGGTCAGCATGGCCGTTCCCGTCCATCGCCGTCCTCCTGAGTCAGCCACGCCGGTAACCCGTTACGGGCCTGGGCATCTTTGCGCAGGTCCGCACCGCTGACGCTGGCATAGCGGTGCGGCTGGATCAATGGCGTGCGCAACCATTTCGGTCCGCCAGATCTTGGGCCGCGCCCCAAAGCAGCCCGGGCCGTGGCTCAGGGCGATTGGGCCGTACTCCAGAGCAAGCCGCGGCCAGATCGGGTCTACCTATGTAGACATAAGGTCTCTACTTAGGTAGAGTGGCAGGACTTCGCGGGAGGGGCTTCATGAACGGCATGCGTCCGCGGTCTGGCCGGCCTTTGCTGGCCGCCTCCGCCCGTCCCTGGGCGCGCGCGCTGCTGGCCGGCTGCGCGATCCTCGTCGCCGTGCTCGGCGCGCTGTTCGCCCGCCAGACCACGGCGGACTGGCTCGACCATGCCGTCGACTCTCCCATCATCTCCTGGTTCGGCGGCCGCCAGACTCTCGCGGGGTGGCTTGCCTTTCCGGGTACGCCGATCCCGGCTGCCCTGCTGAGCGCCGCCATGGTGGTCGCCTGCCTGCTCACCGGCCGGCGGAACGGCGCCGTGCTGGCCGCCGCCGCCGTCCCGGTCGCCACCGGGCTGAGCGAAGCCCTGATCAAGCCCTTGGTTCACCGCACGTACCTGGGCCAGATCACCTATCCGAGCGGGCATACCGCGACCATATTCGCGCTGGCCGCGACCGTTACCGTGCTCCTCCTCGCGCCCCCGCAGGCAGCCGGGGCGCGGCCCGCGCCCCGGCCCGCCGCGGCCCGGGCGCCGCGGATACTGATCTCGGCTGCGGCGTGCGCGCTAGGCGTCGTCGTGATCATCGCCGTCATCGGCCTGCGGTACCACTACTTCACCGACGCCGTGGCCGGCGCCGCGGTCGGCACCGGGACGGTGTGCGGGCTCGCGCTCATCCTGGACCTGCCCGCCGTCAGGCGCTGGCTGAAGGTCGCCTAGCGGTCGCGAAGCGGGCCCGGTAGGTGCTGGCGCTGAGCCCGTAGTGGGCCTTGAAACGGCGCGCGAAGTAGTTCTGGTCGGGCCAGCCGACGGCCCGCCCGATGCAGGTGATGGGCTCGCCGGAGTGCAGCAGCAGGGTAGCGGCGTGCTCGGCGCGCAGCCGGGCCAGGTAGGCCATGGGCGGCAGGCCGGTGGCCGCCTTGAACAGCCGGACCAGGTAGCCGGGGGCCAGGTGCAGCTGCCCGGCGAGCTCGGTGAGCGTCCAGTGATAGGCCAGCCGGTCCTCCAGCAGGCGCATGGCCTGGCCGATGGCCGGGTGCGCCGGCCCGGCGGGGCCCACCAGGGGCCGGTGGGTCTGCTCCACCGCCCGGCCGAGGTGGCTGAACAGCAGCGCGAGCCGGCCCACGATGTCGCCGCGGTGCTGGGCGACGGGCTGCTGCCGCAGCGCGTCCAGGGCCGCGAGATGCGCCTTGCACTCCTCGAGAGCCTCCGCGGACAGCCGCGTCGTCAGCGTGCCACGGCCGCGGGCCGAGTAGGGCCCGGTCCACAGCAGGTAGCCGAGCAGCAGGTCCTGCCGGGTCCAGGCGAGCTCGCGGCGGAGCAGCTCGCCGCTGAAGCAGCAGTTGACCAGGTGCAGGCGGTCGCAGTCGTCGTAGCCGTGCCACACGCCGGGGCGGAGCAGGACGACGTCGCCGACGCTCACCCGCTGCCGGCCGCCCAGTGACAGGTGCGTCGCCTCGCCCGCGACCACGAAGGCGATCTCCACGAAGCTGTGCGAGTGCACCGGGTTCGGCTCGTCGTGGTAGTGGTGCCCGGCGTAGGCCAGCGCGCCGTCGTTGAAGTAGAAGACGTCCCGGCTGGTGTCCATCGGGAGCTGGTCGTCGGGGAGCTGGTCTTCCGCCATCGGTTCGAGCTGGTCTTCCGCCACCCTGTTACAGATACCCCAGAAGTTCATTTTGTGCTAGGAGCCGTCCATTGCGGCCTAGCCTGGCCAGGCCATACGGCGAATGATCTCGGGAAAAGGTAATCAACGTTCATCCCATGGAACGCAGGTCCGCCATGACTTCGTCCTGGTTGCGCGTCCGCTACCGGCCCGCCCTCGCGATGCTGCTGCTGCCGAGCCTGCTGCTGATCGGCGTGTTCAGCTACTACCCCGCCGTGCGCAGCCTGATCGGCGGCTTCTACCAGTGGAACGGCTTCTCCGCGCCGGCCTACGCCGGGGTGTCGCAGTTCACCCAGTACGTCAGGTCGCCGACCTTCACGCCCGAGGTGCAGAACCTCGCGATCCTGGTCGGCGGCAGCATCCTGATCACGCTGGTCTCCCAGTTCACCGCCGCGGAGATCGTCATGCACATGCCGCGGCGGCCGGCCACCGTGGCGAAGTACGTCCTCATCCTGCCCATCGTCCTGCCGCCGCTGGTGCTGATCGAGGTCTGGGCCTACCTGCTGCAGCCCGGATCCGGGCTGGTCGACCGGATCCTCGGCGCGGTCGGGCTGCCGCAGCCCACCTGGTTCAGCGATCCGCACCTGGCGCTCGTCGGGATCTTGCTGATCGGCTTCCCGTGGATCGCCAACCTGGGCTTCCTGATCTTCCTCGGCGGCCTGCAGAACCTGCCGAAGGAGATCCTGGACGCCAGCCGGATCGACGGCGCCAGCCCGCTCCGGCGGGTGTTCGCCGTCGACATCCCGCTGCTGCTGCCGCAGTTCCGGATCGTCGTCGTGTTGTCCGGCATCTACGCGGTGCAGAACTTCATCCCGATCCTGCTGCTCACCAACGGCGGCCCCGGTACCGCGACGCTCGTCCCCGGCCTGGACATGTACCAGTCGGCCTTCGCCAACGACCAGTACGGCTACGGCATGGCCATCGGCACCCTGCTCTTCGTCGTCATGCTCGTCTTCACCCTCATCGCCATGCGGGCGCTGCGTCCCCGGACCACGTAGGCGCCCGTACCACGTAGGCCCGGACCACGCAGGCCCCGCACCGCATCGCCCCAACCACCAGGAGGTGGGAACCGTGCGAAGAACTCCCATCAGAAGAACCTCTGCCATTACGGCCGCGCTGCTGGCCGGAACCCTGACCGGCCTGGCCGCCTGCTCCTCGGGCGGATCCTCGGGCGGCGGCTCCAGCGGCGCCGTCGTCATCAAGGCGGACCTCCCGCCCAACACCGGCGCGATCACGGCCGCGGACAACGCGGGCCTGAAGCTGCTGACCACGCAGTACCAGACCGCGCACAAGGGCGTCACCGTGCAGTGGCTGCCGAACAACACCGCCAGCATCACCCAGGCGAACGCGACGCTGGAGAGCCAGGCTTCCGGCGGCAGCGCCCCGGACCTGGTCTGGGAGCAGTACGGCCCGGTGACCTCGGGCGCGCTGCCGGCCGGGCTGCTGCAGGACATCAAGCCCTACCTGGACAAGCCCAACCCGTACGTGCCGGGCAACACCAGCTGGCTGTCGCTGTTCTCCGCGTCGACGGTCCCGTACATGACCTCGCCGAACGGGGACATCGACATCATCTTGGGGTCGGACGTCGAGACCGGCATGTTCTACAGCAAGGCCGCCTTCGCCAAGGCCGGGATCAGCTCCACGCCGGCCAGCTGGGCCGGCTTCATGACCGACCTGGGCAAGCTCAAGGCGGCCGGGATCACCCCGATCATCTTCGCCGACGGCGGCCTGTGCAATCCGTCCTGGTTCGAGCGGCTGGCCACCTCCTCGCTGCTGGCGAGCCAGGTCAGCCAGTTCGACGTCAACCACGCCCAGGTGACCAACGGCCTCGACGTGGCCGTCGGTATCAAAAAGGGCATCATCAGCATGAGCAACCCCCGCTACGCGGAGGTCTGGAAGCTGCTCGGCCAGCTGGCCGGCTACTCGGCCAAGGGGACGAGCAGCTACGACGCCTGCTCGCCGCCGACCGCCACCACGCCGCCGCTGAGCACTCAGTCCATGCTCATCCAGGGCAAGGTCGGCATCTTGTGGGGCGGCAGCTGGTACATCCCGCAGCTGAACTCGGCGGGCTTCTCCGGCAAGTACGGCGTGTTCCCCGAGCCGCCGATCACCTCCGCCAGCACGCCGCTCGGGACCGGCACCTCGACGGTCGGCGTCATCGGCGGCCCGAACGGCAACGGCCAGTGGGGCGTGACCTCCCAGCACGCCGACAGCACGATGACCCCGGCCAAGACCGCCACCGTGATGAACTTCCTAGCCTGGCTGTTCACCCCGCAGCACCTCGGCTACTGGATCACGATCAACCAGTCGGGCGCCGACATCCCGACCGTGACCGGCGCGCCGACGGTGAACCTGCCGGGCCTGGAGAGCCTGGTCCCCTCCGGCAAGGTGCCGACGGTGGTGGACGTGGTGCTGGATGACGTGCTCTCGACGGCGGCGACCAACTCGGGCCTGCGCCTGGTCCAGGACTACATCGACGGGTCGATGTCCTACTCCGCCTTCGCCAGCCAGTGGCAGTCGCTGCTGACCAGCTCGGCGCAGGCCTGGGCGACGCAGAACCACGTCGACCTGAACAAGTACTGATGGCCCACCAGACCGCCGAACGCGTCGTCCCCCGCCCGGCCTCGCCCGGGCGGGGGACGGGGCACGCCGCCCGCCGGCGGCACCGCTACCGCTGGATCAGCCTCGCGGCCGGGGCGCTGATCGTGGTGATGACCTATTTCCCCATCGTCTTCGTGGTCTCGAACTCGCTGAAGACCGGCGTGAACATCTTCACCAGCGGCGTGTTCTCGCTGTTCACGCAGTTCGACTACGAGAACTACGCCCAGGCCTGGTCGGGGGTGTCCCAGCCGCTGCTGAACACGGTCATCGTGGCGGCCGGCGCGATCGCCATCGGCGTGACCGCCGCGGCCCTCGGCGCCTACGCGTTCTCCCAGCTGCGGTTCCGCGGCAAGGAGCTGCTGTTCCTGGCCTATCTCGCGCTGCTGCTGATCCCGTGGACGCTGACCCTGATCCCGCTGTTCCTGACCATCCAGCGGCTGCACCTGTTCAACACCTGGTGGGCGCTGATCCTGCCGTACGCGGCCAGCGCCCAGCCGCTGCTGGTGCTGATCTTCCGCGGGTTCTTCGACCAGATCCCGCGCGAGCTGACCGAAAGCGCCCGCGTCGACGGCTGCACCGAGCGGCAGGTCCTGACCAGGATCGTGGCCCCGCTGACCAGGCCGGTGCTGCTCACCGGCGCGATCCTGGTCACGATCAACGTCTGGGGCGACTACCTGTGGCCCACGATCGTCATCCAGGACCCGCACAAGACCACGATCTCGGCGGGCGTGCAGCAGTTCGTCGGCAGCTTCGGGCTGAACGTCAGCAGCGGCGGCGCGGTCTTCGCCGCGTTCGTCATCGCCACCGTGCCGATGTTCGTCATGGTCGGCTTCACCATGCGCTATTTCGTCGCCGGACTCACCGAAGGAGCCCTGAAACTGTGACCACCGCACCGCTGAGGCCTGCCGATCTGCGCTGCGCGCACCAGGTGAACCCGCTGGGCGTGGCCCCCGGCCGGGTGCGGCTGAGCTGGCTGCTCGAAGGCCCGGGCCGCGATCGCGGCCAGCGCGCCTACCAGGTGCTGGTCACCCCCGACCTGGCCTGGCCCGGCGGCGGCCCGGCGGCGGGCTGGGACAGCGGCCGGGTGGAGTCGGCCTCGTCGTCCGGCATCGCCTACGGCGGAGCCCCGGCGGGGCCCGGGGCCCTGGCCGGCGGCGGCCGGTACCGCTGGAAGGTGCGGGTCTGGGACGAGAGCGGGCTGACCTCCGATTGGAGCGATGAGGCCTGGTTCGAGGTCGAATTGGACCTAACGAACGGGTGGCACGCCTCGTGGATCGGTCTGGGCCGGATCAGGGAGGAGTTCCGGCCGCCGGCCGGGTCAGGCCCGTCGGATCCCGTGGCCAATGCCCTGTCGCCGGCCCCCTACCTGCGCCGCGTGTTCCGCGTGGACCAGCCGGTGGTCGCGGCCCGGCTGTACGTGACCGCGCTCGGCCTGTACGAGGCGCGGCTGAACGGCCGCCGGGTCGGCGACGCCGTCCTCGCGCCCGGCTGGACCGACTACGCGCGCCGGATCCCGTACCAGACCTACGACGTCACCGGGCTGGTGCGCCAGGGCGACAACGTCCTCGCCGCGATCATCGCCGACGGGTGGTACAGCGGCTTCTACGGCTTCGACGCCAAGCGGGCGGGTGCGCACTACGGCGGGGCTCCGGAGTTCCTCGCCCAGCTGGTGCTGCGCCTGGCCGACGGCAGCGAGCAGCGGATCGTCACCGACGATCAGTGGCAGGCCGCCTTCGCCGCCATCCGGCACGCCGACCTGCTGATGGGGGAGCGCCAGGATCTCGGGCGCGAGCCGGCCGGCTGGGACGCCCCGGGCTTCGACGCCTGCGCCTGGCGGCCGGTCCGGTGCCGGGCCCGCGGCGCCACGCCGCTGGTCGCCGACCCCGGCCCGGCTATCCGGGTGACCCAGGAGATCACGCCGCGCAGCATCGCCACCGACGACCACGGACGGCACATCGTCGACTTCGGCCAGAACCTGACCGGCTGGCTCCGGATCACCGCCGACACCCCTCCCGGCGCGCACGTCCGCATCCGGCACGGCGAGATGCTCACCGCCGACGGCCGCCTGTACACCCAGAACCTGCGCACCGCCCGGCAGGCCGATGAGTTCGTCGCCCGCGGCGGCCCGGCCGTCCTGGAGCCCCGGTTCACCCTGCACGGGTTCCGGTACGCCGAGATCACCGGGTATCCCGGCGACATCGGGCAGGCCGACATCACCGCCCGGGTGGCGCACTCCGACATCGCCCCTTCGGGGGAGTTCGAGTCCTCCGAGCCGTGGCTGGACCAGCTGTTCCGGAACATCGACTGGGGGCAGCGCGGCAACTTCGTCAGCGTGCCGACCGACTGCCCGCAGCGCGACGAGCGGCTCGGCTGGCTGGGCGACATCCAGGTCTTCGCCCGCACCGCCTGCTACAACCGCGACGTCGCGGCGTTCTTCGCCAAGTGGCTGGACGACGTGGCCGACGCCCAGCACGACTCCGGCTCCTACCCCGACATCGCGCCCAGCCTCGGCATCCCGTGGGCGGGCGCCCCGGCCTGGGCCGACGCCGGCGTGATCGTCCCCTGGACCGCCTACCAGATGTACGGCGACCCCGCGATCCTGCACCGGCACTTCGCCGCCATGACCAGGTGGATGGACTTCCTCGAGCGGGCCAACCCCGGCTACCTGCGGACCCGCGACCTCGGGAACAGCTACAACGACTGGCTCGCGCCCGCCGACGACAAGACCCCCGCCGAGCTGCTCGCCACCGCCTACTGGGCCTACGACGCCGCGCTGATGGCCGAGATCGCCGACGCGACCGGGCGGGCGGACGACGCCGCCGGCTACCGGGCCCTGTGGTCGAAGATCAGGTCCGCGTTCGCCGAGGCCTTCGTGGCCCGCGACGGCCAGGTCGCCTCCGGCACCCAGACCGCCTACGTGCTCGGCCTGCACATGAACCTGATCCCCGAGGACCTGCGCCAGCCCGCCGCCGGCCACCTCGTCGAGGCGATCAGGGACGCGGACTGGCACCTGACCACCGGGTTCGTCGGCGTCGGGTACATCCTGCCGGTGCTCAGCTCCGCCGGCCACGCCGGCGTCGCCTACCGGCTGCTCGAGCAGGACTCGGCGCCGTCCTGGCGGTACATGGTGGAGGCGGGCGCGACCACGATCTGGGAACGCTGGGACGGCTGGACCGCCGAGCGCGGCTTCCAGTCCGCCTGGATGAACTCCTTCAACCACTACGCGCTCGGCTCGGTCGGCGAGTGGCTCTACCGCTTCGTGCTGGGCATCGACCAGGAGCCGGGCACGGCCGGCTTCGGCCGGCTCCTGGTCAGGCCCCATCCCGGCGGCACGCTCAGCCGGGCCCGGGGCTCCTACCGGTCGGTGCGCGGCCCGATCACCAGCGGCTGGCAGCGCGAGGGCGGCAAGTTCACGTTCCGGCTCGCGCTGCCGCCGAACGTCACCGCCAGCGTCCGCATCCCCAGCGACGCCCCCGGCGCGGTCCGCGACGAGGGCGGCGCCCCGCCCGCGGCCGTGGCCGGCTTCCCCGGCGGGCGGGGGAGCCAGGAGGCGGTCTTCGAGGTCGGATCCGGGTCGCACCAGTTCACCGGCCCCGCTCTCACCGAGAGCTTTTCTTGAGCCTGACCACGGGTTATCGTCATTCAGTAGCTGTTCGTAAGCGCAGACCAGGGGTGCTGTGTGTCTTATGCAATAGTTCGCGTTATGCAAGAACCCGCTGAGGTTGCTGCCCGTGCTACCCGCACCGGCCGCTCGCGCAGGCCCGGAAGGCCTGCACTCGCAGCCGGTCTTGCATAACGCTCCATGGCCCGCAGCGGGAGCCTCGCGGCGTGGGAGCAGCGGCTGGCCGCGCAGCGGCGCGAAGATGACCGGCTGGCGCGCGAGAACAGACAGCGGGACCGGGAGCAGGAACGGGTCCGCCAGCAGGAGCATCTGGAGTCCGGGCAGCAGGCGGCGGAGGAGCAGACCGCCGCGGTCGAGGAGCGGATGAAGGCGCTCGGCGAGGTGCTGGCCAGCGTCCTGCCGCTCCGGCCGCTGAGCTTCGGCCGGCTGCTGGCCGCTCCGCGGGTCCCCGAATTCGATCCCGGCCCGCTGGGGCCCGCCCTGCCCGAGCCGGACTGGGATGACTTCGCGCCCGTCCCGCCGGGAGGCCTGGACCGCCTCCTGGGCGCCGGCCGGCGCCATGCCCGCCAGCTGGCGGAGGCGCAGGCTCGTTTCGAGGCCGCCCAGGCGGAACACCGGCGCCTGGAAGCCGGCCGGCGCCAGGCGCTTGCCGTCGCCAAGGCCCGCTACGACCGGAAGGTCACCGAGGAGCGCGCCAAGGCGGCGGCGCGGAACGCCTACGTCACCGGCCGCCAGTCGGCGTTCGCGGCCGGCGATGCCGAGGCCGTGCGGTGGTTCGTCGGCTGCGTGCTCCGGGCTTCCCGGTACCCCGACGGCTTTCCCCGTGAGCACCAGGTGGCCTACGATCCCGGGGACCGGGCCGTCGCGGTGGACTTCGACCTGCCGCCGCGCAGCGTGGTGCCGCCGGTGCGCGCCTACCGCTACGTCAAGGCGCGGGACGTCGTCGAGCCGGTGCCGCGCCAGGAAAGCGACATCAGCCAGGCCCACGAGCGGCTCGTCGCCTGCGTCGCGCTCCGGACGCTGCACGAGATCTTCGGCGCCACCCCGCCCGACGTGGTGGCGTCGGTCGCGTTCACCGGCCGGGTCGCCGCCGTCGACCGGGCCACCGGCCAGCCGGTGCACCTCGAACTGGTCAGCATGTCGGCCAGCCGGCCCGCGTTCGGCGAGCTGGTCTTGGCCGAAGTCGACCCGGTGGCCTGCCTGGCCCACCTCACCACCCTGTCCGCCCCCGCCTAGGCCCGTCAGCCCTCGGTGTCGCGCTCGGCGGCGTCGAGCGTGTCCATCAGCTTGCGGAGGGCCTCGAGGTAGCCGCGGGACTCCTGAAGCAGCGACGCCCAGTGGCCGTCGCCGAACTGGCGGGCCGTGCCGTCCAGCCAGTGCTGCGACGCCTTCTCCCAGGCGTCGTCGAGGAGCCGGAGCTGCTGCTCGCCGTCCTGGTCCGGCCGGCCGGTCATCGTGACATCCCTCCCGGGCGGATCACGGTGCGGGAGCCTGTACCCGGCGGGCGGCTTCCAGGCTGGCGATGAGGGCCAGCAGGTACTGCTCGACCCGGGGCAGGTCGTTGTCCAGCAGGCCGAGGAACCGGCTGGCACGGCCGGCGAACTCGCTGGCTTCGGCGTCGATCCGCTGCTGCCAGCGGCGGATGCGCTCCAGCCGCTCCTCGCTCTGCTCCGCCGCCCGGGCGTAACCCGAGCAGTCCACCGGGTCGTCCGGGTCCGCCTGAGCCGCCCGGTCCTGGCAGGCACCGAACTCCGCCTGGCACAGCGCCAGCTGGGTTTGCCCGTGCAGGGCCTTGGCCTCCAGCGACGCACGGACCGCCCGGATCCGGTCCGCCCCCCGGCCGGCCACCTCACGCTGGGCGTGCCGGTACCGGACCAGCGCCTCGCGGAGCTCCTCCAGGGCGTCGATGTCAGCGTGGATTCCGGTCACGCCGGCCCGCCGCTCCCGGACCCGCGGCGCGATCCGTTCCCCGATCCACGGCCCGCTCCGTTCCCCGGCCCGCCGGCCGGGCCCCGGCCCGACTCGGACCGGCCGAGCCCGAGGCCGGCCCCGGAGCCCGTCTCGAGGTAGCCGCTGAGCCGCTCGATCAGGGCCGCCAGGTGCGCCTCGTGCCCTTCGGTCGCCGACAGGTAGTGCGCGATGCCCGGGGTGACCTCCTCGAGCGCCTCGCCGAACAGCCGGTACATGTCATCCCGCCAGACCTCCCCGAGCTCGCGCCAATGACCCTGAATGGTCTTGAAATTCTCGGCCAGGTCATGATTGAACTGCATCAGATGGGCCCTGAATTCCGCCAGCGCCTCAATATCGTTGATAACACCAGCCATTAGTGTTCTCCTATTTGGTTTCCTTGCCGGGCCATCCGCAGATGCCTTCGAATTCGGCCGTCAGCTCGTCGAGGCTTATCTTGACGATATCCGGGTATTTCGCGACTCCGCCGGTGGCGATGTGCTCTACCCTGCTGTGATACGGGATCTCGACCTGCTGGTCTTTCATGACGGCGTGTATGGCCGCGGCCAGCGGGGCCAGGAAGCAATTGACCTCCCTGTTCCGGTCCGGGAATTCCTCGGGCACTTCGCGCAGCACCGCCCGGAGCGTGTCTATGGCGTCCCCGATCGCGGCTGGCGGCATTTTATTGCTGATCTCCTGGAGCCGTTCGCGATACGTATGGAAGACCGCTTTCCCCAGCTCGATCCGCAGCTCCGCGGCCGCGCTCTCCTCCCCGGCGCCGGCCAGGAAGCTGGCCAGCCGGCGCACGTCGTCCCAGTCGCCCCGCTCGATCAGCGCCCCGGCCAGGGCCAGCGAACTGCCCACCACCTTCGCCCAGAGCAGGCCGGCCTCGGCGTAGGCGTCGAGAAGCTGCGCCTGCCGGTCACCGCCGCCGTCGTCCGGCATCCCGGCGGCGGGCCCGGCTCCGGACCCGGTGCCGAGGATGCGCGCCCGCCCGGCGGCCTTCAGCAGTTCCCTGGTGAGGAAGAGCAGATCCTCGCACTCCGCGGCCAGCTTGCCCGCCCGCTCCTGGTCCCCGGCCAGCAGCCAGTGGGCGAGGATGGCCGGCTGGACCGCCCGGCGGAGGGAGAGGTACGGGGACGTGGCCACACCCGGCTCGATGACCCGTTCCTGTTCGTTCATGCTTTATCTATCTCCCGCTCGCGAGAACTCCTGGGCGAAGGCGTACAGGGAGGCGGTCGAGTACGGCTTGAACTTCTCGACCTGCTCGGCGGGCCACTCGGTGTCCCGGTACAGGGCGCGGTCGTCGTCCAGGCTGGCGGCGGCGGACACGCCGAGCAGCGCGTCGCTCTCCGCGGGCGACAGCACGCGGAGCACCGCGCGCAGGCCGAAGTAGCCGATGCCCGCCCGCCGGAGCGCGCGTTCGGCGGTGGCGTAGCCGTCGGTCCAGGCCACCACGTGGATGCCGGCGTCCGGTCCCTTGTCGGCCAGGCGGACCAGGCGGGCCGATGTCTCGCTCGGCCGGCCGTAGTCGCCCTCGGTCAGCAGTTCGTGCCAGCGGTGCATCCCGGCGACGAGGAAGAACCGTTCGGGCTGGGCAGGCCCTTCGAGCCCTCCGGCCCCGTCAGAGCCTGCCAGCCGGGCGTCCAGGTCGTCGATGAGCTCGTCCAGTGCCTCGTCGGCCGTCCGGCGGTCGGCGATCCGCACCTCGTGCGGCAGGTCCCGCACCGGGGCGAAGAATCCGTGCAGGGGCGACGAGGGCCGGGTGAACTCGGCCACGGTGAACCGGACGTGCGCCGGGGAGCACTGGACCGCGGCGCTGAGCAGGGTGGCCAGCAGCAGGCCGGGGCCGTGTTCCTCGCCGCCCACGATGAGCAGGTTGGACCGGGGGTAGCGCTCGAACGTGGCGGTGGTGGCTGGCTTGATCTCGATCGCTTCGCCCAGCCACGCCCGCACGGAGTGCCCGGGAGCCGCGCCGCCGGGAAGCGCCGGGACGAAAATGGCCGGGGCGTCGGGGTCGAAGCTGGCCGGCGGCGGGTACTCCCGCCCGCCCCCGAGCGCCCTGATATCCCCGATCAGCGCGAGCCGTTCCCTGGTGGGCAGCATCGCGATCCGCATGACCGGGTTGGCGCCCTCGCCGCGGCGGTCGTTGTAGATCGCGTCCCCGGCCCGGACCAGCCGGGTGGCGGCGTCGTTGCCCTCGCCGAGGATGGCCTGGGAGACGCTCGGCTGGGTGCAGCCCAGCGCGATCCGCAGCGCCATCTGCTCGTAGACGGGCCGCAGGTAGGCCGCGAGCGGCCCGCCCGGGGACTGGGTGGCCAGCAGCAGGTGCAGACCGAACGCCGCGCCCCGCTTGGCGATGTCGGCCAGCAGCCGCCCGGCCTCCCTGGCCAGCCGGTCCTCCTCGCTGAACAGCACCTGGAACTCATCCATGATCACCAGGGCCCGGGGCAGCACCTGCCCGGTCGCCAGCCGGTAGTCGGGCAGGTCGGTGACCTTCGCCTCGCGGCACAGCCGGGCCCGCCGCTCGATCTCGTCATGGAAACGCCGCAGCATCGAAAGCCCGAACTCGCGGTCGGTCCGGGAGGTGATCGCGCGCGCGTGCGGCAGCCGTTCGGTCAGGTAGGCGTCGAACTCGACCTCCTTGAAGTCGAGCAGGTAGAGTTCGAGCTCCTCGGGGGGGTACGCCAGGGCGAGCTGGCTGATCAGCACGTGCAGCAGGTTGGTCTTGCCCATCCGGACATCCCCGCCGACCAGGCCGTGGTGCACCCCGCGGACCCCCATCACGAAGTGCTGCGGCTCGCCCTTGCTGTCCACGCCGATCTGCACGTCCAGGCCGTCGGTCGTGACTGCGGCCCAGCGCCGGCCCGCCCCCACCGCGATCCGGGCGAAGGGGAGATCCCGCCAGGCGGAGCCGGCGGCCGCGCCGACGGCGTCGAGCCACGGGTTGGCCCGGGCCGCCTCGGGCATCTGGTCCGGCTCGATCACGCCGGGCCCGAAATCCGGGTCGTCCCAGCTGAGATCCCCGTGGCCGTCCAGGCTCAGGGTCGTGCCCAGCGCGGTCAGCGCCGCCAGGTCGAAGCCGCGGGGCATCGGCAGCCCGGGATCCACCGTGGCCACGATGTACAGGCCGCTCCTGGGCCCGTTGCGGGCCAGCCGGCCGAGCAGTTCCGCGGCCCGGTCGCTCACCCCGGCCGGGAAGCCGGCCAGCACCAGGACGTGGTAGGGCACCGTGGCCCCCGTGGTGGCCGCGTTGTAGGCCTCCACCGAGTCGTAGACGTTGGTCAGCCGGGTCTGGGTGACCTCCACGACATGGCCGGTCAGCGTGGTCAGCAGCGCCTCGGTCTCCGCCGGGCTGGCCGCGACCCCGACCCCGTGAACCCCCACCCGCAGCGGCGCGGGCAGTCGCAGGAACGCGCTGAGGTACCGGCCCTGCCCCACCGGATCGGCCAGCGCGAACCGCACCGTGCCCGGCCGGGTGGCCGTGGCCAGCCGCAGGGTGAGCGCCTGCAGCAGCGACCGCGCCCGGCCGGCGAAGCCTCGCTCGCTGATCAGCAGATGGCCGTGCCCGGCGAACCGCGCCACCGCCGGCGTGGGCGGCAGCCCTTCGCCCGGCCGGAGGACCCCGACCCGCAGCCCGTCCGGCGGCGGCGCCTGCGGGTCGGGCCGGTAGGCCGCCCAGGCCGGGGCGCCGAAGCCGTCCAGCGCCCACGGATGCGCCGCGGTCAGCGCCGTCGCGGTGCCGAACAGGGTCCCGGCGGTCTCGCCGTCCAGGTAGTGCCGCTGGTGACGTCGCGCCACCGCAGCCGCCTCAGCCAGGCGAAGGTAAGCGTCGCCGATCTCGCGCTCGATCGCCCCGACCGCCATATTCACCTCTGTGATCGCACCTACCCACCCCCATGGTCGGTCCGTCACCTGAGATCGGCAACCCTGACGGCCGGGCCGGCATAAGGTCAGGCGCCGCTCGGCGGCCCACCTGGTCAGCTGGTGGCGGGTGGAGAGCTGGAGCTTGCGCAGCACCGACGACACGTGGCTCTCCACCGTCTTGACCGAGATGAACAGCTCGCGGGCGATCTCCTTGTAGGTGTACCCCTGGGCGATCAGCCGGAGCACCTCCCGTTCCCGGCTGGTCAGTTGCTCGAGCTCGGGGTCGAACGACGGCTTCACGTCACCAGTCGGCGCGCCGGCGAACGCGTCGAGCACGAACCCGGCCAGCCGGTGCGAGAACACCGCGTCGCCCGCCGCCACCCGGCGGACCGCGTCGGCCAGCTCGGCGGTGGAGATCGTCTTGGTCACGTAGCCTCGCGCGCCCGCCCGGATCACCGCGATCACGTCCTCGGGCGCATCCGAAGCGGACAGCGCGAGGAACCGCACCTCCGGGTGCTCGGCCTTGATCGCCTGGACCACGGCCTGCCCGCCGCCGCCGGGCAGGTGCACGTCCAGCAGCACCACGTCGGGCAGCAGCTTGGCGATCAGCTCGATCGCGGGCTGCACGTCCTCCGCCTCGCCCACCACGTCGACCTGGCGGCCGAGCTCGGCGCGGACCCCCGACCGGAACAGGCCGTGGTCGTCGACCAGCACGACTCTCGGGGTGCTCATGTGTGGCTCGCCGTCATGGTCCGCGGCATCTTGAGGGTGACCTTGGTGCCCTCGCCCGGCGCCGTGACCACGGTCGCCGTGCCGCCCCGGCGGGTCATCCGGCCGTGCACCGATTCGGCCAGGCCCTTGCGGTCCTCCGGGACCGCCTCCGGGTCGAAGCCCTTGCCCTTGTCCCTGACCACGATCGACACCTCATCGGGCTCGACCTCGGCGAACAGCGAGATGACGCTGGCCCCGGACCATTTGGCCGCGTTGACCGTCGCCTCGCGCGCCGCCGCGACCAGGGCGTTCAGGTTCTCGTCGAGCTCGCAGTCGCCCACGGTCACCGCCTCCACCGGAACCCCGTACCTGGCCTCGACATCCTGCTGGATCTGCCGCACCCCGCCGGTGAACGTGACATCGCCCTCGCCGTCCTTCGGGTCCCGGCCCTCGAACAGCCAGGAACGAAGCTCGCGTTCCTGCAGCCGGGCCAGCTGGATGACCTTCTGCGGGTCATCCGCGCGCCGCTGGATCAGGGCCAGCGTCTGCAGCACAGAATCGTGCACCCGGGCCGCGATGTCGACCCGCTCCTCGGCCCGGACCTTGGCCTGGCGCTCCAGCGCCAGGTCGCGGGCGATACGCATCCACCATGGGCCGAGGGCCAGCACGATGGCGGCGATCACCAGCAGCGCCCCGCCGAGCGGACGCAGCAGAGCCACGCTGGCGCGGGCCGAGAGCAGCGAGCCCACGCCCGCGGCCAGCAGCACGCCCGCGACGGACAGCCGAAGGACCACCCCCCGCCTGGCCCTTCTCCCGTCACGTGTCCCGGGGCCCGCGGGCGCGCCCAGCGGCTCCAGCAGGCGCCGCAGCGTGGCCTGCTCCTCCTCCGGGGCGTTCCGCCAGATCAGCGCCAGCCCGGCCACGCTGAACACCTGCGGCCAGGCCCAGGTGACGAACCAGCCGTCGTGGAGAGCGCCCAATACGAGCAGCGCCAGGACGAGCAGCGACGCGAGGCCGACCGCGAGCCGGATGCCCGCCGAGTCGTTCCTGGCCTTGCTGGCGATGTTGGCCTCGGCGCCGGCCGCCGGGATGAAGAGCCAGCCCGCGACGTACAGCGGCACGAACCATCCGCCGATCAGCGCGATCAGCACGAAGACGATCCGGACGGCGGTGACGCTGAAGCCCCGCCACGCGGCCACGCCGGCCGCCACCCCGCCGGCCAGGCGCTCGCCCGGTTCCCGGCGCAGCGGACCGCCGTTACCGTCCCGGTGCCGCATCCAGAACGGGTGGCGGCGCCACGGGCCGTCGCCCCGATGCCACGGGCCGCCGTGCCACGGGCCGTCGCCGCGGTGCCAGCGCTCAGGATCCTCCACCGTTCCATCATCGCCCGTGGCGGGCCGTGCTAGCTATCCGGGACAACCCTGATACGACCCTGATGCCCTCGTCCCCGAATCAGGGGCGCACCAGGGTTGCTCCCCGATGTGCTGGCCTGGCCCGCGGAGCCAATCTTGAGCCATGAACACGAACACAGTGAACCCGGAAGCACCCACCACCGAGCCGTCCGGTCCCCGCCCCGAGCTGCCGTTCGGCCGCGGCCCGGACCACCCCGCTCTGCGCCGGCCCTTCCAGGGCCGCATGCTGGCGGGCGTCGCCGAGGGCGTGGGCCGCTACTTCGGCGTCGACACCACGATCGTCCGGATCGCCTTCGTGGTCCTGACCATCGTCGGCGGCGCGGGCATCCCGCTCTACCTGGCTGGCCTGCTGCTGATCCCCGACGAGGGCAGCGACCAGTCCATCGCGGGCTCGATCATCGAGTCCCTGCAGTCCCGTCACGGTAACCACATCTAAGAGTCATTGGAGAACGTCATCATGCCTTCGCAGTACAGCCAGTCCTGGGGCCGCGGCTTCTCGCCGTGGTTCGGCGGTCCCTACTCCGACCAGAACATGCGGGTTTCCGACGCCGAGCGCCAGGCGGTCGCTGACCGCCTGGCCGAGCACTTCAGCGCCGGCCGCCTGGACCAGGCCGAGTTCGACGAGCGCGTCGGGCGGGCCATGAGCGCCAAGACGCGGGCCGACCTGAACGGCCTGTTCGACGACCTGCCGGAAACAGGGGCTCCGGCAGCCGCGGACAGCCCGCGCCCGTACCCGGGGCGGCGCCACCGCCACCCCGTCCTGCTCGTCGCCCTCATCATCCTGGTTGCCATCGCCGCCGCTCACGTGGTGTGGCCGCTGCTATGGGTCGGGTTCCTGGTGATGATCGTGCTGGTCGCCACCGGAGTCATCGGCCGCTCCCGGTCAGGCTGGGACCGTTAACACCAGCCACACGGGGATAAGCGCCGGGCGAACCACGGGGGTTGGCCCGGCTGCCCAGTTCCGGTTGCCCCGGCCTCAGCTCCTCCCGCCCGGGCCCGGATGCGCGGTGCTGGGCGGCGGCGGGATCCGCGAGCAGGAGGCCAGCGCGGTCTTCGGCGGCGGCGGGATGGCCGACCCCGACAGCGTCGTCTTCGGCGGCGGCGGGATGGCCGACCCCGAATGAGCCGTGCTCGGCGGCGGCGGGATGGCCGACCCCGAATGAGCCGTGCTGGGCGGCGGCGGGATCGACGAGCAGGAGGAAAGCGAGGTCCGCGGCGGCGGGGGGATCGCGGAACAGGACAAGACCGTGCTGGGCGGCGGCGGGATAACTGATCCCGAACGGGCCGGGCTCCGTGTCCCGCCCACCCTGTCAGCACCAGGCTCCATACGTTCAATGGTGCGTCGTCACCCGTTCACCCCACAAGCACTCTTTCCCGGGACACATCGCCCCCCCCCCCCCCCCCCCCCCCCCCCCCCCCCCCCCCCCCCCCCGCCGCCCGCGCCGCCCCCCCCGGGGGGGCGGGGCCCCGGGGGGGGGGGGGGGGTTGTGGGGGTTGGGGTTGGGGTGGTGGT
>Ga0335078_10005690_pt1 | contig 18425 bp, 17 predicted proteins | sample Lox_Sample_32_FD_206711 | JGI IMG/M metagenome (GOLD analysis project Ga0335078, IMG submission 206711) | Soil microbial communities from Loxahatchee National Wildlife Refuge, Florida, United States - Lox_Sample_3.2 | ecosystem: Environmental > Terrestrial > Soil > Wetlands | place: USA... | reverse complement strand
AAGACCGCGCCGTTCATCGACGAGGTGGCTAGCAGCGCCGGCGCTACGAAGCTGGTGAAGCCGACCGGGTGCCCCCCTGGCCCGGTCACCTTGCCGACCAGCTCCCCGATGCCGACCCCGATCGACAACAGGTAGAACAGCGGCTCGAAGAGGCCGGACAGCAGCACGGCCCACGCATGGCGGTAGGCCCTGGCATGGCGCTCGATCACGTGAACGCTGCCCCGCCCGCCGAGCCTGGGACCACGGGAGCGAAGCAGTGGCAGCGGCAGCACCCGCAGCGGGATGTCCGCCATGGCGGCAGCGCGCGTGCCGGACCGGGTATCAGACATATAGCCGCCGACGGTAGGTCCGCTGCCCCGCCGCGATTCCCGCCGCGGCCACGAGGGCCAGGTACGCGACGTGCCCGAGGGCGGGACCGACGGTCGCGGTGCCGAGGCTGAGCGACCGGCACAGCGCCACCCCTTGCCACAGCGGGGTGGCGTAGGCGACCGGCCTGAGCCACCCGGGCAGTTGGCTTACCGGGAAGAACGTGCCGGAGAAGAGGAACAGCGGGATCAGGACGAAGCGGAACAGCATCGAGAATGACTGATCCTTGTCCCGGGTGATGGCGTAGGCCTCGATCGGCGCGGCGAACGCCAGCCCGGTCAGCACCGCTACCGGGAGCGCCGCGAGTACCCACGGCGAGCCGACAGCGCCGAACCCGGCCATCACCGCGACGAAGATCGAGCAGTTCATGGCCAGCCGCATAGCCGTGAACAGCAGATGCCCGTGGAAGATGTCCCGGGGGCGCAGCGGCGTGGCCGCGGCCGCCTGATAGGTCTTCAGCCACTTCACCGAGCCGAGCACCGGATAAGTGGACTCGCCCATCGCGGTGTGCATCGCCGAGGCCGCCAGCAGACCCGGGGCCAGGAACACCAGGTACCTGACCCCGCCCAGGCCGGACGGTCGATGAGCGTCGACGAGCGTGCCCAGGCCCAGGCCCATCGCGCCGAGGAACAGCACTGGGTTCAGCACGCTCGAGTAGATGGTCCCGCGCCAGGTCCGCCGGTAATTGGTCAGCCAGAAACGCAACTCGCGCCACGCGAAGGACACCACCATCAGTCCTCCAGGCGCCTGCCGGTCAGCCGGAGGAAGACGTCCTCCAGCGTGCTGCGGCGGACCAGGGAGGTCAGCGGCTCCAGGCCCAGGCCGCGGACGGCGGTGAGGGCCGCGTCCCCGTCCCGCGTGTACAGCAGGACCCGGTCGGCGAGCACCTCCATCCGCTCCGCCGGCGCGTCCATGAGCTTCTCCGCCGCCTGCTGGTGCCCGGCGGGGTCGAACCGCAGCTCCAGAACCTCCGGGGTGGAGTACCGCCCGATCAGGTCGCGGGGGGAGCCCCCGGCCGCGATCTTGCCCCGGTCCATGACCACCAGGCGATCGCAGAGTTGCTCGGCCTCGTCCATGTAGTGCGTGGTCAGGACCAGGGTGACACCCTGCTGTTTGAGCCGGTACAGCCGGTCCCACACCGCGTGCCTGGCCTGCGGATCGAGGCCGGTGGTGGGCTCGTCGAGCAGCAGGATCTCCGGCTCGTTGATCAGTGACCGGGCGATCGTGAGGCGGCGCTTCATCCCGCCCGACAGCGGCTCCACCTGATCCTCCGCCCGGTCGGCGAGCTGCACGAACTCCAGGAGCCTGGCGGCGCGCTCGGCGATCACCCCCCGCGGCAGCCCGAAGTAGCGCCCATAGATGATCAAGTTCTCCCGGACGGTCAGCTCCACGTCCAGCGTGTCCTGCTGCGGGACGACGCCGAGCCTGGCCCGGATCGCCGGCCCGTCGGCGACCGGGTCCAGGCCGAGGATGGACAGCTCGCCGCCGCTCGGCGGCGAGACGCAGCCGATCATGCGCATCGTCGAAGACTTGCCCGCCCCGTTCGGCCCGAGGAAACCGAATGCCTCGGCGCGGTGCAGATCGAAATCGATGCCGGCCACCGCAGTCGCGCTGCCGAAGCTCTTCGCCAGGCCGCGGGCGTGAATCAGCACGTCGGTAGCGGGCACTCCCGTGACTCTACTCGGCAGATCCGGCGGTTCCGAATGGATATCCGGCTGGGAGGTGGGCAAGTTTAGGTATGCACGCCGACTGGTTTTCCGCCGGTTTCGCCAACCCGCGGCAGGTTCAGGGTACTCTCGCAGAATCACCCCGGCGGACCCTGGGGAGATATGGGGAAGGGAAGGCGCGAGGTGAGTCTGGTCAGTAGGTGGTACCGGCGGTTCCGGCTGCTGATCCACGAGGGCGCTAAGTTCGGCGTCGTCGGCGGGATCGGCTTCGTGGTGACGATCGCGGGCGCCGACGTGCTGCACTTTGACGTCGGCCTCGGCAAGTACACCTCGATCACCGTGGCCACGATCGCGGCTACGGTGCTGACTTTCCTCGGCAACCGCTGCTGGACATTCCGGCACCGTAAGGGTAGCGGCGCCTCGCAAGAGAGCGTGATGTTCTTCGCGCTGAACGGGGTCGGGCTGCTGATCCAGTACGCCTGCATCGGGCTCGTGCAGGATGTCCTGGGCCTGCAAGGGAAGCTCTGGTACACCGTGGCGAACCTGATCGGGACCGCCATCGGCACGTTGTTCAGGTTCTGGTCATATCGCAAGTGGGTGTGGCACGAGCGGCACGCGCTCCCGGTGATGCCGACCGACGCGCTGGCCAACGGGCACGAGGCACGGCAGCCGGCCCTGGTACCGCCCGAGCCTGCGACCCAGTCCCCGCCTGGCCACGGCCGCACCGAGACGGACGGCCCGCCGCGGCCAGATGGCCCGCGACACGCCCGTCCCAGGTAATCCGGCAGGTTGGCTACGCGGAGCACCCCCGGCCGGCCCGGGCGATCAGGCTCGGCAACGGAGCGCTAAGCGCCGCTCTGGCCTGGTCCGGGGACAACTTCCCGGTCGCCGCCAACCGCCCCAGCACGTGCACCTCGCGGGCACGGGCGTTGGCCGGATGGGTGATCGGGTCGTCCAGGGACGGACCCTGCACCATGCCGGCCAGCATCGCCGCCTGCGGCCAGGACAACGCGGCCGGCTGGACCCCGAAATACCCGCAGCTGGCGGCGGCCAGGCCGTAAAATCCGTTGCCAAAGTAGACGACATCGGCGTACATCTGCAGGACCTGCTCCCGCGTGTACGTCAGATACAGCTTGACGGCCAGCGCGATCTGCTCCGCCTCGTCGGAAGAGCTGGAGCGCCCCTGGGTATACAGCAGCTTGGCGAGTTGCTGGTAGAGGGTGGCACCGCCTTGGACGCCATGGCCGCTCATGTAGGAAAAGCCGACCCGGGCCACGGCGAACAAGTCAATGCCGGGCTCAGAGTAGAAGCGTTTGTCCTCGGTCGCGACCAGAGAGTCGGCGAACCTCGCCGGGACCGCCGGCCCGGGGTAAACCGCGTGGTGCGCCGCGTTCTGTGCCGTTACCAGCTCGGGAGCGTTGTCGACGGACGGGGTTGCGAGTAGTAGCCCGCCGAATGTCACGACCGCGACCATGATCAATGAGAGCAGCGTGATCACCGCTCGGCGCAGCAAGCGGCGGCCCCGGGGCCGGCCGGCACCATGCGTGGTCGGCTGATGAGCCGACGGGGCGTAGCCGCGGCCTGAGGTGACAGTGTTGTCCCTGCCGTCCCTGTCGCCCCTGTCGGGCCTGTCGCCCCTGTCGCCCCTGTCGCCCCTGTCGCCCCTGTCGCCCCTGTCGCCCCTGTCGGGCCTGTCGCCCCTGTCAGGCCTGTCGCCGCGGCCGGGCCGGCCGGCCCGGCCGTAGCCGACGTGCCCGGGGCTGCGGCCGGGTCCGCGGCTCGGGACGCCGCCGCCGATGGGCAGGTCGCAGGGCGGCAACGGAATCGTCCCGTCACCCCCGCGCCCGGTCTCGCCCGCAGGTCCCCGTATCGTCATTCGTCCGCCCCGAGTCCGGCCCTGGTTATCTCCGGCCAGGGACGTTAGCAATTCTGCCCACCGCACCCAGCAATCCAAACGATCGGCTGGCCGCCGCGGTGCCAATGAAGCCCGCGTTCCCGTAAAGCTCCCGGCGGCCCGCATGCCCGGCCGACATCGGCTCAAGTCACGCCGTGACACCTTAAGTGTTATTTAGCTGCGGATCTGTAATGAGGGACGGTAGCGTACCCGAGCGGGGACTGGCAGGGACCTTCAGAGGCTGGCGGCAGCGATCCGCCAGCGGACTTCCAGGTAATGGTCGGCTTCTGAGCCGGCCGTCCGGGAGGAGGACAGTGTCAGCCAGGCGTGACCGCGCACGCCGCCGCCGCCCCATCATTTCAGTGGCTCGGGTCAGACTGAGGCCCGGGCGTGCCATCTGGATCGTTATTCCGCTCGCTCTGCTGGCTGGCGCGGCGGCATCGGGATACACGACGCAAGGTGCGGTGATCCTCGCCGCGGTCCAGCGCTTCATGCTGTTCTATTCGGGCGTGCTGGCGCTTGTCGCGCTGACTGCGGCGGTCGGGGTGGGTATCGTTGCCGCGGACCGCGTCGTCATGGCTCCAGCCGCCAGGATCGTCGCGCAAGCGGTGCACCGTGCTGTCTCGCTCGCGGCTCTTGCCTTCCTGGTTACTCACGTTGCGCTCGAGATACTCGCGCACCGGTCACACGTCATCGACGCGCTCGTCCCCTTTCTCGCGCGCGGGCGCACGTTTTATCTCGGCCTGGGCACGATCGCGTCGGACCTGGTGGTGCTCGTCGTGGCGAGCGGGATCGCCCGCGGCCGTTTCGCCGCCAGGCCATGGTCATGGCGTGTCATACATGCCACCGCCTACTTGGCCTGGCCGCTGTCGACCACGCATGGCCTGCTCGCGGGCCGGACGGCGAGACCTTACGTGGACTGGAGTTACGGGGCGTGTCTGGCAGCGGTCGGCCTCGCCCTCCTCGTCCGGCTGGCAGCCGCATGGCGGCACGGCCGCCGGGGCGCGGTTCATCCCGTGCCCGACCGCGTATCGTCGCCCAGCCACGGGGCGCTGGCGACCGTGCCCCTGGAGTCACGCCGCGACCTGCGGTCCGCCATGCCGCGGGCCGGCCGGGCGCCCCGGGCGCTGCCCTCTTCGGGGGAACCGAGAGGGCGGGCTGTGCCGTATCCGCCGAGCGCCCCCTACCCGCACCCGGGCCAGTGGCGGCATCAGCCCCCCGGGCCGGAGCCGTCAGAGTACCCGGCGCCCTTCCCAGGAGAGGGATCTTGATGTCCTCCGGCGTGCCGCAGGTCATGTGCATCGGCCAGGCCCGCATGACGGCAGGTCTGGACCGCATGGACCGAATCGACCTGGCCTCCCATTATCAGGTGTTCGGCTCGCTGCCTCGACTGACCGCCAGCCAGCTGGTCGACATGGCGGAGCAGGTGGACCTGCGGGGCCGCGGCGGCGCGGCCTTCCCGTTTGGACGCAAAATGAAGGCGGTCCTCGAGTCTCGCCGCAAGCGCAAGCGCAAGGCTGTGGTCCTGGTTAACGCCGCGGAGGGGGAACCGGGCAGCGCCAAGGACCAGATGCTGCTGCTGCGGTCGCCGTACCTGGTCCTGGGCGGCGCGCTGATCGCCGCCCGCGCGCTGCAGGCCGAGGAGATCGTGGTCGGTGTCAGTAATCCCGATGCGGCCGGCTCGGTCGTCTCCGCGGCCCTGGCCGAGCCAGACTTGGGGCGGCTGGTGCGCGTGGTCCAGGTGCCCGACCGATTCGTGACCGGCGAGGCAGGCGCGCTGGCGAACGCGCTGAACGGCAAGCCCCCACTGCCTCCCGGCCGCAAGATCCTTGCCAGCGACTTCGGTGTCGGGGGCCAGCCGACCCTGCTCTCCAACGCCGAGACATACGCACAGATCGCGGTGCTGGCCATGCTAGGTCCGGAAGGTTTCGCCTCGACTGGAACCGCGGACGAGCCGGGCACCTACCTGCTCACGGTGGGCGGATCGGTGGAGCGTCCCGCGGTGGTGGAGGTTCCGGCAGGCCTTCCGCTCGGCGAGGTGCTGGACCTGTGCCTGGCCGCACCGTGGGAGGGCGTCCTCGTCGGCGGCTACCACGGCATGTGGCTGCCGACCGAAACGGCGTACACCGTCCCGGTCAGCCGTGCCGGGCTGGCCAGTGCCGGCGGGGTGCTCGGCGCGGGCGTCGTGCTGCCCCTCGGCGAGGGCACCTGCCCGCTCGGCGAGGTTGCCCGCGTGGCTCGTTACCTCGCGAGCGAATCCTCGGGCCAGTGCGGGCCGTGCAAGCAGGGCCTCCCTGGCATCGCTCGCGCACTGGCCGAGCTCGCCGACGGGTCCGGCGGCGTTGACGCGCTGGATACCGCGCGCCACACCGCGGCCGCCGTGCGCGGCCGCGGCGCGTGCGCCCACCCGGACGGGGTGTTCCGGCTCGTGCTGTCCGCGGTCGACGTGTTTACCGACGATCTCACCGCACACCTCTCCCGCGGCACGTGCGGGCGGCCGGTGCAGGGCATCCTGCCGCTGCCAGCCGAGGAGGGCCAGACCCGGCTGTCCGTGGACTGGACCCGATGCCGCGGGCATGGCCTGTGTGCTCACCTGGTGCCGGAACTGGTGCAAGTAGACCGCGAGGGTTACCCGGTCTTCCTCGATATGCCAGTGCCTGGCTGGCTGGCCCATGAGGCGCAGCAGGCCGTTCAGATGTGCCCGTCCCTGGCACTACGGCTGATCACCGGGGCTCCCGCACCGGCGCCCAGGCCACCTGCCAAGGCCAAGCTCGCCGTTAAGAAGGGCAGCAATCTCAAGCTGGTCGCCAGTAAGCGGTCCGAGTCGGACCTGTCCGATCTGGACGTCAACGAGGAGTGGATTGCCGACCTGTCCGACATCGGCCGCCAGATCCCCCGGCCACTCACCTAGCACGACTGAGAATCGGACTGGTGCGAAAATATTCCGTCATAGGAACAGGCTAAAGGTAGCGTCCGGCAAAGCCGACCGGGGGATATCTGGCCAGCTAATTAGATTTGTCGGGACGGGCGGATTCGAACCGCCGCTCTCCTGACCCCCAGTCAGGCGCCTTAACCAAGCTGGGCCACGTCCCGCTTATCCTCTCGGACCGTTGAATGCTAGCGCATACGGGCATGCCCTGCCACGCGGCGTCCGGCCTGGCCGGGCACTGGCTCGGAGGTGACCCGCGCCTCGACGGCCGGCTGGCAACCGCTGGGCTATGCGGGCTCGGGCGATGTCGGCTCAGGGAGTGCCGGGGGGCGTGACGGTCGCGTTCACGGTGACCTGGCCGGCCAGGCGGAACCTCAGGACCAGCGGCACCGTGCCGCCAATCGCCAGCGGGCCGGGATCCACCAGGACGATGTCCACGCCGAAGGGGCTCAACGACAACGCCGCATGGCCCGGGATGGCCACGCGGCGCAGGATGGTGCCGGGACCCGCGGCACTGCCCGCATGCCTGACGAACAGGACGCGTCCCGCTGCCGACGTCCGCACGGAGAGCAGCGTGTCCGGACCGCCAAGGTTGGTGATGACCAGGTAGGTCGCTGCCTCGCCCGCCGCGGAGCCTGCTGGCAGCGTGACGCTGGCCTGCGCAACCTGGATCGTGACCGGGGAGATGGTGCCCGCGCCGCCCGTTACCACCCACCCGGACAACAGGCCGATCAGCGCGGCCGAGCAGGTCACCGGGGCCAAGGCCGCCCGGGCCAGCTCGCCCCGGACGCCGCGAGAGCGACGCGGACGAGTGCGCTGCCGGCGTTCCACGGGTGCCTCGGCCGCATGCTGAGCTTGCCGGGAGGTCACAGCTATGACGCCGCCGCGGCGAGCCGTGGCTTCCCCTCCTGGGCCGGCGCTGCCCGGGCCCGCGGGCGGCTGGCCCTGAAGCGGCGCAGACGCAGGCTGTTCGAGACCACGACCAGCGAGCTCCCGGCCATGGCCACGCCAGCGAACAAGGGGTTGAGATAGCCGAGTGCCGCGAGCGGAATGGCGATGACGTTATACCCGAAGGCCCAGGTGAGGTTGGCGCGGATCGTGCGCAGCGTTGCCCGGGACAGCAGCACCGCGTCGGCGATGCTCGCCGGGTCGCCGCTGACGAGCGTCAGGTCGGCGGCCCCGATCGCGATGTCGGAGCCGGTGCCCACGGCCATGCCCAGATCAGCCTGGGCCAGCGCGGCGGCGTCGTTGACGCCATCACCGACCATGGCCACCTTGAGCCCGACGGCCTGCAGTTCGCGGACGACGGCGACCTTGCCGTCCGGCCGCATATCCGCCACGACGTCGGAGTCCGGGAGGCCCAGCGTGCCGGCCACAGCCCGGGCAGCGCGGTCATTGTCGCCGGTGACCAGCATCGGGCGCGCGCCGAGTTCCCGGATTCGGCGAACAGCGTCGGCGCTGCCCGGCTTGATGGCATCGGCGACCGCCAGCAACGCGCGTGCCGCCCCATCCCAGCCGACCAGGACCGCCGTATGGCCGACGTCTTCCGCGCGGCCCACGGCGGCCCGGATCTCCGCCGGAACGCTCAGCTCCTGCTGGCCGAAGAGCAGCAGGCTGCCGAGGGTGACGGTGCGTCCCCGGACGGTTCCCCTGACGCCCGCGCCGGGCAGGCTGGCAAAGCCGGTCACCGTTGGCAGCCCGCCCAGGCGCGCCCTGGCGGCCCGGGTAATCGCCTGCCCGATCGGGTGCTCCGAGGCGTCCTCCACGGCGCCGGCGAGCACCAGGCTTTCCCGCTCGTCCGTTTCCGGTCCGGCGACGACCTCGTGCAGGCTCATTCTGCCGCTCGTGATCGTGCCGGTCTTGTCGAGGACCACCACGTCGACCCGGCGGGCTGACTCCAGGGCTTGCGTCCCCTTGACCAGGATCCCCAGTTCGGCCCCGCGTCCCACCCCGGCCAGCAGGGCGGTGCTGGTGGCCAGCCCGAGAGCACAGGGACAGGCGACCACCAAGACCGCGAACGCCGCGCTCCAGGCATCCTGCGAGGGCAGGCCGACACCGATCCAGAAGCCCAGGGTCACGACGGCCAGGCTGATCACACAGGGCACGAAGACCGCTGCCAGGCGGTCAGCGAGGCGCTGTGCGGCCGTCTTACTGGTCTGCGCCTGGTTCACCAGGCTGACCAGCTGCGCCAGCACAGTTTCCGCTCCCACCCGGGTAGCCCGGATGACCAGCCGCCCGCTCATGTTGACGGTCGCTCCGGTCACGGTGGCGCCCTGGCCGACCGCAGCGGGCACAGACTCGCCAGTCAGCAGCGAGGCATCGACCGTCGAGTCGCCATCCACCACGACCCCGTCTGTTGCGATCTTCTCGCCGGGCCGTACCACGAACAGGTCGCCCGTCCGCAGCAAGCCCGCGCTCACCCGCTGCTCTGCTCCGTCGTGCAAGACGGCTACCGTTTTGGCGCCGAGCTGAGCCAGGGTCGCGAGCGCGGAGCCCGATCGGTCCTTGGCCCGGGCCTCCAGATAACGGCCGGTGAGCACGGAAACGGTGACGCCCGCGGCCACGTCCAGGTAGAGCGCCTGCTGCCCGGCCGGACCGAAGGTGAAGGCGAAGGGCATCCGCATCCCGAGCAAGCCGGCGCCGCCGAAGAACAGCGCGTAGAGCGACCACGCGAAGGAGGCTGTGATGCCCAGGCTGACCAAGGTGTCCATGGTCGCGCTGGCGTGCTGAAGGCTGGCCCAGGCAGCTCGGTGCAGCGGCCATGCCCCCCAGGCGGCGACCGGCAACGCCAGGGCCAGGCTGGCCCATTGCCAGCCGCGGAACTGGGCGGCCGGGATCATCGCCAGCGCCACGACCCCGACAGCCAGCGGAACGCAGGCAGCGAGCCTGGCGCCCAGCCGCCGGGCCGCGCGCTCGACCACAGGGGCATCGGTATCCGCCAGCCCCGGGAGAGCGGCCGTATAGCCCGCTGCCTCGATCGCCGTCACCAGCTCGGAGACCGCCCGGCCTCCCGTTGCGGTGACGTATGCCCGTTCGGTGGCGTAATTGACGGTGGCCGCGACGCCGTCGAGCAGGTTCAACCGCTTCTCGATCCGGGCGGCACACGCGGCGCAGCTCATGCCGCCAACATTCAGCTCGACCGGGGCCCCGGTAGCGGTGTCCGTGTCGGCCATCAGCGCCCCCTCGGCAGGAAATGCCCCGTGGAGTCACCCGACGGCACCCTGACGCCGCCCGCGCCCGGGCTGCCGGGAAACATGTTCATCCCGGGCATGCCGGGAACGGTGCGCGAGCCGGGACTCCCGCCGGTGCGCGAGTAGATCGTGGTGACGGGCCCGAGCGACGCCCCAGCGGCCCGGGCCGCAAGAAACATCGCCACGAGCAGGATCCCGAAGGCGCACAGTTTCACCGGAGGGCTCATCGCTGCTCCTGTCCGCGACCACGGCACCGCCTGGCCACTCGGCTTACGTCGCCAGCTCGTAGCCTGCCTCGTCAACCGCTGCGCGCAACGCGGCGTAGTCCGGCATCGGATCCGCGGTGATCCGGACATCTCCGGATGTGACGTCGACTGCAACGTCGGTCACGCCTGGCAGGCTGCCGATCTCGGTGCGCACCGCCGCGGCGCAGTGCTCGCAGCTCATACCGGTGACTTTGATGATGTTCGCGGCCACGGCAGAGATCCTAGCCGCCGGATCCGATTGCCGCTGCCGGGCTGGCGCAGACCGGGAGCGCAGGGTGCGGCAGGGGGTGCGGGAGTATCTTTACCCAGTGGGCGAGATGAACTTCCACCTGGCGCCGCGGTAGCTCCATGGAGCAGACCGCCATGCCCTCGGCCGTGCTGGCCGGATCGTCCGGCGTGACCGAGATCGAGTTCGCGATCCAGGGCATGACCTGCGGCTCCTGCGCAGTCCGGGTGGAGCGGAAGCTGAACCGGCTCGCTGGTGTCCATGCCACGGTCAACTACGCGACCGAGCGCGCGACCGTCGTGCTTCCGGCTGGCATCTCGGCCCCGATGCTGATCGCAGAGGTCGAGCGGGCCGGGTACGGCGCACAGGTAATACCGAGCCCCGGCGCGGTGGGTACCGCCGAACCGGCCGAAGCCCCGGGCGGGACGTCAGCGGATGACGAGCGCGCGGCTTACCTCAAGCGCAGGCTGATCCTGGCGCTTGCCTTCTTCATCCCGCTGTCGGACCTGTCGATCGCCCTGTCGCTGTTTCCCGGGTACCGGTTCCCCGGCTGGCAGTGGCTGCTGGTCGCTCTCGCGGCTCCGGTGGCGTTGTGGGCCGCCTGGCCGTTCCATAGCGCCGCCCTGCGCGGCGCCCGGCACGGCTCCGGCTCGATGGACACCCTGGTGTCGGTGGGCATCATCGCGGCATGTGGCTGGTCGGTCTTCTCGATGTTCTTCGTCGACCGCGGCGCGCGGCAGCAGAGCGCGATCTGGGAGCTCATCCATGCGTCCGGTGGCGGCATTTACCTCGAGGTCGCGGCCGCGGTGACGACCTTCCTGCTGGCCGGCAGGTTCTACGAGGCCAGGGCGCGGCGCACGGCCAGCGCGGCGATGCGCGAACTCGCCGCCGCAGGAGCTAAGGACGTCTGCGTGCTGGGTGAGGACGGCAGCGAGCGGCGGATCCCGGCCACCGAGCTGCGCGCCGGCCAGGCGTTCGTCGTCCGGCCGGGAGAGAAGGTCGCCGCTGACGGCGACGTGACCTTCGGGCAGTCGGCCGTGGACCGCAGCATGATGACCGGGGAGTCGGTGCCAGCCGACGTCGCCGAGGGCGACAGCGTGATCGGCGGTACCATCGCCCTGACCGGCCGCCTCATCGTGCGCGCAGTCAAGGTGGGCCGGGATACCCAGCTCGCCCACCTGATCCGGCTGGTGGAACAGGCCCAGGCGCAGAAGGCGGCGATTCAGCGGCTCGCCGACCGCATCTCCGCGGTGTTCGTCCCGACCGTGCTGGCGCTCGCAGCGCTCACCCTGGTCGGGTGGCTGCTCGCCGGGGACGCGGCGGAGCACGCGGTCAGCAGCGGCCTCGCGGTCCTGATTATCGCCTGCCCCTGCGCGCTTGGGCTCGCCACCCCGGCGGCACTCATGGCCGCATGCGGCCGCGGGGCGCAGCTTGGGATCTTCATCAAGGGCTACCAGGCGCTGGAGTCGTCCCGCTCGGTTGACACCGTCGTCCTCGACAAGACCGGAACCGTGACCACCGGGAGCATGACGCTGTCCGGGCTGCGGGCCACCGCGGAAACCGACCCGGCCGCCCTGCTCAGGTATGCGGGGTCGGTGGAGCATGCCTCAGAACACGCGGTAGCGGCGGCGATCACCACGGCGGCGGCCGAGGCCGGAACGCTGCCGCGGGCCGACGACTTCGCAGCGCTGCCCGGCCTGGGAGCGCGCGGTGCCGTGGACTCCCGCGAGATCACGGTGGGGCGGGAAAAGCTCTTCCGCGACCGCGGAATCGAGATCCCCGAGGATCTCATCGGCCAGTGCGGGCTCTGGGAGCAGGCGGGCTGCACGACGGTGCTGGTCGGCTGGGACGGTCAGGTTCGCGGAGCGCTGGCGGTGGCCGACGCCGTCAAGCCGTCCGCCGCCGCGGCCGTTGCCGAGTTGCGCAGGCTCGGGCTCCGGTCGGTGCTGCTGACCGGAGACAGCGAGGCCACCGCGCGGGCGGTGGCCAGGCGGGCCGGGGTCGATGAGGTGATCGCGGGGGCACTGCCCGCGGACAAGGCGGCGGTGATAGAAAGCCTGCGGGCCAGCGGGCGATCCGTGGCCATGGTCGGCGACGGGGTCAACGACGGCCCGGCGCTGGCCGCCGCTGATCTCGGCCTCGCCCTCGGGTCGGGCACCGACGTCGCGATCTGCGCGGCTGACCTGATCCTGCTTCGCGACGACCTGGAGATCGTCCCCGACGCGATCAAGCTCGCCCGCGGCACGTTCCGGACTATTCGCTCCAACCTGGTCTGGGCGTTCGGATACAACGTCGCCGCGCTGCCGCTGGCGGCGCTAGGACTCCTCAACCCGCTGATCGCGGCCGGGACGATGACGCTGTCCTCGGCGTTCGTGGTATGGAACAGCCTGCGCCTGCGGCGGTTCCGGGTAACCGCGGCAGCCCGGGAATGAGGGAATGAGCAGCAGGCGCCCCACGGGACCGAGGGAACTCTGGTGCAGCGCCAGAGTTCCCTCGGTGCCACTCGCCGCCGCGGGCGGCTCGGGTCAGCCTGCCAGGACGGCCTCGATCTCCAGATGAAGGGTGATCTTGTCGGAAACAACTACCCCGCCGTTCTGCATGGGGGCGTCGAAGTTCACGTTGAAGTCTTTCCTGTTGATCTCGCCGGTAGCGGTGAAGCCGGCCCGGGTGCCGCCGAAGGGGTCGGGGCCGAAACCGTTCAGCTCCAAAGTCAGCGGCACGCTCTTGGTGATGCCCTTGAGCGTGAGTTCGCCGTCGAGCACGTAGTCGTCGCCGGCCACGCGCACGCCGGTCGAGTGGTAGGTCATCGTCGGGTAGGTCTCGACCTCGAAGAAATCCGCCGACCGGATGTGGTCGTCACGCTGGTCGTTGCCGGTCGTGATCGACGCCAGGTCGATCTCGGCGGTCACCGACGAGTTGAGCGGCTCCTCGCCGGTGACGATCTGGCCCGAGAACTTGCTGAACCTGCCACGGACCTTGCTGACCATCATGTGCCGTACCGAGAAACCAACCTCGGAATGCACCGGATCGATGTTCCACGTCCCGGCGACGTAGCCCGGTATGCCGGTCGCCGCGGTGCTAGCGGTCATGAGCCACTCCTGCGCTAGTTGGTTGAATGCTCAATGAGTACCAGCTGGGACCGATTTTGTCAAATGCTCAACAACCTTTGAGTATGCTGGTGCCGTGTGCAGTCAAGAGACGCGCTGGCTCACCGCCAAGGAGCAGCTTACGTGGCGGACGTTCCTGACCGCCTGCCAGACGCTGTTCGGCGCGATCGACGCTCAGCTTCTGCACGACGCGGATATCCCGCACGGTTACTACGAGATCCTGGTGCGCCTGTCCGAGACGCCGGGCCGGGCGCTGCGGATGACCCAGCTGGCCGAGGCGTCGACGTCGAGCAAGAGCCGGCTGTCCCACGCCGTAGCGCGGCTGGAAGAGCGAGGCTGGGTAAGCCGCACCGACTGCCCCACCGACCGGCGCGGCCAGGTCGCCCAGCTCACCGACGAGGGCATGGCCGCACTGGCGGCTGCCGCCCCCGGCCATGTCGAGCAGGTCAGGCGTTCGCTGATCGACCGGCTAACCCCGGAGCAAGTCGACCAGCTCCGTGAGATCAGCGCCGCCATCATCGCCGCGACTGCCCCTGCCGACGCATCCGGCCCCGGCCAGCCCGCCCAGCCCGGCCAGCCCGCCCAGCCCGCCCAGCCCGAGCGCGTTCGATAATGCTGTCCGGATCGCTGCGGCGCTGGCCGGGCTGCGCTCTGACCGCCAGGCAGCCGGGCAGGCCGCGCAGCAGGCCGGGCAGGCGAAGGCGGAGGCGTTCCGCGCGCGGCGGCGTGCGGGACGGCCGGGCGGGCCGGCGCCGGCGGCCAGCGCGGTGACGCTGGCGGAGGAGGAACTGGCGCGGGCCCGGGCGCGGCGGGCGGGCAATGACCGGCTGAGGGAGTGGGTTCAGGCCCGGCTGCAGGAGCGTCTTTTCATCACGGGTGATGGCCGGTCAGTAGGCGATCGTAACCCGGCAGCGCACCGCCTCGCCGTGCTCGAGTTCGTCGACGAAAGCGATCGCGAAGTCAGCGATGCTGATCCGGCTCTCGCCGGACTCGTCGACGAGCAGCTGGTCCCCGCCGATCCGGAACTCCCCGGTTCGCTCCCCCGGACCGATCATTCCGGCCGGGCTGATGTATGTCCAGTCCAGGTCCTCGATGCCGCGGTATACCTCGTCGAGCGCCCTGGCGTGGGCCAGAGCCGTGGGCTTCCACGCCGGCGGGAAACCCGGGCTGTCGACGAGCCGCTGCCCCGGCGCGATCTCCAGGCTGCCAGCCCCGCCGACCACCACGAGTCGCCGCACCCCGACCCGGCGCATGCCTTCCGCCAGGCCGCGCGCCGCGGCGAGCAGGCTGTCCTCGGGATCTTCGCCAGTGCCTCGCCGCGGGCCGGTCGCCGACGCGACGGCGTCCTGACCCGCGGAGAGCCTGGCCACCGATCCCGGATCACTGGCGTCGCCGGTCACGCTCTGCACGACCAGTCCTTCAACCGGGGCACCGCTTCTGGTCGCGGCTGTGACCGTGTGCCCCCGGGCTAGCAATTCCGCCGTGATCGCCCGGCCGATTGCGCCCGCGGCGCCGAACACGATGACCTTCATGATTCCACCTCATCACGCTTGCGCTCGCTGCGCCCCGGCACTGCCCACGCGGCTGGTGCATCCCCCGGTAAGGTGCTTCCCATGACCGACCCGGACAATCTTGACGCGCTGTCTTCCCGGGAGCTGCACGACCTCGCGGTACACCGAGCCGTACGCCATCTGGACCTGGCGTTTCTCTGGCAGTTGCTCCGCGAGCTACCGGCCGGTGAGGCGGCGGTCGGCCACCAGGAGGCCGCGGCCTCCGACGCGACGCACCTGTCGGCCCTGATCTCCGACGCGCTCGGCTCCGGCCACAGCGACGTTGCGGAGTCGCTGCGCCCGATCTACCTCGACTACCTGGAGAAGCACGGGGTCACCCGGCACGACCCGGCACAGTGACCACCACCCGGCACAGTGACTGAGCGGACATCAGCCCGGGATGACGAGGACCTTGCCCACCGCTCCGGCCTGGACTGCCTCGTGTGCCGCGGCGATATCGTCCAGCGGGAACTTAATGACCGGCAGCTCGGTCAGCGCCCCGGCGGCCAGCGCGGCGGCGACGTCCCGCGCCGCCTGGCTGAGCGCCTGCGGCGGCACCCCGTACAGAAGCACGAACCGGAGCACCAGATTCGCGTTCATGCAGGCCCGGACCGGCAGTGTCGGCTCGCCGGCTTCGGCCGCGTAACAGACGACCCGGCCGCCGGACGCGACGACTGCCAGGTCGAGCTGAAGGTTCGCGCCGAGCGCCACCTCCACGACACGGTCGACGCCGGCCGGATCCGCGAAGGACCGGATTTTGCCGACCGCGTCGGCCTCCCGGTAGTTCACGACCAAATCCGCGCCAGCCTTGGCGGCCAGCTCCGCCTTCCGCGGCCCGCTGACGGTGCTGACCACCCGGGCCCCAGCGTGCCTGGCCAGCTCGATCGCGAAATGGCCGACCGCGCCCGCGCCACCCGCTACCAGCACCGTTTTCCCGTTGATCGGCCCGTCGGCGAACAGGCATCGGTGCGCGGTCATCGCAGGCACTCCCAGGCTGGCACCAAGCTCAGCCGAGACACCCTCAGGCAGCGGGACCGCGGCCTGCCCTGGCACCACGGTCCACTGGGCCGCGGTTCCCCACCGGCTGCCGGCCGCAGCCATCCACAGCCACACTCGCTGGCCGACCCGTTCCGGGTCTACGCCCTCGCCGACCGCGTCGATCACCCCGGCGCCATCGTGATGCGGGATCTGGAACCCGTCGATCGGCCGCGGAGTGGCGCCGCTGCGGGACTTCCAGTCGGTGGGATTGACCCCGGAGACCTCCACCCTGACCCGCACCTGCCCGGGTCCCGGCTGCGGCCGCTCTACCTCCTCGACCCGCAGCACCTCGCGGGCCGCCCCGTACCGGTCATACAGCGCAGCTCTCACTGTCGCTTCCTCCGCTCGCGTCCAGCTCCCCGGAGGTGCAATTCTCTCACCCGAGCGGCGCGCTTCGGATCAATCCACGCGTGACAAACGCATCTTCGGTGCATGGGCCTGCTGCAAGTCCAGCATTCGACCATCGTCGGCTGGGAAGCGGCGAGACCGCGCCGTCGTGAAGCCGGCTGGGGGCCGGCGGCATGCGTCTATTCGCTAGCAACCCCCTGGCTCGTCCAAACCGTCGGGAAGCACGTACACCTTGCTCCATCCCGTGCTCTTGGCTTGGCCGAGGGCGGAGTCTGCCGCACCGATAAGTTCAACCAGGGCACGTCTTGATTCGTTCAGGACCGCCACGCCGATCGAGACCGTGAGCCGGAAAACCCACCCAGCCTGTGTACCCGACTCGATCGCGATCGGCTCGCCGGCAATGTGATCGCGCAGCCGCTCGCTGATCCGCTGCGCTTCGTCCCGGTTCGTGCGCGGAAGCAGAATGGCGAACTCCTCGCCACCATAGCGGCCGATCAGGTCATGACCTGGCAGCTGCTCCTTCAGCATGCTCCCGATGTCGCGAAGGAGCTGATCGCGGACAAAGTGCCCCGCCGTCTCGTTGACGTCCTCGAAGTGGTCTATGTCGACCATAGCCAGCGCAAGGGGCGTGCGGGCGCGTAGGGCACGGAAAAACTCGACCTCTGCCTCGTGCTGCCATGTCCCGGCGTTGAGCAAACCTGTCTTAGAGTCGAGGCGGGCCTCCGCGATAAGCTGCGCTTGTATGAGGTAGCGCCGGTAGAGCACTACCGAAGGAAGCGCGAGGATCATCAGCCACGGGTCGATTGACACCACCAGCGCGAGGGAGACTGCCAGGCTGAGTTCGATCATGTCGGACGTGATGGCCTGAAGATTGCCAAACATGTCACGGATCCGGGATTTCCGGTCGGCGAACTTGATCGCGACAAGGATGAGCCCGTTGTTAATAAACCAAGCCAGCACGCCGCACAAGGCGACCAAAGCCGTCCATTTAAGCGCGTGAAACCCCGATCCGGGCGAGAATCCTGAAGTAGAGCGACTGAACTCGTGCAGCAGAAGGGACGCCGTGCCATAAGCCACACTGATCGTAGCGTTGCTGAATATACGACGATACACAAAGCCGCGGCGCACCCTCCATAGCTTGTAGGCCGTAAAGATCACGGGAGCTAGAAATGCATAGATAGGCGGCAGCGCCACCGCGGCGGTCAGGTACCAAACTGTCTGGAGGTCCCTTCCCACGGTTCCGTGTACTTCCCTGACAGTTCTGGTCGACTCAATTGCCACGAATCCGCAGGCGATCAGGGCGACAAAAATAAAAGCCTGCTCTGGCTTCCACTGACTCCGGACAGCAACGAAAAAACAGACACCCGCAGCAGATGAGGTCACAATTAGGATGTAGCTGCGCAGCGGCTCGGAAAGCCCCATAACAGGGAGCCCTCGAATGCTGCGCGCAGCACGACACAGGCCGCCTCCCACCGCCCTCGGCTGGAGGAAAGCAGTCATGGACCCTCCCCGGAAGCTGAGCCACTCAGCTCAACAGGGTAGCAAGGACGATCACGTAACTAATGCCGCATAATGGCAGAAATGTTACTAAGATGTCAAGGTTAGGTGAGAACTTGCCAAGAACCTCCAGCATCGGTCTATCTCTTATCGAGAGGGTCATCTCCGCCAGGAAGGGAGCAGACATGCGCAACGAGTGGCAGTGACCGCCCCCAGCCCCGCCCCGCCAACCCACCCCAGGAAGGAAACAGACATGCGCAACGAGTGGCAGTGACCCCGCCCAGCCCCGCCCCGCCAACCCACCCCAGGAAGGAAACAGACATGCGCAACGAGTGGCAGTGACCCC